>Ga0210385_10001186_pt1 | contig 16499 bp, 16 predicted proteins | sample IncBWH26OmetaG_FD_160107 | JGI IMG/M metagenome (GOLD analysis project Ga0210385, IMG submission 160107) | Forest soil microbial communities from Barre Woods Harvard Forest LTER site, Petersham, Massachusetts, United States - Inc-BW-H-26-O ...
CGCGAACTTCCGTGAATCCCAGATGGCGCACATGTACCCGGGTCAGTCGGCGGTGGTCAGCGTCGACAGCGTGCCCGGGATCCAGTTCCGCGGCACTGTCGACAGCTTCGCGCCCGCCTCGGGTGCTTTGCAGGCGCTGCTGCCGCCCGATAACGCCACCGGAAATTTCACCAAGATTGCCCAGCGCTTTGCGATCAAGGTGATTCTCGCGCCGGGGCAATCCGGCAGCGAGCGCCTGCGTCCCGGCATGTCGGCCATTGTCACGGTTGCCGTGGGGGGACCGCCGCCCAAGCGGAGTGACGCGCAGTGAATGCGGCGGAACCCTCGCCCACGCCGATCACCACAAGTTCGGTCATCGCAAGTCTCGGTGCGTTCTCAGCGGCGTGGATGGTGATGATGGCGACCCGCTACTACGCACTGCAGGGAGCCGACATCAATGGCGCGCTGGGGGTGGGCATTGACACCGGCTCGTGGCTCGCGACCGCGTATGCAGTGTGCGAGCCCATCGGCGTGATCGTGGGCGCCTGGCTCGGGATTGCGCTGTCACTGCGACGTATGCTGCTGAGCGGAGTGGTGATTTACCTGCTCGGCACCCTCACGCCGCTCATCGTGCCTACCTATGACGGCTGGCTCTTCTCGCGCATCGTCACGGGGCTCGCGGGCGGGGTCATCATGCCGCAGGCCATCATCATTCAGCTGCGCGCCTGGGGACCGACCCGCGCGCCGCTCGCGGTGTCGCTGTTTCTGTGCGCGCCCACCGCGGCGCCCCAGTTGGCGGGCGTGATCGGTGCCTGGGGCGTCGAGCATTACGATTGGAACTTCATTCTCTTGGCGGCTCTGCCGCCGGGGATCCTGGCACTGGTTGCCGGCTACTTCGGGTTGCATCGGGAGCGGATCCATTGGCGGCCCCTGGTTCATGCCGATGTCGCGGGATTGATTTCGCTTGGGGCCGCCCTGGGCCTGTTCGCCTGGGCGATGAGCCAGGGGGATCGGATGCGCTGGTTTCAAACCCCGGTCATCCCGATCTTCCTCATCGCCTCGGCATTGTGCCTTGCCATCTTCATACTGCGCGACTGGAGTTCGGTCGGGCATCCGATCCACTGGGTCAAGCTGTACAAGCGCCGGAACGTGGCGCTCGCTGCCATCGCGGGCCTGCCGCTGGGCCTCGCCATCAGCATGTCGGGGGTGATCATTCCGGCGGCCCTGGCACAGGTGCAGGGTTTCAGGCCCGAGCAGATTGCCCCCGCCTTGTGGAGCGCGCTGTGGCCGCAGCTGCTGTCCTACCCCCTCTGCGTGGTACTCCTGACCCGCAAGATGATCGAGGTGCGGGCGCTGGTCATCGTGGGCCTGGCGCTCGTCGCCATCGGCGCCTTTTTCAACCTGCGGATCACGAGCGAGTGGCAGGTGGGCGAGCTCTACGTGGGACAGGTGATTCAAGGGATCGGACTGCCGATGATCGCCGTGCCGCTGGTGGATATGTTCGTGGCGAGCCTGCGTCCGCCGGTCGAGAGTCTGCCCGCCGCGAGCATCCTGAATCTTTCGCGTGTTCTGTCCGGGATCATCACCGCCGCCTGGGCGAGCACCTCGCTGCGACTGAACGCGCAAGGCAAACTCGCCGAGCTTCTGACCAATACGGGCCTCTATCAGGCCGGCTCGGGCAGCACCCTCACGAATCTCGCGACGCGCATGGCGCATACCACCCCCGATCCCCTGGCAGCCCGCGCGCAAGCGGTTCAGATGATTGCGGGCGCGGCGCATCGACAGGCCGCCGTGCTCGGCATCTCCGCAACCTTGGAAGCCTTGGGCTGGCTGCTCTTCGCCAGCTGCCTGATCATCGTGCTGATGGCCGAATTCGGTACCGGGGGGCTCTCCCATCCGCGCGGGCACGCCCCATGAGGCGGTTGCCGACGCTCGCCGTGATCCTGGTGTTGAGCGGCTGCGTCGTCGGGCCGACATATCAGGCGCCGAACATGTCGGTACCGGAGCATTGGAGCACAAGCCCGGGCGAGAGCAGGTCGGCCGCGGCTCTCAAGAGCTTTTGGGGCGGCTTCGGTGATCAGACCCTGAACCAGCTGATCCAGCAGGCCATCGACAACAACTACGATCTGAAGATCGCCGGCGAGAGAATTCGCACGGCGCACGATCTGGTGCAGGTCGCAGCCTCCGGTGACCTGCCCCAGGTAGGTGTAGGCGCCGCGGCCGAGAGTCGGCGCTAAACCCAGACGATTGCCTGGCCACCGGCTTCCCCGCGGTATGGCGAATACCCGTACTACGCATTGGGGTTCAACGCATCCTGGGAACTCGACCTGTTCGGGGAGACGCGGCGTCGCCGGGAGTCCGCACAAGCGGCGGCGGATGCGGCCGTCGAGAATCGGCGCGGCATACTGATCAGCCTGACATCGGCAGTCGCGAGTACCTATCTGAGCTTTCGAGCAACCGAGCTGCGACTCAGGATTGCCCACGAGAATCTGGACATCGCGCGTGAGACCCAAAGGCTTGCCCATCATGCCTTCGAGTCGGGCGAGCGTTCGCACCTGGATGTGAGCGAAGCGGACGGCCGTGTCCATGGAGTCGAGGCGAGCATTCCACCACTGCAGGCCCACCTGGAGGAGCTCGAACATGCGCTCGCCGTCCTGCTCTCACAGACGCCCGCGTCGCTCACGACCGGCGAGCTGCACTCCGATGCGGCGCTGCCCGACCCGCCGCCGCTGCCCGCCGCGCTGCCCTCCGAAGTCGTTGCGCAGCGCCCGGATATCCGCCGGGCCGAGCGCGAATATGCGCAGTCGAACGCCAATGTCGGGGTCGCGATCGCCGCACTGTATCCGCACTTCTCCATTCCCGTGAGCATCAGCCCCACCACCAGCATGGTGCACGAGCTGTTTCAACATGCGAGCCTACTGTGGCGCATCGGTCTTGATGCCAGCCAGAACGTCTATACCGGCGGCAGACTCACGGCCAACGTCGATGCGGCGCGCGCCGACAAGCAGGCGGCGCTGCTCGAGTATGAGCAGACGGTCATCAGGGCTTTTGGCGAGGTGGAGGATGCGCTCTCGAGCCAGCGCACCGAAGAGCTGCGCTACCAGGCGCTCACCACGCAGCTCGCGGACAACCGACAGGCGGTGCGTGAGGCGCAACAGCGCTATCAGCGAGGCGAGGTGGGACTGCTGCCGGTGCTCGATGATCAGGAGATTCTCTACACCACGCAGGATGCGCAGGTGACCAGCGATCTGACCCGCGCCCTCGCCGACATCTCGCTGTTCAAGGCACTCGGCGGCAACTGGCAGGAGGTAACTCTTCATGACGAACGCTAACGTGGAATTCAGGCGTTTCGACAGCGCGCCCGCGCTGGCAACGCAGGTCGCAGGCGATATCGCAGCGCAGCTGGCCAATGCGATTGCATTGCGCGGTGCGGCGAGCCTGCTCGTGTCCGGCGGCCACTCGCCGATTCGCCTCTTTGAGCAGCTGCGCGTGCAAGCCCTCGACTGGAGCCGGGTGTCGATCGGCCTCGTCGATGAGCGGTGGGTCGATCTGACTGACCCTGCGAGCAATGAGCGCATGGCGCGCGAGGCGTTGCTGCACGATCAGGCCGCTTCGGCCCAGTTCTTCGGGCTGAAGAATTCCGCCGCGACACCGGATCTGGGCGCGGCCGCGGCGTGGAGTGCACTGGCGCACCTGCCGCGTCCCCTCGACCTGACCGTGCTCGGCATGGGCGATGACGGACATACCGCATCCCTGTTCCCGGGCTCGCCGAATCTTCCGGCGGCACTCGATCTTGAGGCGCCCGAAGGTTGCGTCGGTATGCGCTCACCGAGTCCGCCACAGGCGCGGCTCAGCGTGAACCTGCGGGCGCTGCTCAACTCGCGGCGGATCCTGATTCTCATGCTGGGGGAGGGGAAGCTGCGTACCTATGCCGCGGCGAGCCGCCCCGGACCCGTTGCGCAGATGCCGATCAGGGCGGTGCTGCGCCAGGAATCTGTTCCGGTGGAAGTGGTCTGGGCGCCGTAGCGGGAAGCGGCTCCAGGCGATCGAATCTGCTGTAGTCGATACGGATGCCCCCATCCGGCGCCTCATCGAGCATGTCGCTGAAGGCGCAGTCCCAGCGTATGTCGGCGCCGGAATAGATGCTGCGGGCCAGCAGCGTCTGACCGGTGTTCTCATCGATCCCGCTGACGCTCAATACGAAGGCCGCATTGGAACTCGACAGCGATTCCGCAGTCGCAGACCGCAGAGGGCTCACCTCATCGATGACGTGCATGATGGTCCACCCCAGTGCGAACAGCGGAAACTCGCAGCGCAGCAACGGCAGATCGACGATCCGCCTGATCCGATAGCCTTCTGCGGTCACCTCGCTGCGCAACAGCCGCAGGCGTGCCGAGGCGTCCTGGATCACATTCTGCCGCTCATTGGTCGCGCGGAACATCAAGGTCCGCCTCCCATCGATGGGCCGTACGACCGCATTGGCACTGAAGCGGAATCGTGCCTTCGGCCGCGAGAACCGCGCGAACATGAGTCCCGTCATCAGTGCCAGCGACATCAGACCGACGAAGACCTCGAGCATCGCGACCAGGTGACCGTAGAGCGAGGCGGGGTGCATCGCGCCGTAGCCCACCGTGGCGAGCGTCTCGACGCTGAAGAAGAAGTCCCCTGCGAAGCCCGCCGGATCAAGGTCGGCAACACTGCCCGGCACCAGGTAATACAGGAGGCCGAACAGCAGATCGAAGCTGACAAAGAAACAGGCAAGCGTCGTGAACAGCCGCGGCCAGCTCACCGTCATGAGGTGGTGAAACAGATCGTGAAAGATCGGCCGGAAGAGGCCCTCAGTGATGATCTCGCGACCTCCGAGTTTGATGATCTTCTGCTGCATGCTGAAATTGTGTACCGGCCAAATGGCGCGGCGCTTGTACACAATAACCAGCATTGCCAGTCAAGCGCGCCATCGGTGCCCGGTGAATGATTGGCTCATGAGCGAGGATACTTTGGCCGCAGAGGCGATGGAGCGGGTGCTTGCCTTCGAACTCGAGGCGCGGGCGGCGGTGGCGCAATGCGAGGCAGCCGGGGCCAAAGTGCTGGAGACGGCCCGTCAGCAGGCCCGGGGCATCATCGAGCATGCCCAGGCGCGGACGGTTGCCTTGCATGGACGTGCCGCGAAGCAGCTCGAGCAGTGCGCGGCGCAGCTTTTGGATGCGCGCCTGAAGGCCTCCGCCGAGGCCGTAAAGCAGCTCTCGGACCCTCGGCGAATGCGCCGGGTGCTCGAGCGGGTGGCAGCGCGTCTCACCACCGATGCAGGCCGCGCCGATGTCCCTTGAAGGCAATATCGAATACGCGGCGACGCGCGTACAGTCACAACATGGCGCGCGTCCGGACCCGGTGCAATGGCGTCGCCTGGAGACCAGCCACGATCTGGGGCAGTATCTTGAGGGCGCGCGCGGCAGCCTCTTCGGTCCCTGGATCGTCTCCCTCGACCGCCATCGGGATGTCCATGACATCGAGCGCACGCTGCGCGGTGCCTGGCGTCACTACGTCCGAAGCGTGGCCGGCTGGCATCCCCGATGCTGGCAGTCATGGCTCATCTGGCTTGAGTGGTTGCCGACCCTCGGACTGGGTGCGCGCATCGCCGATGTCGAGCCAGCGATCGCCAAACAGGCGCCATCCTTTGAGCTGTGGGTGACACGCTGGCGGGCGCTGTGGCCCGCGGTGGATGCCGACACTGCGCAGCATCTGACGCAGGTCCTCAAGGCGCTGCGTGAGTATGCCCAGCAGAATGAGCTTGCCAATGATGACTCGGTGGCGCCCCGTGAACGCCTGCGGGCGCGGCTCGAGCGGATTTTTCGTGCGGCCGCGGGCACTGCGGTGGCGACGTTGTGTCACCTGGGCCTCATGGCGCTGGACTTCGAGCGCCTGCGCGGGGGTCTGGTGAAGCGCAGCCTGTTCGCCGGTGGGGGGTAAGGCCCGTGCTGCTCCGACCGGTCAAGGCGCTGTGGTTTGAGGTGCTGGTCGCCCGCCGGGACCTGCCTTCGGCCTTGGCGAGCCTTGCAGCCGGGGGTGAGGTTGAGCTCGAGTCACAAGAGCAGGCCTCGGCGGCGCAACTTGCGCCGCGACTGCGGGCAATGCTCGAGGAGTACGGCCATCTGGCGCAGCGATTCGGCATTTACTGGCCGCCAGCCGCGAGCGCCTTCGAACCTGCCGCGGAACCCGAGAGCATCGGAGCTGGCGCCCTGACGCGCCTGCGGGCGTGGGCGGCGGTGGCCGATCCGCTGGTCACCCAGATGCAGCAGCTCGCGCACGAGCGCATTGAACTGACCTATCTGCGGCGGCTGCTCTCACAAGCGCGCGCGCCGCTGCCGCCGCTGGATCGCATCCTGAATGCGGGGCCGGTGCTCGCGGGTCGGATCTACCTTTTGGAAAAGGGCGGTGAGCCGCCGCCGCTGCCGGATACGATTCTTGCGCAGCGAGTCGATTGCCTGGAGCACGGCTACCTGGTCGCGGTCGGACCGCGGGCACAGCTCGAGAAGCTTGACGAGGGCTTGAGCGTGCTCAAGGCGCGGCGGCTGGCGTTGCCCGCCGCGCTGCAGGCCGCGAGCGAGCAGGATTTCTCCCCGCGTCTCGAGGCGCGCCTGACCCAGATTGATCGCACGAGGCGGCAATTGGACGCGCAGTTGAGCGCCTGTAGCGTCGAGCATGATCTCGCCGCGGCGCTCGCAGACATGGCGGTGATCGGCTGGTTCGCGGAAGCGGTGCCGGAGCTGGTGCGCACGGATCACTTCGTGCGGATCACCGGCTGGACCAGCGCTGCACGCGGTGAGCAGCTGCGTTCCCGCCTCGCCGCCGCGGGGCTGCATCATCTGATCCATTTTGCGGCGCCGCCGCCGCAGCTGCTAAGGCCCATCGTGCTGCGCAACCCGCGCTGGGTCCGGCCCTTTGAGGCCTTCGCCCGCCTGCTTGGCGTGCCCGGAGCCAATGAGGCGGATCCGAGCGTGCTGCTGGCCGTGCTCGCGCCCCTGATGTTTGGCTTCATGTTCGGTGATGTCGGACAGGGCGGTGTCCTGGTTTTGGCAGGATTGGCCCTGCGCAAACGCTTTGCCGCGGCGGAACTGCTGATCGCGGGGGGCGTTGCCGCCATGGTCTTCGGCTGCCTGTTCGGCAGCGTCTTTGCGCAAGAGGGGCTGCTGCCCGCCCTGTGGCTACACCCGCTGCAGGCGCCCCTTACATTACTGGAGATCGGCCTCGCTGGCGGCAGCGTCGTGATCCTTCTGGGTCTCGCGCTGGATGCTCTGGAGAGCTACTGGGGTGGCGAGGCCAAGCGTTGGTGGGCCTCGCGCGCAGGGCTCGTCGTCAGCTACTTGGCTGCCCTGGGCTGTGTCGCCGATCGCCGTGCCGTCTGGCTCGTGCCGCTGGGACTTGCGTGGTACTGCGCCGGTGAGGTCGCGGGCGCGAAGCGGCGTCTGGCGCAGCTGGGCGCGAGTCTCGGCGAAGCCATCGAGACGTTGCTGCAGCTGCTCGTCAATACGCTCTCCTTCGTGCGCGTCGGCGCCTTCGCACTCGCGCACGCGGGCCTCGCGGCCGCCATCAATGCGCTGTGCGCGGGCATCGGACCGCGCTGGCTCGCCATCCTGGGCCTGATCCTCGGGAATGCGGTCCTGATCCTCATCGAGGGCCTGGTGGTGGGGATTCAGACCACCCGGCTGGTGCTGTTTGAATTCTTCATTCGTTTTCTGCGCGGATCGGGCCGCGCACTGAAGCCGCTGCGGGCCCCTCCGGTCGCCATCCCGCTGCAACTATCGAGGGAATCAACATGATCGACGTTCGTCAGCCATCTTCAAACCGGTCACGGATCATCGTGATTCTAACCGTCACGGTGGGTCTCCTGGCAACGCTGCTGCTGCTGGGGATCGGCACCGCCAAGGCAGCCGAGGCGGTGGCACCGCTCGCGGCGGTCAATCCGCAGATCGTAGCCTGGGGCCTTTTGGCAGCGGCGCTCTCCACGGCGCTGGCGGCCATTGCCGCCGGCTACGCCGTGGGCAAGGTCGGCAGCGCTGCCGTCGGTGCGGTCGCCGAGAAACCGGAGCTCTTCGGCCGCGCGCTGGTACTGGTGGGTCTTGCGGAGGGCATCGCGATCTACGGCCTCATCATCTCCATCCTCATTCTCAACCGCATTGCCTGATCCATGCGTTGGGTCGTCATCGCCGATGAACTCAGCGCCGTGGGTTGGCGCCTGGCGGGTGCCCAGCCGCTGATTGCCGCGGCTGACAGCGTGCAGGCCCACTTTACGCAGGCACAGCGCGATGCCGATCTGATCCTCATCACGGCGGATCTCGCCCGGCAGCTGCCTCAGGATGTGCTCGATGCCGCGCTGCTGGAGGAGAAGCCGCTCATCGCGATGATGGCGGCGCTGCCGAACGGCGGCGAGCCTGCGGACCTGGCGCGCAAGGCCGGGCGGGTACTTGGGATTGCGGTATGAGTACGCCGCTGCGCAATGATGAGTTCGACCGCCAGGCGCAGGCCCTGTTGCAGCAGGTCACCGACGATCGCGAGCAGCGCTGCGCGGCACTGCGCGCCACGGTCGATCAGCAGGCACGGCAAATCGTGCGGAGGGCCCGGGCACAGGCGCGGCAGAGCGTTGATCATGCGGTCGCGCAGGAACGCACCCGTCTGGAGCTGGGTCTGCGGCAGGCGCGGGCACGCGCCGACATCGAAGCGCGCCACGACGAGCAGCGGTGCAGTCGCAAGCTGCTTGATCACATGTGGAGCGAAATCGAGGCGGCGCTCGAGCGTCGCTGGTCGACGCTGGTAAGCCGCAGTGCCTGGATCGAGGCCGCGATGAGTGAGGCCGGCCGAGTTCTCGGCGGGCGCGACTGGCTCATCGAAAGTGCCCTGGAGCTTCAGGAACAGACCCGCAGCCGCGGCGCCGGTACCATCACCTGGTCGCTACAGCCCGCGCTGCCGGCCGGACTCAGGATCAGCGCCAATGGCGTGTGCGTCGATGCGACCGTGACGGGACTGTTGAGCGCGCGCGGCGCGATCGAGGCGGCGTTTCTCGCCGAGTATCTGGCGGAGCAGGCGAACGATGGCTGAAGGACGCATACACTGGATCAGTGGCCCGGTCATGCGGGCACGCTCCGCAGACCTGTTTCATGTGCAGGATGCCATCGCGGTCGGGCCCGCGGCGCTGCTTGGGGAGATCGTGCGCCTGAGCGCCGATGAAATCGTCGCGCAGGTCTATGAAGATACCACTGGCCTCAAGCCCGGAGATCCCATCGTGGGGAGCGGCGAGCCGCTGTCCGTTAAGCTCGGACCCGGCCTGCTCGGCCAGATCTTTGATGGGCTGCTGCGTCCGTTGCGGGAGGCGGGTAACTTCGTGCGTCCCGGAGCCGCCAATCCTTCAGCTGTCCGCTTCGCCTTCGAGCCGGGCGTGCGGGTCGGGGAGAGCCTGCGCCCGGGGCAGTCGCTCGGCGCCGTGGCGACTCCCCGGCGCCAGCTGTGCCTGGCGCCGCCGCAGCGCGGCGGGGTGGTGGTCTCGATCGTGCCCCAGGGTGAGTACACCGAGGATGAGCCGATCTGCACGCTGCGCGATGCGGATGGCGCGAACTTCGAGGTGGCGCTTGCCCAGCGTTGGCCGGTGCGGCAGCCGCGCCCGAGCGCGCGCCGCCTGGCACTCGCCGGCCCTTTGATCACGGGCACCCGCATCATCGATACGCTGTTCCCGATGGCACGCGGCGGTCGCGCGGCAATACCCGGCAGTTTCGGCACCGGCAAGACCGTCCTGCAGCAGTCCCTTGCCAAATGGAGCGACGCCGACATCATCGTGTACGTGGGCTGCGGCGAACGCGGCAATGAGATGGCCGAGGTGCTGGATGAGTTCCCGAAACTGGAGGATCCGCGCAACGGGCGAGCGCTGATGGAGCGCACCGTGATCATCGCCAACACCTCCAATATGCCGGTGGCGGCGCGCGAGGCCAGCATCTACACCGCCGTGACCGTGGCGGAATACTTCCGCGATCAGGGCCTGCATGTCGCCCTGATGGCCGACTCCACCAGCCGCTGGGCCGAGGCGTTGCGCGAGGTCAGCGGTCGCCTGAGCGAACTGCCGGGCGAGGCCGGCTATCCCGCGTACCTAAGCTCGCGCCTGGCGCAGTTCTACGAGCGCGCCGGTCGCGTCACGACGCTCGGCGGCAAGGAGGGATCCGTCAGCATCATCGGTGCCATCAGTCCGGCCGGTGGCGACTTCTCTGAACCGGTGACCACGCATACGCGACGCTCGGTGCGCACCTTCTGGGCGCTGGACCGCAGTCGCGCGCAAGCGCGCTTCTTTCCGGCGATCGACCCCCTGCAATCCTACAGCGCGGACGTTGAGGCGCTGGGTCAGTGGTGGCAGGTGCAGGGCAATCCCCAGTGGAGTGCGCAGCGCCGCCAGGTGCTCGAGCTGCTCGAGTCCAAGTCGCGCCTCGAGCGCATGGCGCGCATCGTCGGCAAGGACGCCCTGCCGCCGGCGCAGCAGCTGACGCTGTTGTGTGCGGACCTGGTGGAGGAGGGGGTGCTGCGCCAGTCATCCTTCTCCGATGCGGACCGCTATTGCTCCCCGCAGCGACAGACGGCGATCCTCGCCGTGGTCACGCGTTTCGTGGATCTCGCCAAGCAGGCGCTCGCGCACGGCGCCACGCTCGAACATCTGGCGGCGCTGCCCATCCGGCGGATCCTGCAGCGCGTGGGCGAGGCGTATGGGGAGGAGCGCATCCCGGCGATCCGCGAGCTGTGGAAACAGATGGACAGCGAGTTTGCCTCGCTGCTCGAGGAGCCCGCGCATGCACGCTGAGGTGAGTCTCGCCAACAGTGTCCGGCGCATCGAAGGCCCGCTGCTGTTCCTGGAGCGCCAGTGCGATGTTGGACTCAACAGCTTCGTTGAAGTGCTCGACCGCCACGGTCGCAGCCTCGTCGGTCGGGTCACGATGCTCGAAGAGGACGCGATGGTGGTCGAGGTGCTGGAGTCGACCGACGGCTTGGGAATCCTCGATACCCGCATTCACCTCAGCAACGAGCCGCTGTTGTTCGGTGTCGGACCCGGCATGCTCGGCCGCACATTCGACAGCATCGGCCGACCGACCGATGGCGGCGGCCCGATCCCGGCCGTCAGACGCATGCGCATCGATGGACTCGCCATCAATCCAGCCGCGCGCACGCTGCCGCGGGCCTTCATCGAGACCGGCGTGTCGAGCATCGATCTGACCAACAGCCTGGTGCGGGGCCAGAAGCTGCCGCTGTTCTCGGGCGCAGGGCTGCCGCATGATCGGCTGGCCACCCAGATCGCCCTCAGCGCGCGGCTGCGCGATGGGGATGCGGGCGCCTTCGCCATCGTGTTCGTTGGCATGGGCGTGCCGCGCGACACGGCCGATGCCTTTCGTGATGCCATGGCCGCCAGTGCCGCGCTCGAACACGCGGCCCTGTTCCTGAATCTCGCCGACGAACCGGCGGCGCAGCGTCTGCTGACGCCCCGCTATGCCCTGACGGCGGCCGAATACCTGGCCTTCGTCGAAGGCCGGCACGTGCTGGTGATCATGACCGACATGACCAATTACTGCGAAGCGCTGCGGGAAGTGTCCGCCAGCCACGGCGAGATTCCCAGCCGCAAGGGCTACCCGGGCTACATGTACTCGGATCTGGCCTCGCTGTATGAGCGCGCCGGTTGCATTCACGGCTTGCCGGGCACGCTGACCCAGCTGCCGATTCTCACCATGCCGAACGATGACATCAGCCACCCCATCGCCGATCTCACGGGCTACATCACCGAAGGGCAGATCGTCCTCGATCGGGAGCTGGATCGCAAAGGCATCTACCCACCGGTGAGCGTGCTGCCGAGTCTTTCCCGCCTGATGAATGCGGGCATCGGCGAGGGCTTCACGCACGCCGATCATCCGGCCCTCGCGAACCAGCTCTTCGCCAGCTACGCGCGTGCCACTCGCGTGCGGGTGCTCGCCAGCATCATGGGCGAGGACAGCCTGCCCGAAGTGGATCGCAGTTTCCTGGCCTTCGGCCGCGCGTTCGAGGAGCGACTGATCGATCAGCCCGAGCGCCGCAGCCTCGATGAAAGCATGGCACTCGCCTGGGAACTGCTGCGCGGCCTGCCGCAGGCGGAGCTGACGCGGCTGAAGCCCGAGCAGATTGCACGGCATCTCACCCCCGCCCATGGCTGAACCGCAACGCAAGCCGGCCGCCACCCGGATCGCGCAACTCGAGCTCAAGGATGAGCAGCGACTGGTCAAGGAAGGCTACGAGCTGCTCGATGAGCGGCGTATTCGACTGGCCGCCGAGATCCGTACCCAGCTGGCGCGACTGCGTCACTGGCAGGAAGAGATCCGCAAATCGCAGGCGATCGCACGTGCGGCACTGGTCGCGGCCCTGGGCCGTCACGGCATCGAGGAGTTATCCGCCTATCCGCCGCTCGCGGCGCCCGAGGATGAACTTCGCTTCGCACGCGCGCGGGTGTTTGGACTGACGCTGCTCGAGGCACAGTGGCATGCGGGTGCGACGCATGAGGTGCAGCCGCCGGTCAATCCCTCCCCGGAAGCACGCAATGCCGGGCGCACGCATCGTGAATGGCTCGCGCCGGTATTGATGGCCGCCGTGTGCTCGCTGAACCTGCGACGGCTGCTGCGCGAGTATGTGCGCACCGAGCGGCGTGCCCGCGCCATCGAAAATGTGCTGCTGCCCGAGATCGAATGGAGCCTGCGATTCGTGGACGAGCAGCTGGAGCTGCTGGATCAGGAAGAAATCGCCCGGGTGCGTCAGCATCGCGCCAGCGATGAGCCGCCGCGCCGGGCACCAATGCCTAGGTATCGGTCGATACCATCGTCCAATTAATCGCAGCCATTGCGCGTGGCGTAATCCCAGCCGTGTTAGGGCACCAAGCCCGTATCAAGCCCTTCGAGGAGCACGGCCAATGAGAGAACTATCTGCGCTCGCCGCCACCCCCTCCAGCGCGCACTTGGGGGTCGCCGACCTGGAGGATTCACCCTCCTACCTGAATCGTTCGATGCGCTCGGTGGCATCGGCCTCCATCCGGGTGGGCGATCTGGTCCGGCAGGCGATGAGCTTCTTCGAGACCGACCGCAAAGCAGCATGGCGCTGCTTGAGCGATGCCTCGACACTGCTCGGCCCGGATGTGGAGGAGCTGGGGGCGACTACTCCCAGCGTGGACAAGCTCAGGCCAGGGGGCCTCGCGATCTGGCAGGCGCGGCGGACGCTGGCCTACATCGAGGCGAATCTCGCCTCGAAGATGGAAATCGATGACCTGGCGCGGGTCGTCGCCTTGAGCCGCAGCCACTTTTCCCGCGCCTTCAAGCACTGCGTGGGGATGTCGCCCATGGAATACGTGGTGGCGCGGCGGGTGGAGCGGGCCAAAGTGATGATCCGCGGCACCAGCGAGTCGCTCGCCGAAGTGGCGCTGGCCTGCGGATTCGCCGATCAGGCGCATCTGAACCGGCGCTTCCGCGATATCGTGGGGATCAGTCCCGGACGCTGGCGGCGAAGCAATCCGCCGGTGGCAAAGGGCAGTCTGCCGCGCTCCGCCGATGTCGGCCACCGTGAGTACCGATAGCCGGATTCTGGTCGGGGACGTGGGGGGCACCCACGCGCGCTTCGCGCTGGTCGAGCCCTCCGCCGCCGGACCCTGGAGGGTGCTGCAGCGGCTGGACCTCGACGAGCGTTTCGCGACGTTCGATGACGCGCTACGCAGCTATCTCGAGCGTTCAGGGATCCGTCCGATTCCGCGCCGGGCCGCGATCGCCGTCGCCGGTCCGGTCGCCGCCGGATCAGCCCGCTTCACCAATCGCGGCTGGGAGATCTCGGAAGCCGCCTTACGGACCTTCGGTTTCGAGCGGGCGATCCTGATCAATGACTTCGCGGCGCTCGCGCTCGCGGTCGACCTTCTGGATCCGAAGGATCTGCATGCCATCGGGCCGCAGCTCAAGGGGCTCGAGGGGGGAACCCTCACCATCCTGGGGGCCGGCACCGGATTCGGCGTGTCATGTCTCGCACGCCAGGGCGAACACGTCGTGCCGATGGCGACCGAGGGCGGCCATATGGGCTTCGCGCCCGGCACCGACGAGGAAGTCGCGGCCCTGCAGCTCATGAGGAAGCAGTCGGGACGTGTATCGATCGAGCGCATTCTCTCCGGCGATGGACTCGAACACCTGTACCGAACCCTGGAGCAGCTGGCCGGCCGCGCGGCACCGGCGCTGACGGCCGCGCAAATCAGCGCGGCGGCCCTGCGCAACGAGGCGGGTCCGACCGCGGCCCTCACCCTGTTCTGCGCCATCTTCGGGGCCGTCGCCGGTGACCTCGCGCTCGCGCACGGCGCGCGCGGTGGCGTGTACCTCGCCGGCGGAATCGCCGAGAAGATCGAGCCGTTTCTGATGCGCAGCCCGTTTCGCGAACGCTTCGAGGACAAGGGGCGGCTGAGCAGCTATGTCGCGGCCATTCCCACCCGATTGATCGTGAGCCCGGACATCGCGCTGCTCGGCGCCGCGCGATCGGCCGTCGTGAATTGAATCACCGAGTGACCGCAGCACTGCGGTTCAATGAATTCACTGGAACATCCAGCAGTATCAACTAGCGAGGCCACAGCGAGGTAGGCAGCGATGAGCGAACAACTCGTTATCAAAGCGGATGGCGCCGGCGCGGCGTCCGGCGTCGCACGAGCGGGTGCGCCGGCCGCCGGATACCTGCCGGTGTTCGTATTTGCGCTGTTCTTTTTCTTCGGCGGCGTGACGAGCCTGAATGATGTGATCATTCCGAAGCTCAAGGAACTGTTCACGCTCTCCTACGCCGAAGTCATGACCGTGCAGTCGGCGTTCTTCGGCGCCTATTTCATCATCTCGCTGCCGGCGGCGGCCCTCGTGCGGCGCATCGGCTATATGCGCAGTGCGGTCGTGGGACTGCTGCTGATGATGCTCGGGTGTCTGCTCTTCATCCCGGCCTCCTCATCCGCGCTATTCAAGATGTTCCTGTTCGCACTCTTCATTGTCGCGGCCGGCATCACGGTGGTCCAGGTGGTCGCGAATCCCCTGATATCGCTGCTCGGGCCGCCGGCCACCGTCCACAGCCGTCTCACCTTCGCGCAGGCGTTCAACTCGCTCGGCACCACCATCTTCCCGTACGTGGGCTCAGCCCTGATTCTGGGTTCGCTGTCGACCGTGGATCCCAAGAAGCTTGCGCCCCACGCGCTGATGAACTATCGGGTGCAGGCGACCCACGTCATCGGAGGGACCTACCTGGGGCTGGCGGTCACGCTGTTCGTGCTCGCGGCGCTGGTGTGGTGGTACCGCAATCACCTGCCCGAGCAGCGCATTGACGGCAGCAGCTGGCGCGAGGCGCTGGGCCTGGTGCGAGTGCCGCGCTTCATCATCGGCGCCAGTTGCATCTTTCTCTATGTCGGTGCGGAAGTCTCCATCGGCTCCCTGATCGTCAACTATCTGATGCAGACGGACGTGCTGGGGCTGGGACAGCAGGCAGCCGGGGAACATGTGCCGTTCTATTGGGGCGGCGCCATGGTGGGGCGCTTCATCGGTTCATACCTGCTGCGCCTGTTCTCACCCGGCAAGGTGCTTGCGACGGCGGCGGCGGGTGTGATGACGCTGCTGTTCATCTCCTCCCACGCCACCGGCGCGGTCTCCGGGTGGGCGCTGCTTGCGATCGGGCTGTGTAACTCCATCATGTTTCCGACCATTTTCTCCCTCGCATCGGAGGGCTTGGGCCCGCGCTCCGCGTCGGCGTCCGGAATCATTGCGGTGGCGATCGTGGGCGGTGCCCTGATCCCGCCGCTGACCGGACACATCGCCGATCTGTTCACCCTGCGAACCGCGCTGGTGGTCCCGGCGATCTGTTACGTGGGCATCCTGGCGTACGGCATCTACGCGCGCCATCCGGTTGCCGCAGCCGTGCAGGCCTGAGCCGCGCAGGGCAACGCAATGTCGCGGGTACTGGTGTTCGGCAGCATCAACATGGATCTCGTGGTGGAAACGAGCACGTTTCCGCGACTCGGGGAAACCCTCTCCGGGGCGAGCTTCGCGACCCATGCCGGCGGCAAAGGGGCCAATCAGGCCGTGGCGGCGGCGCGGCTGGGCGCGAAGGTGACGATGCTTGGCCGGGTGGGCATGGACGCCTTCGGAGCTGACCTCATCGGGCGCCTCACCCTGGAAGGCGTCGATACGCGCTGGGTTCATGAGACTGTCGGTGCTGCCACCGGGATCGCCGCGATTACCGTCTGTAACGCCGACAACGCCATCGTCGTGGTGGCCGGCGCCAACGCCCAACTGAGCGCGGCCGATCTGGACGCGGCGGAGTCGACCTTCGCCGAGGCCGATGTGGTGCTCGCGCAGCTGGAAGTGCCGCTCGCCACGGTCGAGCATGGCGCCGAACTGGCCGCGCGCCATCGCAAGCCCTTCATCCTGAATCCGGCCCCCGCCGCGCGACTCCCGCAGAGCCTGCTCGAGCGCTGCACGCTGATC
>Ga0210385_10001189_pt1 | contig 16451 bp, 16 predicted proteins | sample IncBWH26OmetaG_FD_160107 | JGI IMG/M metagenome (GOLD analysis project Ga0210385, IMG submission 160107) | Forest soil microbial communities from Barre Woods Harvard Forest LTER site, Petersham, Massachusetts, United States - Inc-BW-H-26-O ...
CTTGACCACGCCGCCACGCACGAACGGCTTGCCAAGGCCGAGCGCCTGCGCGCCCAAGGGGTCGAGCCGTTCCCGCACATTCCCACCAGTCAACGCACCGAGATCGCCAAGCTGCACGCCGCCCACGATCCGGCGGAGCTGCAGGCTGGCGAGCATCCCGACTTCAGCTATCGCCTTGCCGGACGCGTCATCTCCAGACGCGGACACGGCAAGACGACTTTCATCGACCTGCGCGACTTCTCCGGGGAGATCCAGCTTGCCGTGCGCCAGGACACGCTCGGTGAGGAGACCTACGAGCGCGTCGTGGACCTCGACGTCGGCGACATCGTCGAAGCCGAAGGGCCCATCTACGTGACCCAACGCGGCCAGCTGGCGCTCAGCGTGCACCGCTGCGTCCTGCTGACCAAGGCGCTGCGGCCACCGCCGGACAAGCGCCATGGGCTCGGCGACACCGGCACCCGCTACCGCTATCGCGAGCTCGACCTGCTCGCCAACGAGAGCACGCGCGAGCTGTTCCTCACCCGCGCGAAGACCGTCGACGCGCTCCGCGCCTTCATGGCCGAGCGCGGCTTCATCGAGGTGGAAACGCCGGTCTTGCAAACGCTCGCCGGGGGAGCGTCGGCGCGACCGTTTCTGACCCACCACAACGCGCTCGACCAGGAGGTGTCGCTGCGCATCTCCGTCGAGCTGTATCTCAACCGTTGCCTGATCGGCGGGCTCGAGAACGTGTACGACCTCGGCAAGTGCTTCCGCAACGAGGGCATCTCCTACCGGCATTCACCCGAGTTCACGATGCTCGAGTGGCTGATGAGCTACTCCGACCACAAAGACGTGGCGCGCTTTACCGAAGAGATGGTCGCCTACGTCGCCCAACACGTGCTCGGCACGACCGTGATCGAGCGCGGCGGCGAGAAGATCGACCTGGCAAAGCCCTGGCGCAACACGACCATGCAAGCCGAGATCCTGCGTGTCACGGGTGTCGACTTCCTCGCGGTTGAGCGCGAGGAGCTGATGGCGTTGCTGGAGGGCAAGATCCACCCGGATGCAAGCTGGGCGCAAGCCGTTCAGGCCATCTACTCAAAGCTCGTGGAGCCCACGCTCAACCAGCCCACCCACGTCTACGACTTCCCGCTCGAGTCCTTTCCGATCACCAAGGCCCACGCCGGCGACCCAAGGCTTGCCGAGCATTTCGACGCAGTGATCGGCGGCATCGAGCTGGTCAGCGGCGACTCGGAGGTCAACGATCCCGTCGAGCAGTACGAGCGCTTCGTCGAGCAGCGCAAGCAGCGCCGCGCAAACGATGACGATGCGCCCCATCCCCACGACGTGGAGTACGTGCGCGCGCTCGAGTACGGGCTGGCCCCGTCGGCCAGTGGCGGTATGGGAGTCGACCGTCTGCTGATGATCCTCACCGGGCACGAGACGCTTCGGGAAGTCGCACCGTTTCCGATTATGAGGGAAGCTCGTTCCACTACGGGAACGCAAGCCAATCCCACGATCGATGCCGCTCCTTCGACGTCTCAGGTTCGCGCCCCGACGGGAACGCCCGTCGATCCCACGATCGACTTCCTCCCTTCCACGCCTGAGCGATCGGACTAGGCACAGGCCCAGCGGAGGCTATAGTCGCCTGAGACCTGAGAGATGAGCCAAGGGGAGCACAACTTCGAGGAGCTGCATTTCGAGCCCGCCCCGGCGCTCGACGGCGAGGTGCCCGGTCCGCTCTCGCGAGAGATGCTCGCCCAGCAGGACGAGCTCGAGTCGAACGCCCGCTCATACCCGCGCAGCGTGCCCGTTGCGATCGAGGAGGGTCGCGGCGCGACGATGAAGGACGTCGACGGCAATACGTTCATCGACTTCTTCGGCGGCGCGGGCGTGCTCAACGTAGGCCACAGCCATCCGGCGGTGTTGGCGGCGGCGGCCGAGCAGGAGCGCAAGCTCGTGCACGCGCTCGACTTCCCCACCAAGCCCAAGCTGCGCCTAATGAGCAAGCTCAAGACCCTGCTCCCCGGCCGCCTGCGCGAGAGCGCCAAGTTTCACTTCGGTGGTCCCACAGGCTCAGACGCGATCGAGTCAGCCCTGAAGCTGACCCGCGCGCACACTGGGCGCGACGCGGTAATCGCCTTCCAAGGCTCCTACCACGGCATGACTACCGGCGCCCTATCGGTGACAAGCGACGTCGGCTTCGGCGGCCCGACCTCCAGTCCCGTTCACTTCATGCCCTACCCCTACTGCTATCGCTGCCCGCTCGGCCTGAAGCCCGACTCGTGCGAGTTGGCGTGCGCGAACCTGCTCGACACTTCGCTTGAAGACCCGCACAGCGGCATCCCCCACCCGGCGGCGGTGCTGATCGAGCCGGTCCAGGGCGAGGGCGGCACGATCGTCCCGCCCGACGGCTACCTGAGCAAGGTGCGCGCGATCACCCGCAAGCACGACGTGCCGCTCATCTGCGACGAGATCCAGACCGGCTTCTCGAGGACCGGCACGATGTTCGCGTGCGAGCACGACGGGGTTCAGCCCGACGTGATCACCCTCTCCAAGGCGCTCGGCGGGATCGGCTACCCGATCTCCTGCATCGCGTATGACTCAAAGCTCGACACCTGGAAGCAGGGCGCCCACATCGGCACCTTTCGCGGCCACCAGGTGGCGATGGTGGCCGGCCTGGCGGCAATCGAGTTCATGCAGGAGGTCGATCTGGCCGCCCACGCGGCGATCCTCGGCGAGCTGACGCTCGGCCTGTTGCGCGAAGCGCAGGACACTCTGCCCTCCGTCGGCGACGTGCGCGGCCGCGGCCTGATGATCGGCATCGAGCTCGTCAAGGACCGCGGCACCAAGGCACCGTGGCCTGAGATGGCCGCTCAGATCCGCACCGAGTGCTTTCGCAAGGGCGTGATCATCGAGGTGGGCGGCCACTACGGCAACGTCGCGCGCTTCCTACCGCCGCTTGTGATCACACGCGAACTGCTGCTCACCGGAGTCGAGATCTTCATCGAGGCGGTGCGCGCAGCCGAAGAGGCATTGGCCCAGCCCGCGGCGCTGATCGCCGGCTGACCTGCTCGCGGCTGCCCTGTCTGGCCGTATGGCGCACTCGCCAGAGCGCATCGCTCTCTCGCTCGAGGTGCGGGCGGAGGGACTCGAACCCCCAAGGGCATAAGCCCACTGGCTCCTAAGGCCAGCGTGTCTACCAGTTCCACCACGCCCGCGGGGTTGCGTGAGGACCGCCCTAGATTGTATGGTCAATGCTGCGATGGCATCCAGTGGGGAGAGAAGTGGGGAGCCGGGCGTGATCATCACGCATCCAAACCGGGGCAAGCCGGTGGCCCAGGCGACGCGCGCAACGGTCGTGCTGCTGCTGCTTGTATCCACCGCTTTGATCCTGATCGTCACGATCGGCGGCTGGGGAACGCTCGAAGGCGGTATCCCGATTCTGCTGGCCTGGGCGATCGTCTACATGCTGATGGCCTACTTCGCCGCCCGCTGGAGCCGCGGCGTGCTGCCGATGGCGGCCGCGCTCGCGCTGATACTGCTCGTGTTCGCGCTCGTCGCCGCGCCAAGCTGGTTCGCGCGCAACAAGGTCGGCTTCGCCCAGCCGACGCTGGGCGCCGGGCTGCTCGGAGTGCTCACGCTCGTGATCATCCCGGTGCAGATCCTGCTGATCGCGTTCGCGATGCGTGGCTTCCAGCAAGGCTGGAACATCGAGCTGGAGCAACTGGACCCGCGTACCGAGCGTGACGCGCTGGCGCGACCGGTCTAGCGTACTATTGGAATCCGTTGCGGCGGTGGCGGAACGGTAGACGCGATGCTCTCAAAAGGCATTGTCCGAAAGGGCGTGTGGGTTCGATTCCCACCCGCCGCATCGAATCGATAGGCGCGAGAGACAACGGTCTGACTGCAGCTCCGCGCGGCTGTCGCAAGCGTTTCAGCCGACCAGTTCAAACAGCTCGGCGGCGAGCGCGGGTACTGTGGCGAGCACCCCCGGCGGCAACCCCTCCCGCTCCGGCAACTCTTGCACGGTAAGACCTGTCCGCTCGCAAATCAGCGTGCCTGCCGCGATATCCCAAGGCTTGACCGTGCGCTCGAAGTAGGCGTCGTAGCGTCCGCAGGCAGTCCACGCCAAGTCGAGCGCGGCCGAGCCGAAGCGGCGGATGTCGCGTACGCGTGGGAGGAGGCCGGCAAAGACCTCGGCTTGGGCGGCGCGCACGGAGGCGTCGTAGGCAAAGCCGGTGGCGACCATCGCGCTTGAAAGCTCTGTGCGATCGGATGCTGCGATCGGGGCGCCGTTCAACAACGGGTCTCCGTCGCGCGTGGCGACGAACAACTCGCCACGACATGGGTCATAAATCGTCCCCACAAGCGAGCCGTACTCGTCAGCGACGGCCACACTGACGCACCACTGCGGAATCGAGAAGAGGAAGTTGACGGTGCCGTCGAGCGGATCTACCACCCAGGTGAGACCGCTTGAGCCCTGCGTGCCTCCCCCCTCCTCACCGAGGATGCCGTCAGCCGGGCATAGCCGAGCGAGCGTCTCGCGGATCAGACGCTCAGAGGCGAGATCGGCCTCGCTGACCAGGTCGGTGGGCGTGCTCTTACTGGCGAGCGCCCGCTCATGACCGCCCTGGAAGCGCTCGAGCAGCAGCGCGCCGGCGTCGCGCGCAAGCCCAACCGCGATCTCCAGCAGCTCGGCTTGGCTCACGCGAACGCGTCGGGGCGATGCTGCGCCCAGGGGCGCTCCGCCTCGAGCTGGCCGGCAAGCGAGAGCAGCGTGGTCTCGGCGCCAGGGCGCCCGACGATCTGCACGCCGCGCGGCAGGCCATCCGCGCCGAAACCGGCCGGCACCGAAGCGGCTGGCTGGCCCGTGAGGTTCCACGGAGCGTTGTAAGGGACCAGCGCCGTCACCGCGTTCAGCGTCCACAGCGCCCCGCGCCCATCGTACTGGCCGATCCGCGGTGGCGGCTGCGCGGTCGTCGGCGTGATCAGTACGTCGTGATCGACCAATACGCGGTTGAGCTTGTCCGCGAGCGTGTGCTCGGCGGCGCGGGAGCGCTCCAGCAATGTCGGCGGTACGAGTGCCCCGAGCGCCGACATCGAGCGCGTGCGGCGCGACAGGCGCTCGGGATACGGACGCGCATTGGCTTCCTCATGAATCCCACGCAGGTAGCGCATCAGCACGGCGGGCATCGTGTCGAAGCCGTAGTCGGGATCCTGCTCTTTGACGTCGTGCCCGAGCGAGCGCAACAGCTCGACCGTCTCATCCAGAGCGCGGCGCGCGTCGCCATCGAGGCGCGCGATGACCAGCGGCGGGATCTTGGTCGAGAAGGCTATGCGCAGCTTGCCTGGCGGGGTACGCGCAGCGGACAGGAACGAGACCGAAGGCGGCTCGGGACGGTCGCGATCCACTGGAGCCGAACCGGAGCCGACATCGTGGAAGAGCGCCGTGTCGATCACCGAACGGCTGAGCACCCCGTTGACCGACATGCCAAACCACGCCTCGGCTTTGGGCGCCATCGAGACACGCCCGCGCTGGGGCTTGAGCCCGAACAGCCCGCACCAGGCCGAGGGGATACGGATCGAGCCGGCGCCATCGGAGCCGAGCGCGGCACCGATGAGGCCAGCGGCGACCGCCGCCCCACTGCCGCCGCTGGAGCCCCCCGGAGCCCGCTGCAGGTCCCAGGGGTTGCGCGTCGCGCCGAAGGTGGGCGTCTCGGTGAACGGCCAGATGCACAGCTCGGGGACGTTGGTCTTGCCGATCACGATCGCGCCGGCCTCGCGCAGCCTGCGCACAATCTCGGCATCCGCGGATGCGGCGACGTCGCCATGGGCGTTGCTGCCAAGTGCGGTTACCTCGCCGGCAACATCGATGTCGTCCTTGACGGCGATCGGCACACCGAGCAGGGGGCGCCCACCTCCGGCGCCGCGGCGCGCGTCGGCCTGATCGGCCTCGAGCAGCGCGCGCTCGGCAAACACGACGCGGAAGGCGTTCAGCTGCCCGTCGAAGCGCTCGATCCGCTCGAGGTAGAGCTCGACCAGCTCACGTGAGGAGACCTCACCGGTGGCGATCAGCTCGGCCTGTCCGGCGATGCCGGCGAACGCTAGGTCGGTGCCGTCCATTGCTCGAATGCTAGACGGGTGTCACCGGATTGCGCTTAGCGGGCCACTCACGCCGCTTGCTCTCGGCATGAGCGAAGCGCCGGATCAGGTCGGCTCGTAGCTGCTCGGGCTCGACGACGGCGTCGATAACCAGCTCGGAGGCAAGGTGCAGCAAGTCGATGTCCTCGGCGTACTCACGCCTGAGCTCCTCGGTCTTGGTCGCCCGCTCGTCGCTGTCGGGAATCGCTTGCAGCTGGTTGTAGTAGACGGCGTTGATGGCGGCCTGCGGCCCCATCACCGCGATCGAGGCGCTTGGCAGCGCGATGCAGCAGTCCGGGTCGAAAGCTGGACCGGCCATCGCGTAGAGCCCGGCACCGTAGGCCTTGCGCACGATCACCGAGATCTTCGGGACCGTGGCTTCCGCGACGGCGCTGATCATCTTCGCGCCGTGACGGATGATGCCCTGACGCTCGACCTGCGTACCGATCATGAAGCCAGGCACGTCGGCGAGGAACAGCAGCGGAATGTTGAACGCATTGCAGGCCCAAATGAAGCGCGCAGCCTTGTCGGCCGAGTCTGAGAACAAGACCCCGCCCTTGTGCTTGGGCTGGTTGGCAACGATCCCGATAGCCCGGCCATCCAGGCGCGCATAACCGACGATCAGCTCCTTGGCCCAGCGCGAGTGGACTTGCAGCAGCGAGTCCTCGTCGATGACCGCTTCGATCAGGGACAGCATGTCGAACGGCTTGTTCTCGTCGGCCGGGATCAACTCGCCGATGTCGAACCCATCAGCGGGAGCTCCGGCTCCGTGCTCGACAGCGGACGGCGACGATTGTGTGGGCGGGTGCGTGGGTGAGCGGGTAGGCGGGTGGGTCTCCCAATTGCTCGGAAAGTAGGAGAGATAGCGTCGCGCGAAAACTATGCCCTCCTCGTCTGACTTGACCAGTTGATGAGCACAGCCGGAGACGCCGGTGTGCATGCGCGCGCCGCCCATCTCCTCAAGTGTGACGTCCTCGCCGATCACCATCTGGGCCATGCGCGGCGAGCCCAGATACATCGAAGCGTTGCCGTCGCGCATGATCACGATGTCGCAGAAAGCGGGGATGTAGGCGCCTCCCGCGGCACTCGGCCCGAACAGCACGCACACCTGCGGCACCACGCCGGACATGCGCACCTGGTTGAAGAAGATACGTCCCGCCCCTCGCCGCCCGGGGAACATCTGCACCTGCTCGGTGATGCGTGCCCCCGCCGAGTCCACGAGATAGACCATCGGTATGCACAGGTTGGCGGCGCGCTCCTGAATACGCAGGATCTTCTCGACCGTCTTCGGCCCCCACGAGCCGGCCTTGACGGTCGGGTCGTTGGCCATCAGCGCCACGGGCCGCCCGTCGATCGTGCCAACGCCCGTGACGACTCCGTCGGCGCCGAGTCCCTCTTCGTCCCAATTGGCCAGCAGAGCCTCCTCGGAGAACGAGCCGTCGTCCAGCAGCAAAGCCACGCGCTCACGCACCGGTAGCTTGCCCTGCTCCAGGGCCTTCTCGCGGTGACGCTCGGGTCCACCGGAGAGCGCACGGTCAGTTGCTTGGCGCAGATCGCTCATGCGCAGCTGAGCCTATCGATAGGCCATCTAGGGCAACAGGCGGCGACGCCGGGAGCGGCGATGCTCGCGTGCCAAGTTGCGCTCGTGACGGGCCTGCAGGCGCGCCTCCACGACATCGATGTCCGAGCCCGGACCCAGGAGCATGAAGCCGTCGCGCAGCGCCGGCAGCAGCGTGAAAAGGATCACCCAGATAGGCCAGAAAGCGCCGCTGGCGCCCGCTGCGACCCAGACGCCGACACAGATCAGCGACAAAGTGACCGAACCGCCGGCCTCATGCACCAAGCGCCGCCTAAGCTTCGACTTGCGCTCCACCAGCGCTAGCTGGGCGGCAAGCGAACTGACTGGGAGGTCGGCGCGCTGAGCATCCAGATCTGCACGCGTACGCGCGGCGTAGACGGCCTCCAGGCGCTGCTCGTACTCCTCGGCTGTGAGCCGGCCCGCGACCGTGTGCTCGTGCAGCTCCTCGACAAGGCGCTCACGCTCCGCATCGGATACACGCAGTTGGCCAGGATCTGGCATATCTCAAATGTAGATCACGCAGCAGGCAGGGGACCGCACGTTCTTGACAGACGTGGGAGTAGCCTTTCCAATAGATGTCTGCCGAGGATGACTTCGACCTCTCCGCGGCCGGGCTGCGTGCCGATGGTTCGGATCTGCGCATCTCGGTGGCCGTGCTCGCGAGCAAGCTCGAGAGTTCGTTGCCCGCGCGTACGCGGGTCGAGCGCCGCGGTGGCGGCTTGCTCGGGCGTGGCGAGAAGCAGGTCCGGCGAGTCGAGGTGAACCTCGGTGAGACTTCATATGAACTGACCGTCGAGGGCGATCGCGTGCAGGGCAGCCGCGAGCGCAAGGTCGGCGGTATCGCGATCAAGCGCGAGCAGCTCGACGCGGGACAGTGGGTCAGCGAGTTGGCTGCCCAACTGCGCGAAGAGGCCGAGCGCAGCGCTGAGGCGCGCGCGGCGCTCGAGAAGCTGGTCGGATGAGCCGCCTCACCGCTCAACGACCAAAGGTCGTCCTATGAGCGAGCGTCTCGTGGAGGACGAACAGGAGCAGGAGGAGTCGCTCAAGCGCGTTGAAGCCGGCGGAATACCGCTGGCAGCCGAGCGGCGCTTGCGCGAGCTCGGCGAGCGCGGCGGCGCCTTCACCTCCGACCTGTCGGTCGGAGACTTCGCGCTTTGCCACCAATTGGGCCTGAAGCCTGTCTCGCAGGTGATGGGCAGCTCTATCTACCAGGTCGGCTACCAGTCGACGCCGTGGCCATCGGCGATGGGCGGCGGCTTCATGTTCGAGATGCAGGCGCTCTCAGAAGCTTGGAACGAGGTGCGCGAACTCGCGCTGGGGCGCCTCGCACAGGAGGCGGGCCATCTGGGGGCGGACGCCGTGGTGGGCGTGGATCTGCGCACCGGCGAGCACGACTGGGCAGAAAACGCGATCGAGTACGTGGTGATCGGCACGGCCATCCGGCACGGAGACGCCGCCAAACCCGGTGGCACGCGACCCAGTGGCGAACAGAGTAGCGGCGACGGTCCGACGGTCGGTAGCGGACAGCGTCGGCGCGGCGCCCCCGTCCTGACGGAGCTGTCGGTCGTCGACTACGCCAAGCTTCTCAGCGCCGGCGTGGAGCCGCTCGGGGTGGTTGCGTGGAGCTCGGTGTTCTTCGTCGGCGCGTCCTATTCGACGCAGATGATGAGCGGCGTTGGCGGCATGGGCTTCACCCAGAACCAGGAGCTGCCCGAATTCACTCAGGGGGTTTATAGCGCCCGCGAGAGCGTCGTCTCCCGCCTGACCCACCAGGCGGCAAAGCTCAACGCGAGCGGCGTGATCGGCGTACGCATCGCGCACGGCATCCAACGGACGACGGTCGGCGCCGGCACGTATTCGCGTGGCGGGCTGATGGTGACCTTCCACGCGATCGGCACCGCGATCCGCGAGGACCGCGCGACGATTCCGTGTGCGCCCGAGACCATTGTCGACTTGACGACCTAGAGGAGCACAGCATGAACCCGACACGAGGAGCAGCGGCATGAGCGACGTCGACGAGAGCGAGAGCACCTACGACCCCACGTCGCTCGAGGGAGTTCCCGAGGCGGGCAGGGCGCGCCTGCAGCAGAACCGTGCGGGGCTGTTCACGTCCGACCTGAGCGTGAACGAGTTCCTGCTGATCAAGCAGGCCGGCTTCGATCCCGTCGGGCTGGTCGTCGGCAGCTCGATCTACCACATCGGCATCCAGGTGGCCGGCTGGAAGAAGAGTCAGGAGATGACGGTCCTCTCCGAAGCCATGTACGGCGCTCGCCAGCTGGCGATGACACGCATGGAGGAGGAGGCCGATCAGCTCGGCGCCGACGGCGTGGTCGGCGTGCGCCTGGACATCGGCCGCTACGAGTGGGGCCAGGACATGGCCGAGTTCATTGCGATCGGCACGGCAGTCAAGCACCGCGAGGGCGTGCTGCACCGGGCTCCCAACGGGCGCCCCTTCACCAGCGACCTCTCCGGTCAGGACTTCTGGACGCTGCTGCGCACCGGACACCGTCCCGTGGGGATGGTGATGGGCAGCTGCGTCTACCACGTGGCACACCGGGGGATGCTCAAGTCGATGGCACAAACCGGGCGCAACGTGGAGCTGTCGAACTTCACCCAGGCTCTTTACGACGCTCGCGAGCTTGCAATGGAGCGCATGCAGTCAGAGGCGCAAACGTTGAGTGCAGAGGGCATCGTCGGCGTCGACCTGCAGGAGAAGAGCCACGGCTGGGGCAGCCATACGATCGAGTTCTTCGCTGTCGGCACGGCGATCGTGCCAAGCGAGAATCACGACGGCAAGATCGAAGCGCCCACCCAAGTTCTGGATCTGAGCTGAGCCATGAGCATCGTCACCACAGAAGACCGCGGAGCGGCGCGCCATATCGTCCTGAACCGTCCCGAGAAGCGCAACGCGATGAGCCAGGAGCTGCTGCGCGCGCTCGCGGACGAGCTACGAGAGGCGACAGCCGACGAGTCTGTGCACTGTGTGGTGCTGCGCGGCGAGGGTCCGGTGTTCTCAGCCGGCGTGGACCTCTGCGAGCTGATGGCGTCGGCCAGTAAACCGGGCAACTTGCGTCCCTTCAGGAGCACGTTCCTGGAATGCCCAAATCTAGCCGAAGCGATGCCCAAGCCGGTCATCTGCCAGATCCACAAGACCTGCGTGGGTGGGGCGCTCGAGGTAGCGCTCGGCTGCGATCTGCGCATTGCCTCGAGCGACGCCCAACTTGGGCTTCCAGAGGTGAAGTTCGGGATCATCCCCGACGTGGGCGGCTCGACACGCCTGCCGGCCGTTGTCGGCCTCGGCCGAGCCAAGGAGCTGATCATGACCGGCCGCACGATCGACGCGGCCGAGGCCGAGCGCATCGGACTGCTCAACAGAGTCGTCGCGCCCGAGGAGCTGGAGCAGGCGACGCAGGCGCTGGTGGACGAGCTGCTGGCCAACTCACACGTGGCGGTGGGACGCGCCAAGCGCGTGATCGACGCCTCGGCCCGGCCCGCGCTTGCGCAGACGTTGGAGATGGAGGTGTCGGTGCAGGAGTATTGCGTGGCGGCGATGCGCGAGCAGGCGACTAGCGCCAGTCAATAGGACCGGCCACCAGCGTGTGCGAGCCGAGCGGGCGCCCGAGCACGTCCTGAACACGACGAGCACAGGCAAGCAGTGCGTCGAGGTCGATGCCCGTGGAGACGCCCATCCCGTGCAGCATCGAGACTAGATCCTCGCTGGCGATGTTGCCCGTCGCACCAGGAGGTACGGGACAGCCGCCGAGCTCACCGAAGCTCGACTCAAAACTCGCAACGCCTGCTTGTAGCGCTGCCAACACGTTGGCAAGTCCCTGACCGCGGGTGTTGTGGAAATGCGCGGTGAGCTGCACACCCCCCTTGTCGAGACTGCCGCCTGGCAAGGCGCCAAGCGACTCGAACGCCTGGTCCAAGAAGGCCCCCACCTGCACCGGGTTGGCCATACCCGTGGTGTCGCCAAAGCCGATCTCCTGCGCGCCCGCATCGCGCAAGCGCCTCGCGATCTCGAGCACCCGCTCGGGCGGCACGTGGCCCTCGTAGGGACAGCCGAAGGACGTGGAAATGACCGCCTCGCAGCGCAGGCTCCTTGCGCGCGCGAGGGGCAGCACTTTTTCGAGCGACGCCAACGACTCCTCGACAGAGCGGTTGACGTTGTGGCGGTTGTGCGACTCAGAAGCTGACAAGAAGACGTTGATCTCATCGAAGGCCGGCCGCTCTCGCGAAAGCCCTTCGCGCGCCTCCAAGGCCCGCTCCAGGCCTCGCTCGTTGGGGATGAGCACGCCGACCGCGACCTCCTCGGGTACATCGATCCGCGCCAGCACCTCGGAGGCGTCGGCCAGTTGCGGGATCACATCGGGGCGCACGAAGCTCGTGACCTCCAGGCGATGCAAGCCGGTGCGAGCGAGCATGTCGATCAGCTCGACCTTGCGCTCGGTGGGGATGGTCTCCGGCTCGTTCTGAAAGCCGTCGCGCGGGCCGACCTCCCTGATATCCACTTTCTGAGGGATCACCACATGGAGAGACCACCGCTGACGTTCAGCGTCTGGCCCGTCACATACGAAGCGTCCTCCGAAGCCAGGAAGGAGATCGCTGCCGCAACCTCCTCCGGCTCGCCGGAGCGATGCAGGACCGTCTGGTTGACCATGCCCTGCTTGAGTCGCTCCCCCAACTCGCCGAGCAGCTTGGGCGCGGCATTGAGCAACGGCGTCTCGATCGGCCCCGGAGCCACGGCGTTGCAGCGCACGCGGTAGCGCGCCGACTCGCGCGCGATCGCCTTGGTGAAGCCGATCACGCCGGCCTTGGCGGCGGAATAGACAGCCGAGCCCTGCGAGCCGACGCGGCCCGCCTCGCTCGAGACGTTTACGATCGCGCCCGTACGGCGCTCCTGCATGGAGGGAAGCACTGCATGCGTGACCGCCAGCACCCCGCGCAGGTTGACTCCCAGGACGAAGTCCCACAGGCCCTCATCGCTGTTGACGAAGTAGGAGAAGAGGTCCGTGCCAGCGTTGTTGACGAGCACGTCCACTGGGCCGAGTTGCTCCTCGACCGTGGCCACCGCGGCGCGTACCGAGGCCACGTCGGTGACGTCGAGCTTGCAGCCGACACCGTCGAGCTCGCCTGCGATCTCACGGGCGCCGTCCTCGTTGACGTCGCCGATCGCCACGCGGGCGCCCTCGGCGGCGAGCAGCCTCACAGTGGCGGCGCCGATTCCCGACGCTCCGCCGGTGACGAGTGCAGTCTTGCCCTCGAATCGCATTCGTGGAGCATACGGGTCGAGCGGCGAGGAGGCCCGCCTTCAGCCGGCCGTGCCGATCCGCTCGCCGGTAAGAGACGCCCTCGCCGTCCTATACTCCGCCGCCGTGGCCGCCTCCCCCACCGACCCCGTCGCAATCATCGGAGCATCGGGAGCGCTCGGCTTCGGCTTGGCGGTTCGTCTTGGGCAGGCCGGCGTGCCAGTCGTGATCGGATCGCGCGAAGAGGGCCGTGCAATCGAGGCGGCCGACCGTGCGCGTGCGGCCGTGCCGGATGGTGGCTTCACGGGCGCCGAGAACGCGCAGGCCGTAGAGGCCGCGGACACGATTATCCTGAGTGTCCCCTTCCGCAGCCAGTCCGAGACGCTCAAAAACATCAAGGGGTCCCTGTGCGAGGGCCAGCTGTTGATCGACGCCACCGTCCCGCTCGCCGCAGCAGTAAGCGGCCGCGCAACGCGCATGCTCGGCGTATGGCAGGGCTCGGCCGCACAAGCCGCCCTGGAGATGGTGCCCGCCGGGGTGAGAGTCGTCTCAGCCCTACACACGGTGTCCGCCGCCTCGCTGACAGACCTGGACCACGACCTTGCCCAGGACGTGCTCATCTGCGGCGACTTGCGCGAGGACAAGCGTCGCGCGGCGCTTTTGCTCCAGCGAATCGACGGGCTGCGCTGCGTGGACTGTGGGCGCCTGGAGATGGCGCGCATCGCCGAGTCGATGACAGCCCTGATGATCTCGATCAACGCCAAGCACAAATGTCACGCCGGCGTCCGCATCACCGGCCTGCCCGACGACTCCTGGGAGTGAGCGACTCGCGCGGACCGGTCGTGGTGCTCGCCGGAGGCACCGGCGGGGCAAAGCTCGCGCGCGGCATGCTTGACGTGGTCGGAGCGGACGGTCTGGTCGTGATCGCCAACACGGGCGATGACATCGACATCTACGGCTCCCACGTCTCCCCCGACCCCGACCTCGTCTCCTTCTGGCTTGCCGACCTCATCGACGAGCGCGGCTGGGGCATCGAGGGCGACACCTTTGCCGTCATGGACGCTCTGCGCGCACTCGGCACCGATGTGTGGTTCAACCTCGGCGACCGCGACCTTGCATGGTGCTTGGAGCGCCGGCGCATGGAGGACGAAGGGCTACGCCCCACCGAGGCACTCGCAAGACTGAACGCAGCGATCGGCGTGTGTGCGCGCGTGCTACCGATGTGCGACGAGCAGCTGCGTACGCATGTGCGCAGCGACACCGGCTGGCGCGACTTCCAGCAGTTCATGATCCGCGATCGCGCTGAAGGTCAGGTGCACGAGGTGGCATTCGCCGTGCCGGCGCAAGCGCACTTGGCTACGCCGGCCGGCGACACCCCTGCCGGGCGTACCTCGACGGTCGATCCGGATGGCCTCATAGATGACGTGCCCCCCGCGCACGCGGGGGGGCCTCCGAAAACGGGCCCTCCACCTCACCCCACACCCGAGGTGCTCACGGTGCTGACCGAGGCGCGTGCGGTAATCGTGGGCCCCAGCAATCCGGTCATCTCGATCTGGCCGATCCTGCACGTGCTGGGCAAGACGCTCGCCGAACTCGCCGCGCCGGTGGTCTGCGTCAGCCCGATCGTGGGCGGCAAGGTCCTCAAGGGTCCGACCGCCGCATTCCTGACCGCCTACGACCAGCCAGTGAGCGCCACGGGAGTGACCGCGTTCTATGAGGCGGTCGCACCCGGCCTGCTCGATGGGATCGTCGCCGACGAGCACGTGAACGGCCTCGCGACGCTCGCGATCGATACGGCCATGCCCGACGCGGCCGCCCGCGTTCACGTGGCCGAGCAGACACTCGCGTTCGCCGAGTCGCTGTCCGGGTAGCCTCTCAGAGCGCATGCGCACTGCCGCGATCCTCCCCGTGAAGCGCTTCCCGCTCGCCAAGCAGCGATTGGGCGAAAGCGTCGCCGAGTCGCTGCGAGCGAACCTCGCGCGGGCAATGGTCGGCGACGTCCTCAGCTCACTGCGCGAATGCCCTGCGATCGACACCACGATCGTGGTCACGTGCGAGCCTTCTGTAGCTGCCGCCGCCCTCTACATCGATGCTGTCGTAGTGGAGGACACCGCCGAGCAAGGCCAGAGCGCGGCCGCCTCGCTCGGTCTTGCGCACGCACTGCGAGCGAGCTTCGAGCGAGCCCTTTGCGTGCCGGGAGACTGCCCGACGCTCGACCCGGATGAGCTCGTGGAGCTGCTTGTGGCCGATACGCCGCGGGAGAGCGTAGATCCGGAAGTCGTGATCGTGCCCGACCGCCACGGCAAGGGCACCAACGGGCTGCTGCTGAGCCCTCCCGATGCCCTCTCCCCCAGCTTCGGACCCGACAGTCGCACCCGTCACGAGCGGCTGGCAACCAAGTCCGGTGTGAAGTGGCGGATCGCGCAGCCGGCGTCGCTGCTGCTCGATATCGACACAGGTGAGGATCTGGCGGCGTTGCAGGAGCGGTTGGCAGGCGAGCACGTCAGGGCTCCCCGTACGCGCGCGGTGCTCGCGCGGGCCGAGACCAAGGATCGCACTAGCAAAGCGACGCCAACCGATCCAAGCACGACCACAAGAGCAGCCTGAGCCTGTGAGCGTCATCTCTGCCCGCGGCCTGAGCGGGCTGCCCGAGATCGCCGCCGGGACGGACCTGGGCGAGCTGATCGCGGCCGCCATCGACGCCGAGCCGGAGATGAGCCCATTGGCCGACGGCCAGATCGTGGCGATCGCCCACAAGGCCGTCTCCAAGGCGGAGGGCGCGGTGGTGGATCTGCGGGGAGTGACCCCGCGGGCGCGCGCGGAGAGCATCGCCGCGGAGCAGCACAAGGATCCGCGCGCCGTGCAGGTCGTGCTCGACCAGTCCGAGGAGATCTTGCGCGAGGCAAATGGGGTGCTGATCTGCCGCACCAAGCACGGCTTCGTGTGTGCCAACGCCGGCGTGGACGCCTCCAACTCGGCCGACTCGGAGACGCTGATCGTGCTCCCGCGCGACCCTGACGCTTCGGCTCGTGCGATCCGCGAGCGCCTTCACGAGCTCACGGGCGCGCGTGTGGGAGTGCTGATCAGCGACAGCTTCGGTCGCGCCTGGCGCCACGGTCAATGCGATGTCGCGATCGGCTGCGCCGGCCTCGCGCCACTGGAGGACTGGCGCGGTCGCAGCGACAGCGTCGGCCTGGAGCTGCGCGCCACCTGGTTGGCGGTGGCCGACATGATCGCCGCCACCGCCGATCTCGCGCGCGCCAAGGACTCGCGCGAGCCGGTCGTGATCGTCGAGGGGCTGGCGCGCTTCGTCAGCGAGGAGGAGGGGCCGGGAGCGGCTGCGCTGCTGCGCCCGCTCGACGAGGACCTGTTCCGATAGAGCGTCGCGCGTGCGCCAACGCGGCGAGCGGCACTCCCGTGGCGAGCATCCGCACCGGCCCGATGTGGCGCGCTCCGAACGCCTCGAACACCCGGCCGGTGCGCGCGGCGTCGCCGGGCGC
>Ga0210385_10001190_pt1 | contig 16441 bp, 10 predicted proteins | sample IncBWH26OmetaG_FD_160107 | JGI IMG/M metagenome (GOLD analysis project Ga0210385, IMG submission 160107) | Forest soil microbial communities from Barre Woods Harvard Forest LTER site, Petersham, Massachusetts, United States - Inc-BW-H-26-O ...
TAGCGGGCGACGTATAAGTCCAGCCGTCCGTCGCGGTCGTAGTCCCCCCAGGCACATCCGGTGCTCCAGTTACCGCCTTCGAGTCCCGCTTCGCGCGTAACGTTGGTGAAGGTGCCGTTGCCATTGTTGTGAAAGAGTGCATTGGTTCCAAAGTTGGTGATGAACACGTCGCGGTGGCCGTCGTTGTCATAATCACCGACCGTGACCCCGACGCCCCATCCCTGGTTGATCAAACCGCTCTCTCTGGTGACATCGGTAAAGGTGCCGTCGCCGTTATTGCGAAAAAGACGGCTGGAGGTGCGAGGCAGGCTGGCATCGGCGAGAATTTCAAAGGATGAGCCGTTGACGAGGAAGACATCGAGCAAGCCATCATTGTTGTAGTCGAAAAGAGCGACTCCGCCGCCCAGAGTTTCGACAAGATAGTCTTTGGCAGGACTGCCGCACACATCGCGAAAAGCTGCGATTCCAGCGCGCTCGGCGGTGTCGATGAACCAGGGACCGGGAACGAGTACCGGTTGTCCGAGGGTGCTATTGCGAAACAGGGGGAGAACGAAAAGCGGAGTGGTCGCGCAACCGCGCAGGAACCGGCGGCGAGTGAACGCGCTGGCTGGTCCGGATCTCACTCGCTCCTCTGCACCCGGAACAGCTCATCACTCAAGAGAGGCGATCGCATGAGCGAATGCCATTGTAACTTGCGCGCAGAGTCATTGCGCTGCCGGCGCCCACGCCCGCAGTCCGTGTCCCTGACAAAAAGCACGAACCATGTCTATGCCAGCGCCGGGCGAATTTGCTCTGCGGCCAGGACCATACCGAAGCGGCGCCCATGCGCCCGCGCTCAATCGCCAGCCGCGGCCAACTCCCAGGCATCTTCGCGCTGGTTTCGGAGTGAGCGTTCCAGTGCGGCGAGCTGCGCGTCGATCAGTCTTTCTTTCTGGTGGCGCGCGATGATGTCTTCGCGATAGCGGCGCAGGAAGTAGTCGATGGTTTCGACGCGGATGCGGATGGAACCTGAGGGCTTATTCTCGTCAAGGTCCTTGAAAGAGAAGTAGGGCGTGCCGGACTGTTCGATGATGCCCTCGATGACGCCGTAAATGGGCGCGTCGTGGCCGCATTTGAAGCTCGACACTTCGAGAGCGACGAGGTTGGGATGACGAGCCGTAAACTTCGCCGCCCAGACCTTGTGGTTGGTGCTGGTTGAGTAGCGGTTCTTCCAGACGTCGCTGATATCAAGAGGGTGGGTGATGAGGCCGGCGCGCACCTCTTCGCCGAAGAGCCGCTCAAGCAGGTCTTGGTCGAGAGGGAGGGTGCTCTGCGAGAACACGGGATAGCCAAGCTTCTGGAACTCTTCCATGATCTCGTGATTGAGGCCGGGATCGTGATGGTAGACGCGCCCGAGCATGACGATGCCGATGCGGTCTTCACGCTCCAGCTGGTCGAGGGTCTTTCTGGCCTCGCGGCGAATCTCGTTTTCGCAATCGGTCAGAGCCTGGAAGCCGAGCTCGATGGCGCGGTCGTTCTCCTCACGCGAGAGTCCGAGGATTGGCGCCCAGGCTTTGTACATCTGATCCGCGCAGATTTTCTTATCCTGCAGGTTGAGGATGGGGTCGAGATAGACGATGCCGTTCTCGGAGAACAAATCGCTCTCCTTGGTAAAGGCTGCCTTCACGGCGTTGGGTGTGGCTGTGACCGTGGGGCAGGCATTTGAGCCGGTGAGGTTCACCAGTGGCGTGTGGAGGACGTCATACATGGGGAACCAAATGGCATGGATTGGCTTCTTGCTGTGCTTGACGGCGAGAAGGTTGTAGACGTGCGCGATGCCGATCTTCGACGGATAGCAGGGATCAACGGCTCCGCGGCTGGCGCCGGCACGATACAGCTCGGGCGTGGTGTAGTCGGAATAGACAATGTTCTCTGACTGAATGCCGAGACCGGCGAAGTATGCGTTAAACAGCGGCGCGTAGGTATAGGTGTTGAGCAGGCGCGGGATGCCGACGCGGAAGTCCTTGCGGCGTTGCATCAGAGCCGCGCGCTCCTTCGCTGTCTTCGAGACGAACAGGCCTTTGGTGCTCGGGAGGGGATCGGCGACGGACGCGACCTCGCGATGGCGGAAGACGTCACGCGCGGCGATGTCGACGAAGTTGGGATTGGCGGCCTTGATCTTGTCGATGTCCGCCTTGATTCCCTTCATGTCGTTGAGGTCTTCGACGGCTCCCTTTTCGCAGGTGGCGATGATCAGCCGCTGCTCTCCGGTGCGCAGCGGAACCTTGGTTTTTCGCGGCTGAAATTCACCCGTCGGTTTGGGGGTCTCCACCGGCTTCTTCGCGCCGGGCGCGGCCTGGATCTGGATGAGTGGCTCAATCTTGGCGCGCAGTGATGTGGTAGCCGACGATCCGCACCCACAGCCGCCTGCGCCGTGATCGTGGTCATGCGAGTGCCCGGTCGAGCAGGACGATCCGTGCGCGGGGAGATTCGCCTCGATCTGCTGGAGGCTGGGCAGATTCGTAACTACGGCTCCTACTTCTTCCGGAGTTGCCGCGCGATCGTCAACTGGAGCCGGCGGGATGGCAACGGCGACCGCGGCTCCGCCGCTCACGTCCACATCGATGAACGTGCGCAGGCAGTTGTTTTTGCAGAAGTAGCACCGCGTATCCTCGTTGCGGGTGGTGCGGTAGCGAATGTTGCGCACGGCGTCGAGACCAATGAAGGTAGTCTGCTTACCGTTCTTCCAGAGACGCAGCGCTTCCTGAGCAGCGCCGATGGCGCCGGATTCGCCACAGTGCTCGTGCACGATAATCTCGGGCTCCTTGCCGTTGGCGCGGAAGCTGGAGCGGATAAAGTCGACTTCGGCTTTGACGACGGCGAGATTGTTCTGCGTGCCGCCCTGCAGCACGAAGCGCGAGCCCAGCGCGGCCAGGTTGGGGATGCTGGCGACGTACAAAAAGACATTCTTCGGCAGCACATCGGCGAGACCGGCCAGGATTTCTTCCGACCGCCAACCCTGCCGCTGGAAATTCACGATGTCGGACTGCATGAAGACCGCGCAGCCGTAACCGAACGAAGGCATGGAGGTCGCGGAGAACGCGATGTCGGCGAATTCCTCGACCTTCATGCCGAAGCCTTCGGCGGTCGACTGCAGGAAGTAGCCGTTGCCCGCCGAGCACTGCGTGTTGAGCTTGAAGTCTTTGACGCGGCCGTCCTTGAGGACGATGAGCTTAATATCCTGACCGCCGACATCCACGATCACGTGCGGGTCATCGTAGAACTTGAGCGCGGATTCCGTGTGGGCAACGGTTTCAACCAGCGCGACATCGGCATTGAGCACGTCGCGCAGGATGTCTTTTGCGTAGCCGGTAGTGCCAACCCCGAGCACTTCGAGCACACCGCCTTTGGTCTCCACCTGCTCCCGCAGCTTGTCGAACATCTGGATAGTGTCTTCGATCGGATTGCCGTTCGAAAGCTGGTAGGCCTTGCAGAGGATATCTCCGTTCGCGTCCAGCAGGGCTGCTTTGGTTGAGGTTGAGCCGCCGTCGACGCCGACAAAGCCGGACACGGTCTGACCGGCAGCAAATTCCGCAGGCACGAATTTCTTTCGCCGATAGGCGGCCCGGAACTCTTCCAGTTCATCGTTGTTGGTAACCAGCCCTTTGCCGCCGGCGGCAGCCTTCTCCTCCGCGCGGCCGTACTCGATGTACCAGGAGAGTTTTTCGGTTCCGAGATAGTGGCCGACCCCCGGGTCCTCGTCCTTGCCAAACTCAACTGACCCCAGCGCCGCGAAGTACTGTGCGTTTTCCGGAACCTTGATCAGTTCTTCGGTTGTTGCGCCGTCGGGAATCTCAACCTTGCGTTCCTTCCACATGCGCGGGATATTCGCCTGCCACGCTTCGCGCATGCCACGAATGAAGCCATTCGGGCCGCCCAGCAGCAGTACGTGCGGACGCAGGGTGTTGCCGCGGGTCAGGACACTCAGGTTCTGCAGCACGATCGCTTCAAACAGTGAAGCCATCAGCTCGTTCGAGGGTGTGCCGGTCTTTTGCAGGCCATTGATATCGGTTTCGGCGAAGACCCCGCACTTGCCGGCGACTTTGTGCAGCTTGATACCGTGATAACCCTGGTTGCCCAGCTCCGCTGCCGGAATCTTGAGCTTGGCGTTGATCTTGTCGATGACCGCGCCGGTCCCGCCTGCGCACTTGTCGTTCATGGACGGGATCTTTTTCTTGCGGCCGGTTTCTTCGTCGTCCTTGAACACGATGATCTTCGCGTCCTGGCCTCCCAGCTCGATGACGGAATAGACCTCGGGGTGTAGTTTCTCAACCGCGAGCGCGACGGCATGCACTTCCTGCACGAACTTCGCGCCGATCATCTCCGCCAGGGTGCCGCCGCCCGAGCCGGTGACAAAGATGCGGGTGTTGTCCTGGGCTATCCCCGCATCTTTCTCCATGCGCCGGAGGAACTCGAGGACTTTTTCCGGCTGCCGCGTTTCGTGCCGCTGGTAGTCCTGCCACAGGATCGCATCGGTGGCCGCATCGACCACCACCGCCTTCACGGTTGTCGAGCCAACATCCAGACCGACAAAAAATTGCGCCATCGGCGTCTTCTCCTTATCAGGAGGATCGTTGCGGTGAAGAAGAGAGTGGCCTCATCGCCTTGACGACCGAGCGAATCGCAAGACACAAAGCCACGGTCAGGAGCGCATCGGAGACCGCAATACGAACGCGTTTGATGATGCGGAACATGGTGGCGTCACGCTGCAGGCGCCGAGGCAACGGCGACCCGGTCGCGACGGCCCGACGCGTGATTCCGGTCCATCAGTTCGCTGACGTGCCAGGCGAATTGTGCTGCCGTCCCGGCAATTCCGTCGCGATGCGGCACCTTGTAAAGCGCGCGTTTCAGCTGCGGATGATGCTCGGCAAAATCGCGCAGGTCATCCATCGACCTGCCCGTCTTCTCGAGCACGCTGTCGAACTCCGCCCGCGCTTTCGCGCGCGCCTCGGCCAGCGCCATCTGCACCCGGCTGTGCGCATTCACTTCGCCTTCCCCAGACGTCTCGATGGGCAGGAAGATCATATCTTTGTATTTGCTGACCACGCGAGACTGCACGGCATCCGACTGCGTCGACGGCATACAGCCGAACGGCTTCAGCGCCAGCACCATATGGCAGAGGTGATTGACGGTGTAGTAGACGTTCTTGCCCACTTCCATATGTCCTTCACCGCCGCGGGCCAGCTGGTGGTAGAACGGATGCGCCAGGCGAGCAAGTTCCTTCTGCGGGACCAGGCGATGGACGGTATCACCCATGTGCCGGATCGTCCGGTGGTAGAAATACGTCCACATGGCACTCCCCGCGCTGAGACCCGCCGTTTTTTTGAACAGGAAGAAGTCATTCACCGCGCGCTTTTTTACCTCGTACCACTTCGGGTCGCGATACGGGGCCTGCGCAGAAGCTCGGGCCTTCGCACCTTCCTTCGCCACATACATCATGTAGGCGATCCAGGTGGCGATCGGTTCCACCAGCACCTGGGCGCCTTCCTTTTCAAGAAAGGCGAACATGTTAAAGTTGCCGTCACCCTCGGTGGTCTGCGCCCAGAACTCACCTGTAATCTTGATGACCGGCTTCACGCGCAGGCGGTCGACCTCAATAGCATCGATCGATTCCCGACAGGCATGGAGCGCATCGACATACTCTTTGCCGTAGAGGTTGTGCGCGACCTTGCCCAGCGTGCAGCTGATGCCGGCGAGTTTCTCGTGCTTGTCAAGGAACGGCCGCGCCCAGGCCGGGGCGGCTTCTTTGATGTGCCACCGCTTGCGATCCCGCAGCGTATCCGTCAGCGTCTTCGCAGCCTCGTGGATGACCCGGTCGGTTTCACCCTTTTTCGTTTCGAACGGGCGAATCTGATAGACCAGTTCGTTCACGACGTCGCCGAGATTGAGCGCGTTCAGCATGCCCATGCCGAAGTCGACTGAAAACTTCAGCCCCGGTTCGCCGCTGGCCGCCTTGATCCCGTCCGTCTGCTGGAACAACAGCACGCGGAAGCCGTCAAAGCCGGAATTCTGCAAAGCGAACCGATACTCCGCCTCGTACATGCCAAACCGGCACGGCCCGCACGACCCGGCCGTAAAGAACACGTAGTTGTCGATGATCTCCTTCCGCGTCAACCCCTGCTGTTCGAGCTTCTGCAGATAGCGCACCAGATTGCCGACCGTAAAGTAGGTGGGATTACATTGTCCGTTGTTGCCGAACTCCTTGCCCGCCTGGAAGTCGGCCACCTCGGGCGTCGGAATGTTCTCGCAGCGATAACCGCTCCCGTGGAAGACGGCCTTGATCATCTCTTCGTGTTTCCAGGTCAGCCCGCCGAAGAGGATCGTGACCCGATCGCGTTCTTCCCCGGTGAAGGTCCGTTCGACCGGTTTTTTGAACTCACGCATCCGCGCCAGCCCCGCTTCCGCGCGAAGCCTCGCCCGCTCTGCATCGATGCGGGCCTGAATTTCCATCTCGAAGTCGGTTTGGACCACCTCATGAATCGGTGTCGGCATACAGTTCTCCTCTGGGTAAGATCGTGTGAGGCCCCGTGCCTGCTTACAGCTGGCCGTGCATGCCCTGGAACCCGTGGGCCAGCTCTTTGAAGAAGTACTTGATGACACGCTGGTCGTTGTAGCACCAGCCGAGGATATGGTTGAGCGTGGAGAAGCAATGCGTCTGGCAGCTCTCTTTCTGGTGATCGAGCTGTTTGGTGTCGAACTTGTGATCGCCGACAACGCCCCAGTCATAATTCGCCGTGTACATGGGGAAACACGGCGCCAGGGTCCCATCGACGCGGATGATCATGGAGTTTTGCCCCGCCCGGCAGTTCCACGGAAAATGGTTTCCCTTCATAAAATCGACCATCTGCCAGAGCCGCGTGTTCGAATTGACCATCTTGTATCCGGAGTCCTGCTTCTCCGTCAGCCATTGAATGGTTTCCTCGACCGCCGGCCAGTCATCTTTGGTGATGTAGGTAACGTTGTTTTCGGCGTGCCTGAAATGTTCGTCCTGCGCAATCAGCGGGGACTCGTTAATGTGATAATCCGTCGCGATGCCGAGGTCGTGCGCGATCTCTGTCAGCTGGCGAACGTCGTCCAGGTTGTTGCGGCAGATATTGATATTGAGAAAGACCGAATATCCGTAGCCGTATTGCTTGCGGATCAGGTAATCGAACTGCTTGCGGATTGGCGCGAGCGCCTTGGGCAGCCCCGGCTTGATGTCCACCGCATCGACTGCTATGTTGAAGGTTGCCAGACCCGCATCCGCAAGCCTGTCAATGACATCCAAGCGCAATAAGCGCGCATTGGTGGGCAGATAAATCCAGAATCCCTTTTTCGCCGCGTAATGCGTGATGCGGTGGATGAAGTCCGGCCTCAGCAGCGGCTCGCCTCCCATATAGGCCAGTACTCGGCAACCCGTACCATACAGCCAGTCCACCGAGCGCTTCGCGGTATCTTCGGTCATTCCTTTGACCTTGTTGTCGAAGGCCCAGCAGTAGTGGCAGTCCAGATTGCACTTGAATTCGGTAAATAAATACGCAATCAGCGGATGGAAATCTCCCGGAGTCACCCGGGAGCGGATGTAGGGAAAGAGCCACCCACGCATCGCGCGATGGATATGCGCGGCCGTCCAGTGACGCTTCTCCGGCGGACGCCAGCTGTCATCGTCCAGAACCGGACCAAGCAGTTCCGGACGCGCGGGAAAAACCGGATCCGGAAACGATTGTGGTTTAGCCAGAGGGTGCAATCCAATTGCGGGCCGTTCCGACTGGGTCAGCAAACTGTGCAAGGGAACATCAAGCCGAAACTTCGGCGCTTGTTCGCTGGGGTGCTCCGTGCGCATACGACAATCTCCCTGAGGGGTAAAGGAGTTCGCTCAAGCTCGGGCCGAATGTCAAGTTGGATGCGATGCCAATTGAGCCGGTCGCAGCATTTTTTCTGAGCCCAACCGGGCCGCTCCGTCTCGAGCACGATTTAGTCCGACGTCGAGGCGCGTCCTTAGTCGACATAGTGATTGGCACGAGATGGCGTTGGGTCGAATGCCGAGGTGTTCGCTTGCTGGACGCCGACCGGGACAACGACTAAGCCCTGATTGACCCTGCGTCATTTCATGGCATTGACCCGCATGGCTGACTCCCTGAGGCCTGAATTGTGATTGTCCAACCGGAGGGGCATCTGGGGCGGCGGCGAACGTGGGTTGCGCTAACACTACCGGAGGTCAGAATGGATACCGCAGGGCAGGTATCCAGCATCCATAACACCGACTGATACGAAGGTATTGGTCAATACCTTGGCTCAATAGACGTACTTCCCGGTGTCTGGCGTAATCACGTGTATGCAGAGGCGACGGATATGTACCCGCTAAGCGTGAATGACGACCATAAAGTTGGCGAGGTTCGGGTATTGAATGCCGACGACGAGAACCTCGTCTCATCGGCCAGGGACGGAAGTGCCCCGGCGTTCGAAGCACTCGTAACGCGTCACAGGCGTATCGTACTAGCGGTCATGCGCCGGATTACCGGAAGCTTCGATGATGCTGAAGATCTGACCCAGCAAGCGTTTATGAAGGCCTTCATGAATCTTCCGCGATTTCGCGGCCAGTGCCGGTTTTCTACGTGGCTGGTGAGCATTGCTGTGAACGAAGCACGGATGTGGAACAGAAGAGCCCGCCGCTCGCGTGAAGTTCCGATGGTCAGGGTCGATTCGGCTGAAGAGGTCGTAGTCAGTCTGGATTTTCCGGACCAGGGTCCGGATCCAGAAGCCAGCTACTCGGAAAAGGAGCGATCCAGGATCCTCTCCAGAGAGATAGCTCGTTTGAAGCCGCCCACGCGTGCCGCAATACAGATTTGCGATCTCGAAGAGAACACGGTGCACTCAGCGGCCCAGGTGCTCGGCATTACCGAGAGCGCGATAAAGTCTCGAAGGGGTCGTGCCCGAGCCGCGCTGCGCAGGAGGCTGAAAGAACAGTTTGTGCAGTACAGCGGGCAGCCGGAGAGTGTCCGGGCAAACGTGGCTTAAGCTCTCCCGACCGGAGACATTGATATCCAAAAGCAAATGTTTTCACCATTGCATGGCAGGAGGGTTTGCTCTTTGCCGCAGGGTGAACCAGGCTGTCCAGCATGGGGTGTGGGTGGTCTTCGCAAGAGTTAACATTCGCGCCCTGGTACAAAAGCGAAGCAGCCGTCGCCTGCCAGCGCGAGCGACGGCTGCGGGCAAAGAGCGCCCTTAGCGGACGTAGCCGTTGTGCTTGTCGCGGTAAATCACGGCGGAGACGTGGTTCTGGCGGCTGTTTAGGATCGCGCGATCGCGACCGGTCAGATGTCCGTTGTCGGCGCAGCGCATTGCGTGTTCTTCGCGATTGATCGAGACTTCGCGGGATTCGAGGTTGCGGGTTTCACGCGCGGTGAGTTCACCACTGCGTATACCCTGGGCGATGCGGTCCTGCTGGTCGACCTTGCGCTGGTTGATGTCCTGTGCCATTGCGACGGTGCTGGTGAGAGCGAGAAGGGCAGTAGCAACGAGAGTGAGTTTCATGGCGTGGGCTCCTTGTCGCGAATGACTGACTTCGGTCGTGCATTTGTCATTCGCCTTACGCACGGTGAAGACACGGAGTGCGGGGATTGGTTGCTGCAAAACAGGCGCAACTAAATTTCTGCCGGTCGGCAGAGGGACGGTCAAGCGGCGCCGTACAGGTTTCGTTCAGAGGCTAAACCCCAAACTATTTTGCAACGCCGACGGCACCAGTGAACTGATGTCCTGATAGCAGAGCGTCTGATGCTGCGCGAGGCGACGGAAGCGGAGCCGCTTTTCTATTTGTGCAGAAGCGGCAAGAGTAGCGGCAAAAAGTTGTCGGCGAGGAGTTGGGCACCTTTGGCGGTGGGATGGATGCCGTCTTCCTGAATGGCGCCGGGGACGGTGTAGATGTTCGCGTAGAGCATGGGCAGGAGCGGGACGTGGTATTTGGCCGCGAGGAGACGATAGGTCTCGTTGAATGGCTTGATGTAGTCGGAGCCATAGTTGGGCGGCAGCGTGATGCCAGCGAGGACGACTTTTGTGCCGGTGTGAAGGAGTGTCGAGACGATGGTGTCGAGATTGCGGCGCGTGTCAGCGATTGGCAGTCCGCGGAGACCATCGTTGCCGCCGAATTCAACCACCACGATGGCGGGATGGAGGCGGAGAACGCCGTTTAGCCGGTCGACGCCGTCTTTGCTGGTGTTCCCACTGATGCCGGAGTTGACAATTTTATAGTGGTAGCCGCGTTGGTCGAGGTCGGCCTGCAAGTCGTCGGGCCAGCTGTGGCCCGGGTCAATGCCGGCGCCGGCGGTGATGCTGTCGCCAAAGCAAACGATGACGGGAACGGGGCGGGGCGGGGCGGAGTATGTATAAGGAAGGAAGAAGAGTGCGGCGATGAGGATCGCGAGACGACGGAACACACCGATAGTCTAGCAATGGCGAGACGAGGCCTTACTATCCCGGTCAGCAGACAGTATGCTACATAGGGATACAATGAAGATGAGAACTGAGGAGAGCGGATGATCGAGGTGAGGGGGCTGAAGAAGTCGATTCGTAACGGGACGCGGACCGTGGAGATTCTGCGGGGGATCGACCTCGTGATTCCGAAAGGGCAGTTTGCCGCGATCATGGGCGCAAGTGGCAGCGGGAAGAGTACGCTGCTGGGGCTGCTGGCGGGGCTGGATTCGCCAACCGAGGGAGAGGTGATTCTCGACGGCATCGCGATTAGCCAGCTCGAGGAGGACAAGCTGGCGGAGGTGCGCGGGCAGAGGATTGGATTTGTGTTTCAGTCGTACCAGCTGATTCCGACGCTGACGGCGTTGGAGAATGTGATGCTGCCGTACGAACTGAATGCGCGCGGCGATGCGCGGAAGAAGGCGGAGCCGTTGCTGGCGGCGGTGGGGCTGCAGGATCGGCTGCATCATTATCCGGTGCAGTTGTCGGGTGGAGAGCAGCAGCGGGTGGCGCTGGCGCGGGCGTTTGTGCTGGAGCCGCCGATTGTGCTGGCCGATGAGCCGACGGGAAATCTGGATTCGGCAAATGGTCAGCACGTGCTGGAGCTGCTGGGAGAGCGGCAGCGGGAATCCGCGACGACGCTGGTGCTGGTGACGCATGATCCGCAGATTGCGGAGCGCGCGGATCGCAGGATTCAGCTGAAGGATGGGATCGTCGTGGCCGATGTTGGCCGGTTGGGCGATCGCGCTTTCGGTGCCGAGACGGTGGCGGCGAAATGACGAGCCCGACGGAAGTGTTTCCGCAAGAGGTAGCCATCCGAAAGAAGCGGCCTTTGCCGTGGGGTGTGGCTGCGCGGATTGCGTGGCGAGAGCTGCGCGCGGGGAAGGCGAAGTTTCTGTTCGTGCTGCTGTCAGTGGCGGTTGGCGTGGCGGCACTGACGGGTGTGCGCGGGTTCAGCGAGTCTTTTGCGCGGACGTTGTTATTGCAGGCACGCAGCATCATGGCAGGAGATTTGTCGGCGCGGATGTTCCGACAGGCAACGCCGGCGGAGTCGACGCAGCTGGATGCGTTGGCTGGTCCCGCTGCGGGATTGGGTGTGCGGCGAACGGTGGTGACGGAGACGGTGTCGATGGCGATGGTCGCCGGCGATCCCGTGCCACTGCTGGTAACGCTGAAGGCGGTGGATCCGACGGAGTATCCGTTCTACGGGACGGTGGCGCTGGCTCCTGCGGGAGATTTGCGGAGTGTGCTCACCGATTCGACGGTTGTGGTGGATGACAATCTGCTGGTGCGGCTGCGCACGAAGGTGGGAGATCAGTTGAAGATTGGGGGGCGATGGTTCCGGATTGCGGCGGTGATTGAGAAGGAGCCGGACCGCATGACGGCGGGCGTGGGTCTGGGGCCGCGCGTGATGATGACGCGGCACGCGATGGAAGAGACAGAGCTGCTGCAGCCGGGGAGCCGGGCGACGGAGAGGTATCTGTTTGCGCTGGGCGACAAGCTGAAGGTGGCGGATGTGCGCGCGCAGATCGAGAAGATTCTGCCGGACGCGCAGGTGACGGATTTTCGCGAGACCAGCCCGACGCTGACCCAGGGGGTGGATCGCGCGACGGGCTTGCTGAGTTTGATTTGCCTGGTTGCGATGGTGCTGGGCGCGATCGGCGTGGCGATGGCGATGCGCGCGCATCTGCAGCAGCGGATCGAAATTCTGGCCATCATGAAGTCGATTGGAGCGCGATCATCGGATATCCTGCGGATCTATTTGATACAGACACTCTTCCTGGGAACGGTGGGCGCACTGATCGGCGTGGTGCTGGGGCTGGGCGTGGAGTATGCGTTTCCCACGGTGCTGGGCAAGCTGCTGCCGCTGCGTCCGGAGATTCGGCTACCGCTGAATCCGGTGCTGGCAGCTTTGGGGACGGGGATTTTGACGACGCTGTTGTTTTGCCTTCCTCCATTGCTCGACGTGCGAAGTGTGCGGCCCAGCATGGTGCTGCGACGGATGGTGGAGTCGGGGAATGGCGCGGGCTGGATTGGGTGGCTACAGTCGCACAAGCTACAGCTCGCGTCGGTGGTGGTGATTCTTACCGGGCTGGGTGGGATTGCGGCGGCGCTGGCAGACTCGATGCTGGTGGGGAAGTGGTTTGCGATTTGCCTGGCCGGGCTGCTGGTGTTCATCCTGGGGCTCTCGGCGGTGACTCTGCGGGCGCTGCGGGCATTTTTGTCACGGACACGGTTACATTTGCACTCGGCGCTGCGGCATGGACTCGCGAATCTGTACCGGCCCGGAAACCAGTCGGCGGCGGTGCTGGCTGCGCTGGGGGCCGGGGTGATGCTGATCCTGAGTGTTTTCCTGATGCAGCGGTCGATTGTGAATGCACTGCATGAAGATGTAAAACCGGATACGCCGAACCTCTTCCTGATCGATATGAGCACCGATGAGCTGCCCGGGATTCGAGCGGAGCTGAAGCAGCAGCCAGGAGTAATAGGGGATCTGGAGGCGGTTCCGATCATCTCGGCGCGCATGGAGTCAATTGACGGGACGCCGGTGGATCAGCTGAAGGTGAAGAATTATCCTAACCGGTTGCTGTGGAACGCGACGTTGTCGTGGTCGGATGCGGTGCCCGAGGGTACGAGGCTTGCGGAAGGGAAGTGGTGGACACCGCCCCAGCGTGTCAACGACGGGCATACCGGGAAGCCCGAAGGGGCCGGGGGAGGATCGCAGCTTGCGGTTGTGGACCATGTGGCGAAGCGGCTGAACCTGAAAATCGGATCGCAGGTGACGTTCATAGCGGGCGACAAGGAGATCCCGGTTCAGGTGGCGGCGATTTACAAGATTGAGGGTGAGCATGCGTTTGCGCGGAGCGAGTTCATTTTGCCGAAGGCGCTGCTCGATGGTCAGCCGACGGTGTGGTACGGGGACATTCACGCGCGGCCAGGCGCGATTCCGGAGATCGAACGCGCGTTGTTCGCGACGTATCCGACGGTGACGGTGATCAACATCGCCGATATTCTGACGACGATTTCGGGCGTCGTCGATCAGATCACGATTGTGATCCGGTTTCTCGCTGGATTCTCGATCTTGTCGGGACTGATTATCCTGGCGTCGAGCGTGGCGAGCACGCGGTTCCGCAGGATTCGCGAGGTGGTGGTGCTGAAGACGCTGGGCGCAACGCGGAACCGGATCGCAACCGTGTTCAGCGTGGAGTTCGTCGTTCTGGGGTTGCTGGCCGGCGCGGTCGGAGCTCTGTTCGCGAATGTGCTGTCGCGGATTTTGCTGCACCGGATGGATGTAGTTTTTCAACGGGATGTGCGGGGATCGCTGATTGCGGTACTCGGAACGGCGGTGCTGGCGGTGGCGACGGGGTGGATCGCAAGCTTTCACATTCTGGGGCAGAAGCCGCTGGAAGTTCTGCGGGAAGAGTGAGAAAACAGGCGCAGAGAGCAGGGTCGAGTGATCAGCGAGTTGAAGCGGTGCAGATTGCGAAAGACCTGGGTTCGCGAGCTAACCCTTCGATCATTGACCGAGATTCGCAGGGCCGATAGTATGAAAGGGCGGCTTTCGGTCGCAACTCACCTATAGAGTTGCCCCCTCGTTCAATGGTAGGACAGCTGACTCTGGATCAGCATATCGGGGTTCGAATCCCTGGGGGGCAGCCAATCAAGCACTTTTCCACACCTTTTGATCCCTTCCCGTACCCACACTCGCTGGACGTGTGCCAATAAAATAAATCACTTAAGTGATCATAATGTGCGAGAGCGTTCGCAGAAGTGCGTTTGCAGCCTCCCGAACAGTGGGGTACGGACTGGGGTATCCTACCTCTGAAAGGTGGGGTACGGAAGAAAGCCGGCCTCCCTGGAGCTGGAATCATGCCTCTATCCGATACTGCGATTCGGTCGCTGAAGCCGGGCGACCGCCCCTACAAGGTTTACGACCGTCACGGCCTTTTCCTTCTCGTGAACCCCGGCGGTTCGAAGCTGTGGCGCTGGAAATATCGTTTCGACGGTAAGGAGAAGCTGATGGCGCTGGGTGAGTATCCGGTCGTCGGCCTCGCCCATGCCAGGGAACGCCACCTGGCCGCGCGCAAAGTTCTGGCGGACGGCGTCGACCCAATGGCAGAACGGAAGGCGGAGGCAGAAGCGAAACAACGGGAGATTGAGACGCTGCAGCGGGAAGCCGAAAACAGCCTTGAGAACGTGGCCCGCAAGTGGTGGGAATGGTGGTCTGCGGGCAAGTCTCCCCGCCACGCAGAGCACGTGCTGCGGCGCCTGGAAGCCGACATCTTCCCGGCGTTTGGTTCGAAATTTATCGATGCCGTGACGCTCGCGGACGTGCGCGAACTCATGCTTGCCATCGAACGTCGCGGCGCCGGGGATGTTGCGAGGCGTGCGCATGAGACAACCGGCCAGATTTTCCGGTATGCGATCGCTCACGGCATCGCGAACCGGAATCCTACCGCTGACTTCAAACCCAGCGACATTTTGCCGCAGGTGCGGGAGGAGAACTTCGCGCGCGTCGATGCCAAAGATTTGCCCGGATTGCTGCTGAAGATGCAAAACTACCAGGGCGACGCGCTGACGCGACTGGCCACGAAACTCATGGCCTACACGTTCGTGCGCACATCCGAACTCATCGAGTCGGAGTGGACTGAATTCGACCTGGACAGTGCGCGCTGGGATATTCCGGCCGTTCGCATGAAGATGCAAACGACGCATATCGTTCCGCTCTCCCGACAGTCCGTGGAGGTGCTGCGGGCGCTCATGGTGCTGACGGGCAATGACAGGTTTGTTTTCCCAGGCGCGAATGACAAGAAGAAGCCCATGAGCAACAATACGATCCTGTTTGCGCTCTATCGCCTGGGCTACAAGGGCCGCATGACCGGACACGGCTTCCGCGGCCTGGCATCGACGATCCTGCACGAGAACGAATTCGCCGAAGAGCACATCGAACTACAGCTGGCACATCAGAGGCGGAACAAAGTGGCGGCTGCCTACAATCACGCGAAGTACCTGCCCCAGCGAGCAGCGATGATGCAGTGGTGGGCCGATTATCTGGATGCACAGTTAGCCAGGGGGGAGGGAAAGCCAGCGCAGGTCGGAGGGATACCGCAGTTTCGGCTCGGAAGGAAGGTGCGCGGTCCGTGGAGATCAGGTCGGTTCTTCCAGCATGGCGACAAAACCGGGGACGGTGACCCGCAGTCTGGATAGCACGTACTGCAACGGCTCGCCGATAGCGGCGGCCTGCGCTTCCAGAACCTCCTTGATTTCGTCCGGAGATGCGACATACAAGTCCTTTAGAAACGTGGACGGTCCCACAGCCGTGATGCCGTGCCCCGCCAACGATGACGGCGGGAAATCCTTCGTGTTATAGGTGACAATCGTGGCCGCACAGGCGTGAACTGCGGCTGCCAATACATGACGATCCTTTGGATGATTCGTCATGGATGGGATCAGCCCCTGGTAGCCCTCGATCCACGCCTTGGGGAAGTGTCGCCGGATTTCACCCTCTCTATAGGCCGTTTTCTCAGGCGAGAGACCAAAGTCCTGAAGGACACGGCCGACCTCCTCCATAATCCGATCGGACCACCTGGGAACGTAAAGGCGTGGGCCGGCTGCCAGGCGAAGCAGGGTGTCCGCCAGCGGCATCGGAATCAGGACGCATGCGTCCAGAACGACGATGCGGCCTCCCGTCACTCGTCAGAGCCACCTTCGGGCATTGCATGGTGTTCGTAGAGGCCGGCTTCATACGCATCGCGCGCAAGGCGGTCCAAAGCCGACAGTCGTTCGTGGTCCCGTCTCTTTGCATAGGCCAGAACGTCGCGAACGTAGACACGGCGCTGATTGCCGACACGGTGGTGGGGCATAGCGCCAGAGTCCAAAAGCTTAGTGAAAAAAGGACGCGATATGCCCAGGATGTCCGCGGCGCGCTGAGTCGTGACGACCTTATTTTCGGGTA
>Ga0210385_10001191_pt1 | contig 16421 bp, 16 predicted proteins | sample IncBWH26OmetaG_FD_160107 | JGI IMG/M metagenome (GOLD analysis project Ga0210385, IMG submission 160107) | Forest soil microbial communities from Barre Woods Harvard Forest LTER site, Petersham, Massachusetts, United States - Inc-BW-H-26-O ...
TCGTTGGGATTACGATCGGGGTGGTATTTCATGGCAAGGCGTCGATAGGCCTTCTTGATCTCGGCTTCAGTCGCGGTCTTCGGTACGTCGAGTACCTTGTAGTAATCGCGCTTGGCCATCGCGTGTTAGGAAGCCTTGCGACCCGGATCCTTGTCCTTCACCTCTTCGAACTCCGCATCGACCACGTCGTCGCGTCCGCTGGCACCGCCGCCAGGCTGCCCGGCGCCGGCGGGGCCCGGGCCGCCAGCACCGGCTGTGGCGCCCTCACCGGCCGCGTAGGCACGCTGCGCGATGGCGGATGAGGCCTGCTCGAGTGCCTGCGCCTTCTTCTCGATGATGTTGCGGTCATCGCCCTTGAGCACCGTGCGCAGATCCGAGACCGCGCTTTCCACCGTGCCGCGCTCGCTGGCGCTGACCTTGTCACCGAGGCTCTGCAGCGTCTTTTCCACCGCGTGGATCAGGGCATCGGCCTTGTTGCGCGTCTCCACCAGCTCGCGGAAGCGCTTGTCGTCGGCGGCGTGCGCCTCGGCATCGCGCACCATGCGCTTGATCTCTTCCTCGTTGAGGCCGCTCGAGGCCTTGATGATGATCTTCTGTTCCTTGCCGGTGGCCTTGTCCTTGGCCGACACGTTCAGGATGCCGTTGGCGTCGATGTCAAAGGACACCTCCACCTGTGGCATGCCGCGCGGTGCCGGCGGGATGTCCGTCAGGTCGAACTTGCCGAGCGACTTGTTGTCGGCCGCACGCTCGCGCTCGCCCTGCAGCACGTGAATGGTCACCGCCGTCTGATTGTCGTCCGCGGTCGAGAAGGTGTTCGATGCCTTGGTCGGGATCGTCGTGTTCTTCTCGATCAGCTTGGTCATGATACCGCCGAGTGTCTCGATGCCGAGCGACAGCGGCGTCACGTCGAGCAGCAGCACGTCCTTCACTTCGCCGGCGAGCACGCCCGCCTGGATGGCCGCGCCGACCGCGACTGCCTCATCCGGATTCACATCCTTGCGCGGCTCTTTGCCGAAGAAATCCTTGACGTATTTCTGCACCAGCGGCATGCGCGTCTGGCCGCCGACCAGGATCACCTCGGAAACCTCCGCGGTGGAGACGCCGGCGTCCTTCAACGCGGTCTTGCACGGACCGATGGTCTTCTGCACCAGGTCCTCCACCAGCGACTCGAGCTTGGCGCGGGTCAGCTTGATGTTGAGGTGCTTGGGCCCGGAGGCATCGGCCGTGATGTACGGCAGGTTGATATCGGTCTGCTGAGTCGAGGACAGTTCGATCTTGGCCTTCTCGGCAGCTTCCTTCAGACGCTGCATGGCGAGCGGGTCCTGGCGCACATCCACGCCGGACTCCTTCTGGAACTGCTCGGCGAGGAAATTGATGATGCGCAGGTCGAAGTCCTCGCCGCCGAGGAAGGTGTCACCATTGGTCGAGAGCACCTCGAACTGGCGCTCGCCATCGACCTCGGCGATCTCGATGATGGACACGTCGAAAGTGCCGCCGCCCAGGTCGTACACCGCAATCTTGCGGTCACTGCCCTGCTTGTCGAGGCCGTAGGCGAGCGCCGCCGCGGTCGGCTCATTGATGATGCGCTTCACCTCGAGTCCGGCGATGCGGCCGGCGTCCTTGGTCGCCTGGCGCTGCGAATCGTTGAAGTAGGCCGGCACGGTGATTACCGCCTCGGTGACCGCTTCGCCGAGATAGTCCTCGGCGGTCTTCTTCATTTTCATCAGCACGCGCGCCGACACCTCGGGCGGGGCCATTTTCTTGCCCTGCACCTCGACCCAGGCATCGCCGTTGTCCGCTTTGACGATCTTGTACGGCACCATCTTGATGTCGCGCTGCACCACTTCATCATCGAACTTGCGGCCGATGAGGCGCTTGATGGCGAACAGGGTGTTTTGCGGGTTGGTCACTGCCTGGCGCTTGGCCGGCTGGCCCACCAGGACCTCTCCGTCCTTGGTGAAGGCGACGACCGAAGGGGTGGTGCGGTCGCCCTCGCTGTTCTCGATCACACGGGGCTTGCCGCCCTCCATGATGGCGACGCACGAATTGGTGGTGCCCAGATCGATGCCGATTACCTTAGCCATGGGGTGACTCCGCAGAAATTCTCATTCATAAGGGGGATAAACCAGGAACTCTTCTTAGGGATATGCCGGCGGGCTTTCAAGCCCGCGCCGGCTCCTTGGCCACGATCACCCGGGCGGGACGCAGCAGGCGCCCGCCGAGCTCGTACCCCGGCTGGACCACCTGCAGGATCGAGTTCGGCTCGGCGGTGGCGGACTCCTGCGCCATCATCGCCTCGTGGCGCGCCGGGTCGAACGGCTCTCCCTGAGGGTCGATCACGGTCACACCCAGCTTTTCCAGCGCCTTGGCCAGAAGCTGCAGCGTCGCCTCCTGACCCTCTTTGAGGCTCTTCAGGTCGGCCCGGCCCGCGTTCTGCACCGCGAGCTCCAGGCTGTCCATGACCGGCAGCAGCTCGGCGGCGAACTTCTCCAGGCCGTAGCGGTTGGCGGCCTCGATGTCGCGCTGAGCACGCTTGCGTACGTTGTCGAGATCGGCGACCGCACGCAGGTATTGCTCCCAGTGGCTCTTGGCACGCTCCTCGGAGTCGCTGAGGGCCTGCTGCAGGCGCTCCTGCTCCACCAGCTGGGCCGCGCTCTCGGGCAGCACGCCCGTCGGCTCCGAGGGGTCGGCGCCCGGGCTCCTTCGGGACTCGTTCGCAGTCATCTCCTAAGACCTCCGCACAGGTGATTGCCAGCCGCGGCCGCTCTCTCTGGCGGGGCGGGCGTCGGCAGGCTCGCGTCCCCCGGCTTGGGGGGTCAGCGGCGCGAATTCAAGGCTGCGCCGAGGAGTTTAGCCGTCATGTCGACGATCGGGATGACTCTTTCGTATGCCATGCGCGTGGGGCCAATGACCCCCAGCACGCCCACGACCGAGTCACCGTCGGCGTAGGGGGCCGTGACCACGCTGCAGTCATCGAGGATGCGATAGCCGGACTCGTGGCCGATGAAGATCTGCACCCCCTCCGCTTTCAGGCTGTGGTCGAGCAGGTGCAGGAAGTCACGCTTCTCGTTGAAGGCCTCGAACAAGCGCCGCAGCTTCTCGACGCTGGTGAGCTCGGGCATCCCCATGAGGTTGGTCTCGCCCTTGATGACGTACTCGAGCTTGCCCTCTTCGCCCGCCTCGAACACCTGCTGCGCCACGGTAATCGCATCCAGCATGATCTGGTTCATGTGGGCGCGCGCTTCGGACAGCTGGCGCAGGATCTCCTGGCGGACCTCGCGCAGCGAGCGACCACGCAGCTGATCGTTGAGGAAATTGGCCGCCCGCTTCAGCTCGTCTGCCGAATAGCGCCGCTCGAGCTGGATGATGCGGTTCTGCACCTCGCGGTCATTGAACACCAGCACGACCAGCACGCGGTTCTCGGACAGCACGACGAACTCGATCTGGGTGAGGGCTGCCTGGCGCGGGCGCGGCAGCGTGACCACCCCTGCCAGCTGCGTGGCGGAGGACAGCAGCTGCGAGACGGTCGCGATCAGGTCGGTGGAGCTGTCGCGGCCGGTCTCGAAGGGGCGGCGCAGCTCCGCACTCGCCTCCTCGTCGAGCGGCCGCAGCTGCAGCAGCGTGTCGACGAAGAAACGGTAACCCTTGTCGGTCGGCACCCGCCCGGCGGAGGTATGCGGTGAGGCGACGAAGCCGAGTTCCTCGAGATCGGCCATGACGTTGCGGATGGTGGCGGAGGAGAGCTGCAGCCCGGAATCGCGCGACAGGGTGCGTGAGCCGACCGGCTGCCCGTCGCGGATGTAGCTCTCAATGAGGGTGCGCAGCAGCTGCTGAGCCCGCTCGCCGAGGGCCTCGTCCCGAGGTTCGTGCGCCATACAGCTGTAAAAACTAGCTTTCACACCACGTGACCGTCAAGCGATATGCGCCGCCAGCGCGCGGCTGTGAACTCTGTGACTTGCGCCCGTGGCTGGCGGCGCTGCGGCCGTGCTACAAAGGCGCGCCGCGCACTGTTGGCGGAGTTAAGTCAAGGGTGAGAGATCCGCATGGCCTTTCCGGTGCGCACCTGCGCCTTGGTCGGCCGCTTCGCTGATCCGCGCATCGCGGAGAGCGTAGCGGCCCTGCTGCCGCACCTGGTCAGCCAGCGGGTCGAGGTGCTGGTGAGCGATGCGGCCGCGGTGCCAGCGGGCGCGCGCGTCACCTTTCTGCCGGAGAGCGAGATCGGCGCGCGTGCCGACCTGGTCATCGCGATCGGCGGGGACGGCACGCTGCTGCACGCGGCCGGACTGGTGGCGGGCCATGGCGTGCCGCTGCTCGGGGTGAACCGCGGGCGGCTGGGTTTCCTCACCGACGTGATGCCGCAGGACATGCTGAGTTCGGTCGACGCCGCGCTCGCGGGCGAGCTCGCCGCGGATGAGCGGCGGCTGCTCAGCGCGCGCCTGACGCGTGGCGGCGGCAGTGCCCAGGCCTTCGCGCTCAACGACGTCGTGATGCAGAAGTACGATACCGGCCGCACGCTCGACTTCGAGACGCGCATCGACGGCACCTACGTCAACACCCATGACGGCGACGGCATTGTCGTCGCCAGCCCGACTGGCTCGACCGCCTACGCTCTCTCCTGCAACGGACCGATCATCGAGCCGCACCTGCCGGCGCTGGTGATCGTGCCGATCTGCGCGCACACGCTCTCCGACCGGCCGATCGTGGTGGCGGCGAGCTCCGTGGTCGAGATCGTGCTGCTTGAGCGCCCGGATACGCAGGCCAACGTCGCCTGTGACGGCACGCTGCTCGGGGAGCTGACGGCGGCCGACCGCCTGAGTGTCACCACCGCGGCCGAAACCGTCACGCTGCTGCACCCGCCCGGCCACGATTACTACAAGCTGCTGCGTTCCAAGCTCCACTGGGGGCGCGGCAGCTTCGAGCGCTGATCCAGCCATGCTGACACACCTGCAGATTCGCGATTTCGCCATCATCGACCGCGTCGAGCTCGAGCTGCACGCCGGCCTCACGGTGCTCACCGGCGAGACCGGTGCCGGCAAGTCGATCCTGGTCGATGCGCTGCAGCTGCTCGCCGGCGGCCGCGCCGGCGTCGAGGTGGTGCGCCACGGCGCCGAGCGCGCCGAGGTGTCCGGCACTTTCGATCTCGGCGCGGCACCACGCGAGCTCAAACAGTGGCTCGAGGAACAGTCGGTCGAGAGCGGCAGCGAGCTCACCGTGCGCCGCGTGGTCGGCAGCGACGGCCGCTCGCGCGCCTATCTCAACGGTCAGTCGGTACCGGTGCAGCTGCTGCGCGATGCCGGCAACATCCTGATCGACATCCATGGCCAGCACGAATTTCAATCGCTGATCCGCGCGGCCGCGCAGCGCGAGCTGCTCGATGCCTTCGGCGGGCTCGCCGCGCTCACCAGCCAGGTCGGCATCGCACACCGCGTGTGGCTGGAACTGCTCAATCGCACGCTCGAGCTTGAAAGCAAGGCGCGCGACCGCGATGCGCGCCTCGAGCTGCTGCGCTACCAGCTGCGCGAGCTGCAAGCGCTGCAACTGCAGCCGGCAGAGGCGCAAGCGCTCGGCGAGGAACGCGCGCGTCTCGCCCACCGTGGCCGCCTCGCCGCCGGCACGCAGTCGGCACTGAATGAGCTCTACGCCAACGAAGGCGTGAGCGCGCACGCGGCGGTGAGCCGCGCGCTCGGCGCACTGCGCGCCCTCGCGGCACTCGACGGCAAGCTGGCAGCGCTCTTGCCCATGCTGGAAGAGGCCTCGATCCAGGTGCGCGAGGCAGCGCGCGAGCTGGAACACTACGGCGAGTCGCTCGACCTCGATGCCAGCCGCCAGGAAGAAGTCGAGCGGCGCCTCGCTGCCATCGAGGAACTCGCGCGCAAGCACCGCGTGGGCAGCGGCCAGCTGCCGGCGCACGCGCAACTGCTCGCGGCCGAGCTCGAGGGGCTCGAGCGCGCCGACAGCGACCTCGCGCAGGTGCGCAAGGATCTCGCCCAGGCGCTGCAGGCCTTCCGGCTGCAGGCCAAGGAGCTCTCCGGCAAGCGCAAGGCGGCGGCGCGTGCGCTGGCGCGTGACATCAGTGCGCGCATGCAGACCCTCGGCATGAGCGGCGGCCGCTTCGAGGCGGACGTCACCGAGAGCGGCGGCGCGGAACCGGCCCAGCACGGCATCGACCAGATCGAGTTCCGCGTCAGCGCCAATCCCGGCACGCCGCCGCGCGCACTCGCCAAGGTTGCCTCCGGTGGCGAGCTGGCACGCCTGTCGCTGGCGGTACAGGTCTCGTGTGCCGCCACCGACACGCGTTGCATGGTGTTCGACGAGGTCGACGCCGGCATCGGCGGCGCGGTGGCCGAGATCGTCGGCCGCGAGCTGCGCGCGCTCGGCGAGCGCGGCCAGGTACTGTGCGTGACGCACCTGCCGCAGGTCGCCTCGCAGGCGCACCACCATCTGCGGGTCGCCAAGCTGACCGACGGCAAGAGCACGCGCACCACCCTCAGCCTGCTCGGCGCGGACGAACGCATCGAGGAGCTGGCGCGCATGCTCGGTGGCATCGAGATCAGCGCCCGCGCGCGCGAGCACGCGCGCGACATGCTGGCTGCCGCGGGGGCGGCCACCGACAGCGCGCAGCGCGCAGCCGCCGCGGGCAAGCCGCGGCCGGGCGCGGCGCGGCGCCGTTAGGCGCGCTCGTTCTTGCGCTTGCGGTAGGGGCAGTTCTGCCGGCGGCAGTGGCCGTAGAGGATGAGCGAGTGGTCGCGGATGGTGAAGCCGAGTTTGCCGGCCACCGCGGTCTGGCGCTCCTCGATCCCCGAGTCCATGAACTCTTCGACGCGGCCGCAGTCGAGACAGACGATATGGTCGTGGTGGGTGCCCTGATTGAGCTCGAACACCGCCATGCCGTCCTCGAAATGGTGCCGCGTGACGAGGCCGGCGGCCTCGAACTGCGTCAGCACGCGATAGACGGTGGCGAGCCCGATGTCCTCGTTCGACTCGAGCAGCGTGCGGTAGATGTCCTCGGCCGAGAGGTGACGCGTGGTGCTGCCTTCGAGAATTTCCAGGATCTTCAGCCGCGGCAGCGTCACCTTCAAACCGGCCTTGCGCAGGTCTTTGCCTTCCACGGCGATTCTCCAGGGCGGAGCGCAGCACGGTTGCTGCAGGCGATCCGCGATCAGGTATCATGCGGCCCTTCCAGTATCCTCCATCGGAATCGAATGCGCTTACCCTTAACGTTTGCGACGCTGCTGTGCGCCCTGAGCCTGTGCGGCTGCGTCTATCGCATGGACATCCAGCAGGGCAACTTCCTCGAGGGTAAGACGGTCGACCGCCTCGAGGTCGGCATGACGCGCACGCAGGTGCGCTACCTGCTCGGGACGCCGATGGTGCCGGATATTTTCGACAAGGACCGCTGGGACTACCTGTACTATTTCCGCAAGGGCCGGCTGCAACGCCCCGAGCAACGCCACCTCGCCGTCTTCTTCAAGGACGAGAAGGTGACGCGCTTCGACCGCGACAACGTGCCGGAGTCCGCGCCCGGAGAGCCCGAGGAGGGCGCGCCGATCTCCAAGTTCCCGAAGATCTAGCGGCGGCCGCGCCGCTCGCGCCGCACGCGTTCACGGCGGCGCGCGCGCGGATCGCGCGCCAGCGGCCGGTAGAGTTCGATACGGTCGCCGTCGGCGAAGCTGTCCTCGCGGCGGCGCGGTTCGCCGAAGATGCCCACGGGCGCCGCATCCCAGGGTACCTCGGCCGCCGGACCCGCCAGCAGGCGCGCCGCCTCCAGGGCATCGCCGATGCGTGCGCCGGCTGCGAGCTCAAGGCGCCACAGGTACTGCTGCTGCGGCAGCGCGTACACCACCGTGCAGCGCTTGTTCGCTGGCGCGCTCACTGGCTGCGCGCGCGCACGACGAACGCATCGACCAGCGCGCCGAGCGTCTGCGTGAAGCTGCGCTCGAGCAGCAGCGCGGTGAGCGGGTTGTTGAAGGCGAAGCGCACACGCAGCTCGACCCGGCAGCCGTGCGGTTCGAGCGGACTCAGCTGCCACTCGCCGCTGAGCGTGCGGAACGGGCCCTTGAGCAGCTGCATGCGCACACAGCGCTCGGGTTCCAGGGTATTACGGGTGGTGAACTCCCCCTGCAGCGCTCCCTGGCGCACGCCGAGCGTTGCGACGATCTCGAGTGGCGTGCGCTCCAGAATGCGGGCGTGCGTGCACCACGGAACGAACTGCGGGTAACTCTCGATGTCGTTGATGAGCGCGAACACCACTGCCGGCGGCCTGCTGACGAGCGCCGAGCGCTTGACCTCTCGCATCCGCGCATTGTTGCATTAGGCTTACACCATGGCCAAAGCCGACGCCGCCCCCCGTCTGATCGCCGAGAACCGCAAGGCGCGCTTCGATTACTTCATCGAGGAGCGCTATGAGGCGGGGCTCGCGCTGCAGGGCTGGGAGGTCAAGGCCATGCGCGCCGGACGTGCGCAGCTGAAGGAGGCCTACGTTTATCTGCGCGACGGCGAGGCTTTCCTGTTCGGCGCGCACATGGCGCCCCTGCCGGCGGCCTCCACCCACGTGACGCCCGACCCGGTGCGCACGCGCAAGCTGCTGCTCCACTACAGCGAGCTGCAGGGACTGATTGGCGCAGTCGAGCGGCGCGGCTACACGCTGGTGCCGCTGGAACTCTACTGGAAAAACGGGCGTGCCAAGCTGCAGATCGGTCTTGCCAAGGGTAAGAAGCAGCACGACAAGCGCGCCGTGGAAAAAGACCGCGACTGGCAGCGCGACAAGGCGCGCCTGCTGCGGCGCGGCTGAGCCCCGCCGCTCACTCGGGCGCCAGTTTCGAGTTCTTGAACTCGTATACCAGACTGAGCGTCGTCAGGCTCGCGTCCTTGGCGACGCCGGCGGGCGGCCTGCTGTTGTCGATCAGCTGATAGCCGGCGGCGAGCGCCAGCTGGTTGGTCATCTTCACCTGCAGCGCCACGTTATACGTGCTGGTGGTGTTGACGTTGCCGCTCTCGACGGTCACGGCGGCGATGAGCTTGGTGTACTGGTTGAAGCTGTGCTCGAAGTTGACTGCGGCATCCACGACGGTCTGCTCTTCACCCGGCAGCAGCATGGTGACCCCGGGCTGGATGATGATTCCGCCTACCGGATCGAGGACGATGACCTGCGGACGCAGCCAGGTCTCGCCGACGCCGACCTGGGCGCTCACCTGGGTGCTGTCGCTCTTGATGAACTGATAGCCGACGCCCGTTGAAACCGTTTTCTGGTAGAGGAAACCGGAGAACTTGTCGTTGTCCTGACGGTAGCCGCTGTACCAGTACAGCTTGTCGGTGAAGTTGTAGTTGCCCTGTAGGTGCGCATGCCAGGCCTGCGCGGTGGTCTCGCCGCGCGTCGCCCCGTACAACCCCTCGAAACCGAACAGCACTTTCCACTGCCCCATGACGTGGGCGACGTGGAACAGCGCGTTGGCCGAGCTGGTATCGGTCGTGCCGCCGGTCTTGGAGTATCCGGCCAGCGCCCGTGTGGACCAGGTGCTGTCGGGGTGATCGTTGGGATCCGGCGGTGGGTCATCAGCGCGCGCCACGGCGCTGAATGTCAGCGCACCCGCGACGACCCAGCAGGCTTGTCTCCACATCAGCGGTCTCCTTCCCTTCTGGAGTTGACTTAATTCAATCCGTGACGCGCAAGGCTCTGCGCGGGCGCGTTGTGGATGCGCAACATGCAGAGGCGGCTTGCGACAGATTGTGCCATAACGCGCACGCCGCCTTGGGGTATGCTGCCCCTGTGAACCTGACGGGGGCGACCGGTTTCGACGTGGGTTGCGAACCTTCAGGGGCGTACCGAGGTGCAGTGCCCTCGTAAATACCGCTGCAAATCATAGTTGCCAACGACGACAACTACGCTCTAGCTGCCTAACCGCAGCTGACCTCTGACCGGCTCGTGCCTGTGCGACCGAATCAGGGGACGCGTTCACAGGATCGCGATCCGGCGTGCGACAGGCCGGAGCGTTAAGAGTCACTGTCCGCTGGCGTTGCGTTTTCCCTGCTCCTCGGGTAGCGCCGCGTGAGAACTAAAGAGTAGCTACGTACGTAGATCCTGAAGTCTAGGACTTACGGACGGGGGTTCGATCAATTGGGTCGCACCGGGTCGCGAGATCCGGCTGACAACGGAGCTCACATCGGCGAAACCTGACGGCGCCCGAACGCGGGCGGCATGGCAACGCCGAGGGGTGGGAAGAAGGCCAACTTCAGGCCTGCCCTGTAGAGACTCATAGACCCGCCGACGGCGCGCAGCGCTCGGGGCGGGCACTAGGATCCACGCCGCTGCCGGCGCGGATAACACGCTCCGCATCCACGGCAGTGACTGCACGGCCGGGGATGAAGGCATAGTCCAGCCCGTGGCGAAAGCCACGGAACGCGCTGTCCCCCCGCCTCCACCACCTGAGGGATTCCCGGCCGACGCGGCCGGGAATCCGCCCGGGCGTCGCACTCGAGCCGAGAAACGCGCTAGCGCTCCGGCTGGCCGTCGAGTGAAGTGAGCCGGCCGTACAGCTCGGGACGCCGGTCACGGAACACGAACCAGTTGTCGCGCAGCTGGGCAACCTCGGCCAGATCGAAAGTGTGCGTGAGCACCGCATCGCCCTCTTCGGGCGCTTCCGCCAGCTTCGCGCCGGTGGCGTCCGCGATGAATGATGAGCCATAGAAGCGGATGTACAGCCCCTGCGGATTCTGCAGCGAGCGCTCGAGGCCATAGCGGTTGGCGGCGATGAGCGGGGTCAGGTTGGCCGCGGCATGGCCTTGCTGGGTGCGCTGCCAGTGCTCGCGCGAGTTAACCGGCAGCGCCGGCGGCGGCTCGCTGCCGATGGCCGTCGGGAAAAAGAACAGCTCTGCGCCCATGAGCGCCATGACGCGCGCGGTCTCCGGGAACCACTGATCCCAGCAGATGCCGACACCGATGCGCGCATAGCGCGTCTGCCAGACGCGGAAGCCGCTGTCGCCCGGGGCGAAATAGTTTTTCTCTTGGTAGCCCGGGCCGTTCGGGATGTGCGACTTGCGGTAAATGCCCAGATTACTGCCGTCGGCATCCAGGATGGCGATGGAATTGAAGTACACCGGCCCTGCCTGCTCGAAGAAGGAGATCGGCAGCACCACCTGGAGTTCGCGCGCGAGGTCCTGGAAATGGCGCACCGCGCGGTTCGCGTGCGCCGGCTGCGCCAGCGCCAGATGGCGGTTGTCCTGTTCGATGCAGAAGTACGGCGTCTCGAACAGCTCCGGCAGCAGGATGATCTGCGCACCGGCGGCGGCGGCTGCGCGCACCAGTTGCTCGGCGCGCGCAATGTTGGCGGCCACGTCCCAGCCGCAGGACATCTGAAGCGCGGCGACCGCCACCGGCCGCGGCGTCACGCGGAAGTGCTCAGGGGTTTGCGACATCGGACAGCTGTCGGGCAGAGCGTGCCGCGCGCGCGGCGAGCGAGCGGTTGACCTGGTCGGTAATGCGCATGGCAGTCTCGAGCGCCATGAGGCCGGCCTCGCCGGACACCACCGGCGCCCGGCCGGTGGCGATGCAGCTGAGGAACGAATCAATCTCCGCCTTGAGGGCATCGCCCGGGTCGAGGCTCTGCTCCTCGATGATCACCGGCAGCAGCCCGGGTGCATCGCTCGGCGAGCGCCGTCGGATCAGCGTGACGATCTTCTGCTGCAGATCGAGCGACAGGTAGGCATGGTCTTCGAAGATGCGCAGCTTGCGCTCGGCCTTCATGCTGACGCGCGAGGCGGTGGCGTTGGCGACGCAGCCGTTCTCGAAGCGGATGCGGGCGTTGGCGATGTCGATCTCCTCGGAGAACACCGGTGTGCCCACCGCATCGATCGAGGCGATCGGCGAGCCGACGATGGTCTGCACGATGTCGATGTCGTGAATCATGAGGTCGAGCACCACGTTCACGTCCGTGCCGCGCTCGCGGTAGGGCGCCATGCGGTGGCATTCGACGAAGTTGGGCGACTTCAGATGCGGCTCGGCGGCGAGGATCGCGGCGTTGAAGCGCTCCAGGTGACCGACCTGGAGGATGCGCCCGGCGCGCGCCGCGAGCGCGATCAGCTCGCGCGCCTCGGCCGGCGTTTCGGTGATCGGTTTCTCCACCAGCACGTGCGCGCCGGCGCCGAGGAAATCGCGCGCGATGGCAAAGTGCGCCGGCGTCGGCGTCACGACGCTGACTGCATCGACCGCGCCCAGCAGCTCGCGGTAGTCGGCGCGCTCAGCTACCTTGAGTTCGGCGGCGACCGCGCTGCGGGCCTCCGCGCGCGGATCCACCACCGCCACCAGCTCGCAGTTGGGCGCCTGCGCGTACTTCTGGGCATGAAAGCGCCCCAGATAGCCCACGCCGATGACGGCGGCTCTGATTTTCGGCATGGGCTATTATGCCCTCACTCATGCCGACTCCGCCCCCGACCCCGGCCGCTGTTCCGCGCGAGCGCCCTGAACCTGTGGCTGCAGACGACCCGGGCCATTTGCCCTGGGTGCGCCGCGAGGCACTGATGCTCGGCGCGGCGCTGGCTTGCGGACTGTTCCTGATCCCGATCCTCATCTGGGTCGTGGGCGAGAAGATCCTCGGTCCCTACACCCACGGCCAGAACCTGCACGCCGGACCGTTCGCGCTGCTGGCGGATTTCTTTATCGGACTCGGGCACGGCTCTGCCGTGTTCTGGGCGGTGGCGCTCGGACCGCTGGTGGTGGTGCTGCTGCTGCGGCTGTTCCTGCGCCTGCTGCGCGCGCTGCCGGGGACCTGAGCAGGAACGCAGCTCCGCGCGCCACGGCTGGCGCTGCCATCAGACTTATTTCGGCCAATAGAGCCAGACCGTGACGGCGAACATCGCCAGCATCGCCGCGTGGGCTGCCAGGCGCCAGGGGCGCTGGCGCTGCTCGGCGTAGAAGCTGCCGACGGCAATCGCGGCGAAAGCCGTGAAAATCACGATGGCACGCAGCAGCGCGGCCTGCTCGGGCGCGAAGCGCCGTTGGTCGGCCGACAGGAACAGTATGACAATTCCGGTCATGATGAGCCCGGTGGCCAGAGCGACCGCGGAACCCGCCAGGATGGCCAGAAGTGCTGCTAGAGGACGCATGCTGTGAGAACCGTACTTGCTAAGTGCGAACTGGCCGCTCTAGCCTTACTCTAAGAGTCTAACGAAAGCCATGAGCTCCACGATGCCCTCACCCCTGCGCCCATCCTCCGGCTGGATCACCGCCGCCGCCGTCTCGGTTCTTGCCCTCGCCCTTGCCGGTTCGGTGCGCGCACCGGCCAGCACCGTGGCGCTGCCGCCGGGGGCGATCGCGCCAACCGAAGGCCAGCGCGCCACTGCCCGCAAAGTGGGACGCATTCTGGAGGACCAGCACTACAGTCGCGCGGCCATCGACGACAAGATGTCCGACACGATCTACCAGCGCTACCTGGAGTTCCTCGACGGCCAGCGCAGCTACTTTACCGCCAGCGACATCGACGCCTTCGGCACCTACCGGCTGCAGTTCGGCGACATGATCCGCACCGGCAACATCGACCCGGCCTATCTGATCTTCGCACGCTTCCAGCAGCGCAACCGCGAGCGCATTCAGCACGCCATCGCACTGCTTAACACCGAGCCGGACTGGACGCTGAACGAGTCGTTCGAGTTCGACCGCACGCATGCGCCCTGGCCGGCTGATCAGGCCACCATGGACGAGCTGTGGCGCAAGCGCGTGAAAAACGATGCGCTGTCGCTGATGCTCACCGGCAAGACCTGGCCGGAGGCTGCCGACATCCTGCGCAAGCGCTATGAGCGCGTGTTGAAGCGCGTCGACCAGGTGAGCAGCGAAGACGTGTTCGAGAACCTCATGAACGCGTACGCGCGCGCCTTTGACCCGCATTCGAGCTACTTCTCGCCGCGCAGCTCCGAGGAGTACCGCATCGCCATGAGCCTCAACTACGAGGGCATCGGCGCATCACTCACCCAGCAGGATGACTACGTCACCATCATGAACGTGCTCGAGGGCGGTCCCGCCGCCACCGCCGGCACGCTCAAGATCAACGACCGCATCATCGGCGTGGGCCAGGGACACGAAGGCAACTTCACCGACGTCATCGGCTGGCGCCTCGACGATGTGGTGCAGCTCATCCGCGGCAAGGCCGGTACCGATGTGCGGCTGCAGATTCTGCCGGCCGGCGCTGCCCCCGGCACCGGTGAGAAAGTGTTGGAATTCACCCGCAACCGCGTGACGCTCGAGGCACAGGCGGCGCACAAGGACGTCAAGACCATCGCGCGCAATGGCCGCACGCTCAAGATCGGCGTGATCACCGTGCCGGGGTTTTACGAGGACACCGAGTGCGAGAACAACAATGGTCAGGACTGCAAGAGCACCACGCGTGACGTGCTGAAGCTCGTGACCGAACTCAAGGCGCAGAACATCGATGGCCTGGTGCTCGATTTGCGCAACGACGGCGGCGGCTATCTGCCGGAAGCCACCGCACTCACCGGCCTGTTCATCGATCACGGACCGGTGGTGCAGCTGCGCGAGACCTCCGGGCGGCTGGAAGTGCTGGATGACCCCGAGGCGGGTCCCGCCTATGACGGTCCGCTCGCGGTGCTGGTGGACCGCCTGAGCGCCTCAGCGTCCGAGATTTTCGCCGGCGCTATCCAGGACTATCACCGCGGACTGATCCTCGGCCAGACCACCTTCGGCAAGGGCACGGTGCAGAGCCTGGTGCCGCTCGACCGCTCTTCTTCGGAGAAGAACGGCCAGCTGACGATCACCATGGGCAAGTTCTACCGCGTGACCGGCGAGAGCACCCAGCACCGCGGCGTCGAGCCGGACGTGGCGCTCGCCTCGGTGCTCGACACCAAGGAAGTGGGCGAGAGCGCGCTCGAGTCGGCGCTCCCCTGGGATCGCATCGCCGGCGTGCCCTTCAAGACCAGCAACACCTCTGCCGGGGCCCCGCCCGCACAGACGCTGGCGATGGAGGAGGACGCGCGCGCGCAGCATGATCCGGACTACAAGTGGCTGATCTCGGACATCGCCGCGATCGATACGGTGCGCGAGCAGCACAGCGTGTCGCTCAACCTCAAGGAGCGGCGCGAAGAGCGCGCGCGCGTCGACAAGGAGCGCCTCGATCGCGAGAACAGCCGGCGCCTGGCCAAGAATCTGCCGCCGTTCAAGACCGTCGAGGAGCTGGAGAAATCCAAGGATGACTCCAAGGACGACGCCGCCGATGTGGTGCTCGATCAGGCCACGCAGGTCATGGTGGACATGGTGACGGGCGCGCGGCCGACGCCGCAGCAGAAGACCGCACGCGTCAGCTGAGGCGCGCGCTGCTTCAGCGCAACAGGATGCGGAACAGGTCCCAGGTATCCTCGGCCAGCACGTTGGGGATCTGACCGGCAATCGTGCCGAGCGGTCCGGCCTCGAGGATATCGCCCTCGGCGAAGGCCAGCGAGTCGGTCTGCGGCGTGCTGTCCTGGGCGTTGCGGTAGCGCGCCACGCGCTTGAGGCGCTCGCTGCAGGCACGGATCTCCTGCCCCATGCTGCCGGTCTCGCCGATCAGCATGTGCGCGCGCGCGATCTGTCCCATGAGCAGCACGCATTCCTTCGGCGTACCGTAGTCATCGCCACACTCGCGCCGACCGGTGGCATCGCGCGCCAGGCCGACGAGTGGCGTCTTCATCTCGGTGAGCCGCAGGCACAGCACTTCGGCGTAGGCAATCGCGGCGAGATTGATCGCGCGGCGCGCCGACAGTGACAGTCCGGGAAACTCGGGCGGGTTCTCACGCTCGATCTGTTCCAGCTCGAGCTGTGCCTGACCGAGTCCGTTCGCCGCGCTCTCCAGCGCCGCCTGTGCCGCGTTGATGCGCTGCTCGAGCGCGCGGCGCTTGAAGTAATGCCAGAAGCGCTGCAGGCCGGCGCGCTCGTTTTCCAACGCGGCTACCTGGGCGTTGGCCTCGGCGTGCAGGCCCTGCGCCGCCTGCACCTGTCCCTGCGCGGCCTGGCGGCGCGCGAACTGCTGACGGTTGTGCTGAGCGAGGTGCGCGCGGCGCTCGCGCTCGTCCTGCTGGCGCACCAGATCTGCCACGAAGCGGGTGATGAGCTCGCGCCCCGACTGCCACAGTTTGCGCAGCTGGTAGAACACCAGCGCCGGATAGGCGGAGGCGGTGGCGCCGAGGCGCCCCTCGAGCGTGCTCAGCATCTCCTGGACGCGCTGCGTGGCGCCTTCCTGCTGCTTGATCAGATCCTTGAGGCGGAAGGATTCGTCCTGCAGCTCGCCGTAGGCTTTTTTCAGTTCCGCGCGATTGCGGAATAGCTCCAGCACCCGATGGTCTTCCTCGGGAGTGACGGCATCCTGCCGCAGGCTGAGCTTGAGAAAGCCTAGTTGTCGCAACGCCTTCATGAGTGATGCGGCGGGGGACCGCCGCTCCTCATG
>Ga0210385_10001192_pt1 | contig 16419 bp, 19 predicted proteins | sample IncBWH26OmetaG_FD_160107 | JGI IMG/M metagenome (GOLD analysis project Ga0210385, IMG submission 160107) | Forest soil microbial communities from Barre Woods Harvard Forest LTER site, Petersham, Massachusetts, United States - Inc-BW-H-26-O ...
CAGATTCCGGGCCTGCCGCAACTGGAGACGACGCCGTCGCTGCCGCGGCCGGATGTAAAAAAGAACCATCCGGATCTGGATGCGACCGGGCGGGCGGGATTCGCCGCTGAATTCGACTCGCTGCCGCTTCCGAACGGACGGCACGCGATCACTCTGCGCCTGGTATCCGGGGGGGTGGTGATTCGCGAAACGAAGACCGCGGTCAACATCGACCACGAGAAAGGCTTCGCGTCGGACTACGAGCGCTGGATCCGCGACTTCGAGAGGCCCGACGACAAGCTGATGGATTTGAAGCTCAACGGAATCCAGCGGCGGCCGCTCATCAGCATTGTGATGCCGGTGTATAACACCGTGGCGACGGAACTCGAAGAGGCGATCGAGTCGGTGCTGGCGCAGTCGTACGCGAATTGGGAGCTGTGCATATCGGACGACGCTTCGCCCGAGCCGCATGTGCGCGAGATACTGAGCCGGTTTGGCGGCCGGGACAGCAGGATCAAAACAGTCTTTCGGAGCGAGCGCGGCGGCATCTCGCGAAACGGCAACACGGCGCTGGGACTCACGACTGGCGAATACATCTGTTTCCTGGATCATGACGATACCCTGGCGCGGCACGCCTTGGCTTACGTTTGCGAGGCGCTGGACCGGAATCCCGGCGCTGAGTTGATCTATAGCGATGAGGACAAGATCGACTCCGGGGGAAAACGCTTCGATCCGTTCTTCAAGCCCGACTGGTCGCCCGATCTGCTGCTTTCGGAGAACTACATCTGCCATTTGCTGGTGCTGCGGCGGGACCTGCTGGAGAAGGCCGGCCCGTTCAACCCGCAGTGCGACGGCAGCCAGGATTACGACTTGATTTTGCGGGCGAGTGAGCGCGCCGCGAATATCGCACACATCGCGAAAGTGCTTTATCACTGGCGGGCGGGCACGGCATCGACCGCTAGCACGATCGAGAACAAAGAATATGCGGTTACCGCGGCGCAGACGGCACTGCGGATGCATTCTGAGCGGGCGGGCGGCGGCGCGCACATAGAGCCGGGGGGCATTATCGGCCGCTGGCGGGCTCGTTATCCGATTCCCGAAGGCACTCGCGCCAGCATCATCATCGCGGCAGGCGGCAAAACCGACGTACTGCGTACCAATATCGAGAGTATCTTCTCTAAGACGACTTATCAGAACTATGAAGTGGTAGTTATTGATAATTCCCGGCAAACTGCCATTGAGAAAGTGGTTCGTGAGCTCCAGAACGATGCACGTGTACTTAGATACATAGATTGGCGTAACAAACCATTCAATTACTCGTTGATCAATAACACGGCGGCGCGGCAATGTGATTCACCTGTTTTGCTGTTTCTAAACGACGATACGTCTGTTATCGCGTCCGGTTGGCTGGACGCCATGGTCGAGTTGGTAGTGCGGCCGGAAGTAGGGGCCGTCGGAGCCAAGCTGCTGTATCCAAACGGGCGAATTCAACATGCCGGAGTGGTGATGGGCCTGTATGATAACTGCGGCCATGCGTTTAAAGGCCTGGACGGCAAAACAGGTCATTATTTTGATTTTTCCGATATTATTCGTAACGTCGCGGCGGTTACGGGCGCTTGCCTCGCGACAAAGGCAAGTGTGTTTCGCGATGCGGGCGGGTTTGACGAGTCCGAGTTTGCGGTTGCGTTCAACGACATCGACCTTTGCCTGAAGATAGGGGCGCTTGGTTACCGCGTGCTCTATACGCCGCATGCTCTGCTGTATCATCATGAAGCGTTTTCAAAGACCTCAAAGGATTTAATTCCGCATCCACGGGAAGTAGACGCGATGCGAGCTAAGTGGGACAAAGTCATCGGATGGGATCCGTTCTATAACCCGAACCTGACACGCAATGACGAGGACTTCTCGTTACGAACGCGCGATATCTGAGCGGCTTCGGGACTCTGTCAGAGCACTTTTGCGCCGCGTTCCGCCAGAAGTTCCCGCAAGACGGACCGATGGCAAAACTTTTCGTCCTGGCAATAGCATCCGATTGACAGATTCGTATGGTGTGACAGGGCGGCAAGCATGTCCAGCTCGCGGCTTCGGTCCGGCTGGCTCATCTCGCGCCGGAATTTCCGCTTGAAGGAGGCCCATGCCCGCGCGTCCGTCGCTTTCAGCGCTTCCTTCACCAGCTCGGCGCTGGGCGACAGGTTCGGAAACCAGACGTCATAGTAATCGAGGCGGGCGAAATTGGATTTCGGAATGCCACGCGGAGGCCGCCTGACGGTGCCGAGCCGCAATCCTTCACCTGATTTTCGAGGCGTGCCGAGCCGGACGATGAAGATTGACATAGCCCTTTGCGCTTCTAATGCCAGTCTGTCACGGATTCGGCAGCTAACTGGCGGTGCCGAGTGAGATGGCAGTTTCCGTCGTATTATTCCTGGCGATTAAGGCTCGTTTGAAGGCGGTATAGCCGATTTCGAGGACCGTGCCGCCGGCGCTGTAAGCCTGGATGTCGGAAAGTGAAAATTCGAAGCCACCGCCTATTTTCGTCTTCAGATCGGTGAGAAACGCGGCTTCCTCCTTTGAGTCAAAGGCTTTGTTGGCACGTTCGGCCTGCGTGAGGAGCCGCGAAGCCGTTTCGAGGTTGTTGGTATCGCGGTTTCTGCGCTCGGATTGCGCCTGGCGCAGCTCTGCGAGATCCTTTTCGCGGCGGCGATGGAGGCGAGATTCCTGGATTTGTAGATTGCGGAGCTGCTTTTCGTAGATCAGCGAGGTGTGAAGCTCGATGAGAGAAGGGCGCAGAGCCGATTCGTGATCGTTGAACTGATTCGCGAATTGCACGCGACCTTGCGCGTAGATGGCCATTTCGAGGGCCGGAACGCGTTGCAGCCGCCAGGCTGAATCGGCGATGGATTGGACCAGATCGCATTCGCGCTGGCCGACGGGCCGGAGTTCTTTTTCATAATCAGCGACATGTTGTTGGTAGGCGGCGACGTCGTCGGTGTGGAGGAGAACGGTGCGGCCGGTGAGCGCTGTTTTGACGGCATTGAGGCTGGATTTGGCCTTGCCGTCGAGGCTTGTCGGGCCCGAGGAGAGCTGGGCATTGGCGATGTTTGCGAGACGTTTCGCTTCCGAGACGTAAGTGACTGCGGGTGGTTCCGGCGCGGCGGCGGCGGCCGGCGTGGGCGGCTGATGCGGGTTCATATGCGGCTCCAAGCTAATACGGCAGGCGGCGCGGATGAGGTGAGAGATTGAGGGCTGAGCGGCTAAGTGATGCGGTGCGGCAGGGTTGCGGGGAGGCAGAAAATTTTTCGCAGTTGTGATCGGCTTCGTTCTAACGGCCAAGTATAGATCTACGCTTGGCGACACGGCCGGGTCTATCGGCTGCAAGCTGAATTTCTGTCCGGTGGCAGCATTCACCAAGCAAAGCAAAACCCTGCTCAATGAGTGTAATCGCGATTTATGGCCAATGAGATCTACAAGGCAATAAATCAGTTGACTAACCAGACGGCTTTCGGTACTCTTGACACATGGACCAAAGTTCCAGTGGCATAATCACGTTCAATGGCATCGGCGATGCTGACTTAGTCAAGATGCTCGAAATCAAAGAGAAGCACGAGAATTCACTCGATTATGAATCAAGCAGGACCAGCCCGCAGCAGATGGTTCCTGGCCAGAAGCTTTACCAAAACGTGACGTTCGGCTGGAGAGGCGCGGATGGCCTTAAGGCTGCGCTTGAGATTTTCCAAGCTCTGTCTGCCTAGCGTCGTCTTCCTGTGCTCGTATCTGGCCTTCGGCAAGCTTGAGTATGAGCCGTTTCTGATCCGCGCTGGGACGCTGAAAGTGAGCGTCCATCACAGCCACAACCTGAGCAGCTAATTGTTCCTGATCGACTACATCGAAGCGGTCTTGATCCATGCGCAGTTCTCCCGTATGCTGGAATTGCGCAAGTAATGAGGGCGCAAGCCCTCACCGGACCTTCCGCCTAGCATCCGCCTTTGTGGTGTGAGAGACCGCAAAAGCCAAAACGCTGTGGCTTAGCCGTAGTTTACCCCAAAACACTACGCGGCGGAAAGAGGCGGATCATGGTTGAGGTGGCACAGTAGAGTGGCGTGCGGTCTTGTTTTAATCGGCAGTATTGTGCCAAGAACAAGCACTGAAGGACGCGCTAGATTTGAAACCCTGATCGATGAACATGCAGAAGTTAGTCGTATGTCGCCGCGCGAATACGTCCTCGTACCAAATCGTGCCCGCGAAGTACACGATTCTTGTTTTAGCTCTAAACTCCTTGATTTCCTCGTCCGTGAATGTGAACTCAATTGGAATAGGCATCGTGCCATTAGGCACGAGTTCGGCTGCACCGTTCGTAACACTTTCAGAATAAGTGAATATTGGCCTTTGCGTGTTGTTGTTCACGCCGACTATTTCTCTGGCCACATGGACGCCGATAGCTGGTGTCTTGCCAGTATTGATTGCTTCTGCTGTGACGGTGTTGGTTACGCCTGGGGCGGACAGATCAATCTTGGCGTCAGCCCTCTGAATGCCAATCCACGCACGCTGATCCAAGTGCAATTGATCGATGCTGGCCTGGACCGCAGCTTTGTTTTGTTGGATGCCCGCTCTAGCAGCCTCATTCGCCCGCCGCTCGCTGGCTTCGAATCCGGACTTGGTAAGCGCATTAGCGTCTTCCGCAGCCTTAGCCTGTCTAGCAGCAGTGCCGATGGCCTCGTGAGTCAAGCGGCCTTGCCAGATCCCGATGGCCGCAGTAATAGCCGTGAAAATCACAAGAAGCCCGTTAAACCACGTTTGCAGGCTTCGGTGCTTCTTCTCGTGTTTCTTATCCTCTGTTTCTTCTGTAATCGCGTCGGGCAGTCTGCCCTTGAGCACGATGGGCGGACCCTCGTAGTCGGGTTGTTTTTGGCCGTTGGCTTGCTGATCCTTGCCCAAGTTGTCGCGCTTCGTATTCTCTGTTTGGTGTTTCCCGACGTGACATCATAGCAGCATGAAGCAGTCCCATGCAGAACCACCAGAGCCGCATCCGTTCGAGCAGTTCAAAGAGACGATGCGGAAGCTGGTCAAGGTCTCGAAAGCCGATCTGGATGCAAGACTGAAGGAACACGATGCGACGAAGCCGGAGCGGAAGGCGGGGCGGCAGCGAAAGCCGAAGACCTGATGCATAGGATAGCTATCCGACGACCCGCCGGATAGCGCTTATGATTGATTTGCACGTCCATCCGACTCGCTCAGTGATAAACGGCTTGAGGTCTTCAGGGAACTTTTGCGAACCGCGAGGCTCTACCGCGATGATCGGTTTATAAAATTCAAGAGCCGCTTCCACCTCTGATTGAATCCAGCCCCGATGTGGGAAATACATTCCAGCGATCACAAGTAGGCAGTCCGACTCATTAATGCGCTCGTCGATCTGGCGTAGAAGCGTCCTGTAAGATTTCTTCAGGAACATATTCATTTTCAATGGAGCTTCTACGGGAACGCTAAAGTTGTTCCAGTAAAAATAGGGATCTAGTTTCAGAAGATTCACCACGCCTTCGTAATCATCTTTGTAGTCCCATGCATGGCTGATGAAGACGTTGTAACGTCGTGCGTAGCCGATTGGCGGTGGTGGCAGAAGATAACTCATGTCGATAACTGTTTGGTAGCAATAGAGTAAGGAGCCATTTAGATGATAAAACGTAAACTGATTATCCTTGTCCCGCTTGTAACATTCGCTGCCCTAAGTGGACAGGAAACCAAGAGATCCGAGGTTGTTCCATCAATCCACATCGAGGACGTTTTGCCGGATGAAATCGTACCGGGGATATGCACATCTTCCACCTCCGGGCCGTTAATGGTGTTATCAAACAGGAGAACAGCCCTAACTGATAAGGAGATCGGGGCATACATACTTGCTCGCCTGCACAGCGGGTACAGCGTCACGCTATACCCGCTGAAAGGCGATTACATCTACGCTCAAGAAATGTGCCACCCACGGAAGCGCTAAGGCGCACCCGTGGCGTCGTGGATCTTGATGCGCGGCGGGGTGAAGGTTTGAGGGTTGTCGATTTGAATTGTAATCGGATCGAAGTACTTCGGTGAATTATAGGTGATAAATAAACCAGAGTCGAAGCCAGCTTGGAAATACAGCGCGTACGTCCCTGTCGCGGTTGTCGGCGAGATCGTCAAAGAGGGATTGAAGTCCCCCGATGGCGATCCGGCTAGCATCGGGCTGCACGGATTCGCGTCGAAGTTCGGCTGATCTTCATGTATGGGCGTAGTGAGAGTGAGGCATAGCCGGACAGTTTTAACTTTCTCCGAATTGTGACCATCAAACGAGACGAACTTGCTGATCGTTTTTCCAGGGTGGTAAACGGCGGCAACTTGCTGGGCGTCTGTGATGCTCGCTAAGGCGCTGTACGTGGCGACCAGCGCGAATAGTAGATGTGTTCCCAATTGCATTCTTTTGATCTCTCTTTCTGGATGCGGGCTGAATCGCGAGAGAGCCGCATCGGATAGGACAATCTTATGCCCTTTTCAGTGCGAGGTCAAGAGGGCAATAGAATGTTGTGGCGAAGGAGCAAAAGTCAGTCTATCATAAACTCATGCAGTTGAACAGCCGGAAAGGAGCCACATCTGCGTACAACGATGATTGACGGTGTCCCCTACATCGATACGTCCATCTCAGACATCGGCGTGAGCCAGCTTCGCAAGCTGAACGCCACTGAACTCCGGAAGAGCAAGAAAACACTGGTAGTTAGAGATAATAATGAGCCGTTGGCGATAGTTTTGAAGTATGAGCAATTCCTGGTAATGCAAAATAAGCTTCAGGAAGCCCTTAAGACCGTGGAGTTGCTGAGCCAGAAAAAAGATGTTCAGGCGGTGATTCAGTCGCTCAGGGACGCCGCAAAGGGCAAGGGAATCGATCTGTCAGAGATCGCGCCAGAGCTAACGGAGAGCAGGTAGCGCCAAACCCAAGACCACACGAAAGAAAGGGATCGTGCCGTGGAAGACGTTTATCGGATCATACTGATGCCAAGAGCCGCTGAGACGTACCGAGAATTGAAGTCGCGTGCAGAAAAACTTCCAGCCGATCCCTATTCCCCGAACTACTACCACTTGCGACCGTTCGTCAAAATGTTCGATCGCGTTAACTGGATTCTCCGCTCACTGATGGACCCTGGCAACCTCCATCAAGATCAGTCTCTTCTCGAATCCCTAAGCCGTATTCACACCAGAAGTCTTGATTCAACGCTTCTCTATTTTCTTCGTGTGAACGAGGAAAGACGCATAGATATTCTGCACATCACGGAGTACGACAACACGAATTCTTATGCACGCTTCTGCGATTTTATGGACCACGGAGGCGCAGCAGTTCTTGAGACTCTGGGTGTAGAGCTTCCAAGTCAAGACATCGGATCTTCGTTCACGATTCAGTAAATTGCTCGCAATCACCACAAGGCGTCACGCAGTTTTCTTGCGCTTGCCCCGGCCTTGATGCGCGTAGGGCAGCGCACTCATGCCGAAACTGCTGGCGTATCGACTTTGCCCGTCAGTTCGTTGTAGGTGAGCCTACGGCCTATGGTTTGGGCTAGTACAATCACGAAGCGCTCAGCATCCGTTAGACGGCGCTTGTTGAACCGGAAGCACTGCTCATCGATGTACCGAACGAGATGAAAAGGATCGACGCTGACATATGTGCCTTTCAGTGTCCGTTTGAGTAAGCTCCAGAAATTTTCCATGCCGTTCGTATGTACCCGGCCTTGGCCCCAAACGTACTCCATAGCGTGATTAACGATGTAGTGCTGATAATCTTCGGCCAAGCCGTCATAGCCGGTATAGTCGTCGGTCGCAAGAAATGAACCGGGGGCGACGTTATTGCGAATGTGCGCCGTGACGTGCGCCTTATGGCGGTTCGGCGCTACCGCAGCGCGAACGTCTCCATCTCGCTGAAGCAGTCCCATGACTACCGTCTTGCCCCAGTTCCCGTCATTCACGGCCTTGATCTTGCGCTTGGAGCGTCTGTGCATGTTCTGGACCTTACCACCGATGAAAGTCTCATCTGCCTCACATTCTCCGCTGAGTTTGTCGTTAGTAAGCAGATGCATGGAATGACGGACGCGATGAAGCATGAACCATGCGGTACGCTGAGTAACTTTGAGATCGCGGGCAAGTTCGTAACTGGAGATACCGTTTTTGCAGTTCGTGACTAACCACGCTGCCGGAAGCCACTTATCTAGACCGATTGGAGAATCCTCGAAGATGGTTCCGACTTTGACAGAAAACTGCTGTTTCGAGTGCTCATTCTTGCACTTCCACCGGCGCTGCGTCTTGAGGTAGTAAACGTCCTTCGAACCACAAGTAGGGCACTCGACTCCACCCGGCCAGCGGATATCTCGCAGGAACTCGACTGCTACATCTTCATCGGAAAAGAACACGATAGCGTCTTTGAGATTGGTTGGAAGCGGTAGCATATCGGCTCTCCCAATTCAATAGTACGCCTTCTCGTCTGGTTAGTCAACTGATTTAATGCCATCTACAATACTCAGCATGAAACGGATCATCGCGGTGACGCTCACATTCCTGGCAGCGCTTGGCTTTCCGGTTCAGAAGTCCAGAAACAGTCGCTGGACGGGGTCTGGAAGAGCGAAGGATACGGGATGGTGTTCGGCGACGGCACGATCTTCGATCTAGTGGGCGTTCCACCCGATATCGAAGTAGCGGTCTTTGCTGATGCCGACGTGGCCGCTGGAAAAGATCCGGCGATGGCCAGGGCGCTAGAGATACTCAGCCAGTAAATGGAGCTCTCGATAGAATCCTGCGAGTTGTTGAGAACAGGCGATTACATCCGGCAAGAGCATGCACGGGCCAGCTTGTTTCCTCGCAAACGGCTTCAGGCGCGTCCCGTGGGATTCTTGGAACCACCGGTGAAAGTCGGCGGCGGAGCCTCGTTGCCATCCCCCAGCGGGCGTCCGCGTTGCCAAGCGCCAAAGGCACCATACGGATATCCGCCAGGCTTAGGCGCACTGACTTTTTCAAGGGCGTCCGTTGCGTCCTTGTCCAGCGTCAGATTGGCCGCGCGAAGGTTGCTGCGTAGATGTTCGACCGTACGAGCACCGACGATCGGAGCAATGACACTTGGGCGGTCTGCGATCCAACTCAAGGCGACCTGCGCCGGCGTCGCGCCGATCTCCGTGGCGATGCGAACAACGTTATCGATCGTGTCCCAGTTGCGATCGGAATTCGCATACTCCTCTGAAATCGACTGATAGAGTTCTTTTTCGGAACCCGCCCGTGTATCCGAACCTGCTTTGCCGCCGCGCTGATATTTGCCGGTAAGAAAGCCGCCAGCCAGCGGCGACCAGGGCAGCAGGCCGATCCCGTTGTGCAGCGCGGCAGGAATAACCTCCCATTCGATTTCGCGGGAGAGCAGGCTGTATTGCGGCTGGAGCGTCACTGGCACCTGGACGCCCATGGCCTTCGCCGTAGAGACGATGAGCTGAAGCTGCCAGCCCGTGAAGTTCGACAGGCCGATGTAGTTGATCTTGCCCGCCTTCACCGCCTCATCGAGAAACGACAGCGTTTCCTCTACCGGCGTATGCATGTCGGAGGCGTGGAGCTGGTAGAGATCGATCGTCTCAATGCCCAGGCGCGTGAGGGAGGCGTTCAGCGACCGATGGAGCCAGCGCCGCGACAGCCCAACCGCGTTCACATCCTGGCTTGCATTGAAGCGGCCTTTGGTCGCCAGCACAACGCGGCCGGTCACGTCACGAGGCCGGGCAGCGAACCAGCGCCCGATGATTTCTTCCGAGACGCCGTTGACGTACACATTGGCGGTATCGACCAGGTTGCCGCCAGCTTCAATGAACGTGTCGAGGATTTTGAAAGCATCCTCCTCGGGCGTTTCCGAACCAAAATACATGGTTCCAAGAGCGATCTTTCCGACGGCGACTCCGGTGTTCCCGAGCTTGCGATTCAGCATGGCATGACCTTTCGTGCAACGGTTTGAGGAACACGAAGACGTCGGCAGTGCCGGCGAAAACACTCGTGCACACCTCAGTCTAAGATGCCTACCTTCCTGCAACAATATGCTGTTCATTGCAAAGAGTTGTGAATACTATTCAGCAATGATCAGAAACGCGCTAGCCGGAGATGTGAAGAGCGCTCCCCAAGGTGGTGGCGCGTCAGGAGGTCCAGGCACCGGAGTGGACCGAGGCCAGAAACACCTCCAGACCAATCGACTGTTCCACGCGCATGATTCTTCAACGATTCATTTCATCATGCCTACAATCACCTGGAGGAGATCTGCACAACATGTACGCAGTGATGGGAGTGACGGGCAAAGTTGGTGGCGTTGTGGCGGAGGTACTGCTCGGCTCGGGCAAGCAGGTCAGAGCGATCATTAGGAACGAAGAAAGCGGCCGTCCCTGGAGGGAGCGCGGTTGCGAACTGGTGGTAGCAGACAACGCGGAAGCTCCTCGCCTTGCTAAGGCATTCGAGGGTACCGAGGGGGTCTTTGCGATGATGCCTCCATCGTACGATCCATCGCCGGGTTATGGGGAAAACCGTGCCCTGATCGATTCGCTTGCGTTCGCTCTTCGTCAAGCGCAACCAGCGAAAACAGTTGTTCTTTCAACCGTCGGTGGACATGTCAGCCGCTCAAACCTGCTAGAACAGTTGCACGAGATGGAGGAGCGGCTAGGCCAACTCAACATTCCGATCGCATTCTTGCGTGCCGCATGGTTCATGGAGAACGCCAGCGGGGATCTAAAGGCTGCGAAGCAGGGCCGTATCGAAAGCTTTCTGCAGCCTGTTGATCGCGCTATCCCTATGGTCGCGACGCGAGACATCGGAGTGCAGGCGGCACGGATGCTGGAGGAGAACTGGGCTGGCACTCGAACGGTGCAACTGCAAGGTCCGCAAAGCTACTCTCCGCAGCAGATCGGGCAAGTCTTCGAAAACCTCCTCGGGCACCGCGTCACCGTTGAAACCGTTCCGCGCCACAGTTGGAAAGCCCTCTTCCTTAGGCAAGGAATGAAGAATCCTGAGCCGCGGATGCAAATGCTGGACGGATTCAACGAGGGCTGGCTGGACTTCGAGACCGGCGTTCCTCTTCTGCGGGGCAGTACGACGCTGGAAGCAGTGCTGGAGCAAGTGGTGAAAAGGGAAGCGTTCAAGCAGGAGAAATAGCACACATCTTCACTACCGCTCTTCCGAAGGTCGCGGCTTCAGGGAAGTTTTGGGCCGGAATGGTGATGCAGGGCGCTCAAACTCCTTGCATGTCGCCAATCCGTGTTATATACTGAACCAGATGGTTCAGTATTCGGGTACCGTCCTCGATGCTTCGTTTGCCGCGCTCTCGGATGCCACCCGACGCGGCGTTCTGGAACAGCTCGGCCGCGCGGATGCTTCGATCACCGACCTTGCCGAGAAGTTTCACATGACGCTAACGGGCATGAAGAAGCACGTCGGCGTCTTGGAGCAGGCGGGGCTCGTCGCGACGGAGAAAGTGGGGCGCGTGCGGACCTGCAAGCTTGGCCGAGGCGGACTGGCCACCGAGGCGGCATGGATCGAGCGGCAACGCCAGATCTGGGCCACACGCTTCAACGAGCTGGACAAGCTTGTCGGGGAATTAAAACAACAGGAGAAAGCCGATGTACGAAACAAAAGATAGTGAAAGCAACGCCACAAAGTACGCCACGACCGTGGAACGGAAGTCCGAGCGTGAGCTCGTCGTGACTCGAACCTTCAACGGCCCGGTGCATCTCGTTTTCGATGCGTGGACCAAACCCGAACTGCTCCAGCGGTGGTGGGCGCCGAAGTCGTGCGGCGTGTCCTTCCTCTCCTGCGAGACCGATGCTCGTACGGGGGGCAAGTACCGTTTCGTGTTCAGTCACGCTTCCTCGGAGCAGCCTATGGCATTTTTCGGTAGGTATGTCGAAGTGATTCCGCACTCGCGCCTGGTCTGGACGAATGACGAAGGTGAGGAAGGCGGGGCCGTCACCACGGTGACCTTCGAAAAGAGAGGTGACGAGACGCTCGTCACGATGCACGACCTTTATCCCTCAACGAAAGCTCTCGACGATGCGATCGCCTCGGGGAGTACAAGTGGGGCAGGCGAGTCGTTCGAGCAGTTGGACCAGCTTCTTGTCAACCTGCAAGCGAGCGTGGGACAGTTCTAAAAACGCTCGATCTTCATCTTGAGCCGGCTACCCGGCTATGAGCGGCTTAGATCCAACCGCAAGACTGGTTCGCATGACCGCCGTGTGCACCGGAATCGGGCTCAAAGACACCGGGGCTGATTACAGTGCGGATCGGTCCCGGGGCTTAGGTCTTGACACTCCTCTCTAACGGCGCAGGATTGCGGATAGCTTGTGCGCGTCGTTCAGACAGCTCGAAGCTACCCGACCTCACCCACGAATCAATTCCAGTTCAGCATCAGCGTGCCCATTCCGGAAACGCGACCAGAGCATCGATGAAATTGTGGACCTTGTCCGTGTGAGCGTCTTCTTGCCAGCCGCCCCTGTGGTTGCTAATTAGAGAGTCGCGGGGACAGCCGTCGTCGTCGATGGCATACAGCGCAAATGTCAGTGCTTGGTTGGCCACCTTCTTATATTGCGGTAATCCCGTTCCCGCTGAATATATCGCTAGAACAGCGCCATAAGTGGAATTGATTCCGCCCCAAGGATCGTGATCTTCGTCCTGTTCACCGCAGACCGGAACGCCAAAGCGAATGCTTGTAAAGGTTGCGCCGACAAACTCTATCAGCGTCTTTGCATCTGTTTGCCAATCTGCATCCAGGGCTTCCTTCTTCTCGATCAAGTAACGGGCCAGACTTAAGGGAGCCCAAGCTGTCCGATTTTTTTGTGAATGATGATCCTCAAAGAACTCCACCCAGAGACTCCCGCCTTTGGCAATGCTTGGCAATTGTAGATTCTTGATCCACGCCCAAAGCTCGGTTGACGGTGCTTTGAACTCGGCATAACCCTGCGCAACCAGTGAGTCAAAGAGGCGCAAATTGAACGTCATTTCTCCCGACACGTTACCGCGCGCTTCGCCGGTTCGATAATCGGCGCGGAAAGGCCAAGGAGAATGTGTTTCGTCACCCTTGCGCATATTAGAAACCAGCACCCGGCCATTCTGCAAAGCCTGATCTAAATAGCGTCTATCTTTGGTCTCCTTATACAGCAGCAGCAATGCGTAGCCAGCGATACCACCTTTATCGGGCTGAATTTCGTAAGGCTTGTCGTCTTGGGAACCACTGTCTGCCCGCTGAGGAAAATCGTTGCTCCAACCGGTGGACCGCGTGAAGCGCGGATACTTGCCGGTATCAGGAGTTAGCGATTCTTTGACCAAATAGTCGCCCATATAGCGCGCGAACTCAAGTGCCTTGGCATTTTTGCGCCCGGTGTATTCGTAGTACTTAAGGTAAGAAATGATGCCAACCCCATTTTGCATAGCCGGTATCACGTCAGGCCGGCTTTTTATTGGTTGGTATTGACCGTCCATGAAGGTCATCGACACGAAGCGGGGATAGCCATGTTCTATAGGGCAACGCTCATACCACTTCATTTCACGGTCAAGGGCATCTGCCCAAGACGTCCATGGGAGCAGGCTGCCATCGGCGGCATATTTTGCGTGGTGGCTACCTAACATCAGTTGCGCCGGCGCCGCAAAAGGGTACAGTAGCAGCGTTGGTAAGGCGATCGCGAGAAAAGAAGCTCTCATATGTCTTCAGGATCGGTTTTTCTATCTAACATTCGGCTTTTCCGCAGAAGACCGGCCATTTGCATCGGCGCAGGTCCCGCGAGATTAAAACCCGTTTCAAAAGTCTGTTTCAAGTTTGAAACCGTTTGAACAAGCATAAGGCGGACGCTTCTGCCGCGCTCTCGCCGGGAAACGCAATCAAGCGCCTGACGAATGGGCTGAGAGCGTCGCATTTCCTGCCGCTGAATCCCCTTCTTAGCTGCAATCTGAGGATAGATCCTCACGGCCCAGCGTTTACCAATCCAAGTTGACGGATAGTCTGCGATGCTTCTCGATGCTTTCGATCTCTGGGCGAGCAATTCGAAGTGAGGCGATGCGCGTCGCGGCCAAAGTGAATCTCTTTGCGATCGTGTCGCGCGGCGTTTGTGCAATTATCCGGCGAAGCTAGTATTCTGGTGGGGCTAAACGAAGGCGGCGCGGTGACAGGCCGAATAACTCAAAGCCGCAGGTTCTTTCTTACGCGCGCTGTATCTGCTACAGCAGGAGCGGCTTTGGCGCCGGACTGGCAACATACATGGGATGCCGCCGTGCGCGTGCTCGGGCGCAATATCCGGCTGCTGCCCGCGTATGAGCATCCTGTTCTGTGGGAAGGCAGCACTTATGAGGGCGTTTGGCAGGAGTGCGGCCCACACGAGGGGTTGGTGTATGCGACGCTCAGCCCTTACATTTTGCCTGAAGCCGGCGCCGATCCGAAGGTGGTGGCGCGCAACAACCACATGGCCTTCTTCGCGCTGCAGCGCCCAGACGGCCAATTGCCCGCGTACGTGAGGAGAGACAGCGTGGGTTTCGGGCAGATCCAGATGGTTGTGCCCATTGCAGCTACGGCGTGGGAACTCGCGCAGCTACTGGGCGACGAAGAACTTCTTGCCACTGCCTACACGGCTTGCAAAGGTTGGGACGGCTGGCTGCGGCAGTACCGCGACACCCGGAAAACCGGACTGGTGGAAGGGTTCTGCACCTACGACACGGGGATGGATAACAGCCCGCGCTGGGCCGACATGCCGAACCGATGTCCCGACAGCGATGCGCGCCGATGTCCGCCGACTGCATCGTTGCCACGCTTGTGCCCCGACCTTTCAGCCACAACCTATGGTGGACGTGTTGCGCTGGCGCGGATGGCGGCCGCGCTTGGCAAAGCAGACGAAGCGGCGCGCTGGCAAGCTGACGCTGAACACATCCGGCAACTGATTATCGAAAAGCTATATAGTCCCGAGGACGCGGCCTTTTATGATCTCGACGCGCAGAATCAGTATGTGCGGGTCCGCTCCGTTGTGATCACCCGCGTGCTGGGCGAACAGGTGCTCAAGCTGTCCGACCGGCGCGACAAAGCGATTTTCGAGAGCATCTGGAACGATCAACTTCACAACCGTGAGGCATTTTGGACCCCCTACCCTTTCCCCAGCATTGCCCTGAGTGATCCGGCGTTCGTGCGTCCGATCCGGCGCAATTCCTGGGGCGGAGCGTCGCAAGCGCTGACCGCTCTGCGCGCGACGCGCTGGATGCCGCATTACGGGAAACAAGCCGAGCTGAATCGACTGATGCAGCAGTGGTGCGAGGCAATCGTTCGCGACGGTGATTTTCATCAGCAGATGGATCCCGTGACAGGCAAGTTCACGCAACCTGACCCCGGCGGCTACTCGCCTGCTGCACTGGTGTTCTTAGATTTTGCACGGCGGCTCGGGGTCGCTCAGAAGCGCGTTGCATTCGCCAACAAACTGCAGCGCCCAAAGCCGGGCGCTGCACAGGTTCGAGACAGTTTGCGGAAATTAGGCCAAGTCGAAGCGGTCTAGATTCATGACCTTGTTCCAGGCGGCGACGAAATCCTTGACGAACGTTTCGTCTGCGTCGGAACTCGCATAGACCTCCGCAATGGCGCGGAGCTGGGAGTTGGAACCGAAGACGAGATCGACGCGGGTGGCGGTCCATTTGAGCTCGCCGGTGGCGGAATCCCGGCCCTCAAACACGCCTTCCACCGCCGGCGCGGGGCGCCACTTCGTGTTCATGTCGAGCAGATTCACGAAGAAGTCATTGGTCAACGTTTCCGGCCGTTTGGTGAACACTCCGTGCCTGGTGCCCACGAAATTAGCGCCCAGCACGCGCATGCCACCGATGAGAACGGTCATTTGGGGCGCGGTCAGCGTCAGCAACTGGGCTTTGTCCACCAGCGCCTGCTCGGCAGCCGCCGCCTGCCCGCCGCGAAGGTAATTGCGGAACCCGTCGGCGGCCGGCTCCAACACCGCGAAGGATTGCACATCGGTCTGCTCCGGCGAGGCATCGGTGCGTCCGGGCGTGAAGGGAACCTTGACGGTGTGGCCGCCTCGCTTTGCCGCCTCTTCGACGGCTGCGCAGCCACCGAGAACAATCAGGTCGGCCAGAGAGACTTTCTTGCCGCCGGGCGAGTTGTTGAAGTCCTTTTGCGCGGCTTCGAACTTCTCGAGAACTTTGGCCAGAATGGCCGGCTGGTTGACCTCCCAACTGTTTAGCGGCGCGAGCCGAATGCGCGCACCGTTGGCGCCGCCGCGTTTGTCGGAGCCGCGGAACGTGGACGCGGAAGCCCATGCGGTCGAGACCAGCTCGGAGATCGAGAGTCCGGACGCGAGAAGGTTGGCTTTCAATGCGGCGATATCCTGCTCGTTGATCAGTTCGTGATCCACGGCGGGAATGGGGTCCTGCCAAATCTGCGGCTCAGCGGGAACC
>Ga0210385_10001193_pt1 | contig 16413 bp, 13 predicted proteins | sample IncBWH26OmetaG_FD_160107 | JGI IMG/M metagenome (GOLD analysis project Ga0210385, IMG submission 160107) | Forest soil microbial communities from Barre Woods Harvard Forest LTER site, Petersham, Massachusetts, United States - Inc-BW-H-26-O ...
GATCCGATGGTCGATCCCCAGGGTCGTCGGCAGACAGTGCACTCGTGTATTCGATGCCCCGAGGGCGCAGTACGCTGCCTCCGCAGTGACCATGTCGAAGGCCGACATGGGCTCGGGAAAGTGCATCGAGTTGTAGAACCAGAAGCGCTGATCGTCTGCTGGCTCGAACTGGGTGTAGTAGGGATAAGCGGCCTGGGCACTCTCGGTCCCCGGTACGACCTTGAGCGAGCTGGGCAACGGGAACTGCTTCGGCTTGGTGGGCATGTCCATCACCCGAGCATGAGGCAGTGAATCCTGGGGTGCAATCGGCCAGGGCCCCGGTTGCACTCGCAGCGGCACGGATTGCGCTGACAGCGCGAAAAGCCGCTACAGGACTGCGCGGCGGTATTGCAGCGGTGCGTGCCCATACTTCTGCCGGAAGCGGCGTGCGAAGTGGCTGGGGTCGGTGAAGCCGCAGCGGGTCGCGACATCCTCGATGCGCGGCGCGGCCTGCCGGACATCGCTGAGTATTTCGCGGGCCCGTTCCAGGCGCATTTTCATCAACTGTTCGACGAAGGTCGTGCCGGCCGCCGCAAACGCGTAGTGCAGGGTGCGCTTCGAGATGTCATGTTGCGCCGCAACAGCGAGCGGTGACAGGTCCGTTTCCTCCAGCCGATCGCGCAAGGTCACGATCAGGTCGCTGAGCAGCGAGCGGGGGCTTTCGATCTCGCTGCCCCGCCCCAACGCGAGCGTCAGCAGCGAGGCGATCTGTTCCGCCACGGTGTTGCGCGGCAGCGCCAGGTCGCTGCAGTTCTCCAGACGCAGACTGCTCATGGCCGCGCACAGGGCGGAGCTCCAGTCACCCTGGGAGAAGAGGGTGGGCGAGGCCACTTCCGGATTGGGCAACCAGCGGCGCAGCCAATCTTCCGGCATACGCAGGATGGCGGCCGTCGTCGCCTGCGGACAGTCCAGTTCATAGGGCTCCGTGCCATCGAGCAGCACGCACTCCCCGGCGCGCGCCTGCAGCTCCTTACCGCGTTGCCGCAAAATTCCATGTCCCACGCGGAACTGCATCAGGAAAAAGGTCGGATAGCGGGTGCGGGAAATCTTGGCCGGCGTGCGGCGGATACGCTGGGTGGCGGCGCCGACGAAACTGAGCGTAGCCGGCCCAAAGTCGATCTGATCGAGGCAGGCCCGAAAGTGGCTGCGCACGGGAGTATCAATGTCGAGTTCCAGGAAACGATCGCAGACCGTGTCCACCCAATAGGCAAGTGCTCTACGCTGGTCAACGCCGTCGGTTGACCAGTGCCCGGGTCGCTCTTGGTCCAGCCCTACCCCCATCTTTCAGGCTCCAGAACTCGCTTGGGTCGGGAATGTGGCACAGAGGCCGAAATGCTTGCAAGACACAATTGAGGTATCAACACCTTAGAAAGTTTACCGCAAGCGCTTTAGCTGTTGACCCATCCACGGTCGGTCATTCAGTGCGACATTTCGGGCGCGACACTCAACCTGTATGTTGCGCACAACAGTATTGCAGATTATGGTGCGCTGTCAGCTTCTCTTTGCGCTGTCGTCCGCGCACCACGGCGAAGCGCCGCGATAGGCTTCGGCGTCGTTGGGAGGCGTCGGAACCGCAGCAAAACGCGCGTCCTTGAACTCAAGGCTCATGGCCGCCTCACGCGGCCGTCCGACTCCACCTCTCGATTCTCAAGATGTTGTTTCAGGGGGACGCAGGATGAGAGACGCAGTAGCTTCGAAGGGACCCGGAACCGGCGCACGGCGCAGCCGTCCACTGGCCTTTTGGTCGATCGCAGGTCTGGCAGCGAGTGCCGGCGCAGTCTATGCACAGACCGCACCACCGGCGGCGCCCGCTACCCCCGCCAGCTCGGACTCCCTGCAGGAAGTCGTCGTGACGGCCGAGCGCCGTTCGGAGAACGTGCAGACCGTACCGATCGCGATCACGGCATTCACCGCCGACGCCCTGCAGCAGCGCAATCTCGTCAGCGTCAACGCGCTGGGCAACCTGACGCCGAGTGTCAATCTCGATGCAGGCTCCCCCTTCTCCGGTGACCGCTCGGTGCTGTCTGCCTCGATCCGCGGCGTCGGACAGGACGATTTCGCCTTCAACCTCAACCCGGCGGTCGGCGTGTATCTGGACGGCATCTATCTGGCCCGCACCATCGGTGCCAACCAGGATTTGCTGGACGTGGACCGCGTGGAAATCCTCAAAGGGCCGCAGGGCACTTTGTTCGGCGCCAACACCGAAGGCGGTGCTATCAGCATCATCACTCACACACCGGGCAATGAGGAGAAGTTCACGGCGCAGGTCACGACCGGCAGCCTGAACCGGCGCGACTTCGGGTTCACGATGGATCTGCCGCTCATCAAGGACACCCTGCTCTCCTCCCTCACGGTGTCGACCCAGAACCGTGACGGCTACCAGAAAGTGATCCCCTACCCGAGCAATGTGCCGGATGGTCAGACGGCATTCGTCGTCGACCCGCAGGACGCCTATCCCAAGGCGGGTTATCAGACCGGGGATGCCTACGGCGGCTATGACGTACAAACCGTTCGCGGCAAATTGCTGTGGCTGGCCTCGGACAAGGATACGGTGACCCTCGCGGCGGACGTGAACCGCCAGGATCAGGAGGCTCTGCCCTACACCATATTGGCGACTTATCAGGGCAATCTGACCACGTCCACCTTTTCGACCTTGTACAACACCTGTATCAGCAGCAACGCTGCAACGATCAACGCGAACGTTCAGAGCGCTTCGGCGTTGGCGCCGGGCGTCTATGCATTTCCGGTCGGTTCCAGTGCCAACGCGGGATTTGCGGGCTTGTGCTCATCGCTCCGGGCACACGTTCCCGGAGTGTCCACAGGTGGCGCGGCGCTGCTCGGTGCCGGCTACGTCGGTGGTCCGCCTGGGCCGTTCAATGCCGCCAACGTTGCCGCCGGACTGCCCTATCTGGGCTCGAACAGCCCGCGGTTGTACGACGACTCGGCTGCCAACCAGACCGGCAACATCGACACCACGTATGCCAATGGGCCTGACTTCGCAGACAACAATTACTTCGGCTTCTCGCTGACCGAGCAGCATCAGTTCAACGACGATCTGTCCTTGAAGTCGATCAGCGGCTATCGCCAGATTACCTGGTCGATCGGCACCGACCTGGACGGCACGCCGGAGACGCTCCAGGAAGTCACCGACCACCAGCACCAGTGGCAGGTCTCCCAGGAGTTCCAGTTGAACGGCAAGGCCTTCAACGACGCGCTCAACTACGTCACCGGCCTGTATTACTTCGAAGAGGCCGGTTTCGTGCACGACTACGTGCCGTTCGAAGCGCTGCTGTACGTGGATGACATTCAGAACGATGCCAACAACAAGCAGGCCGCGTTTTTCGTGCATGCGGACTACAAGCTGTCTGACCAGTTCAGTTTCACGGCCGGCGGCCGCTATACCCGCGTGACGGAAGAGTTCATCGGCGGTCAGGGCGATCTGAACTGCTTCCCGTACGGTTCCGCACTGTGCGAGGCAGCTCTCGGTCCCGGCGGGTTTGGGCTCTTCCCCACTCCCCCAGGGACTCCCGCCGGCGATACCAGCGCCGGCACCCCCGGCAACCAACCCTATGCCTTTCAGTATGGCGGCGGGGTCGTCGATCGCTACTTCCCGGTCGGTGACAACAAGCAGATCTGGAATGTGTTCGATCCCACGGTGGCGGCGCAGTGGCACCTCAGCGATGACGCCATGGCGTACCTGAGCTGGGGCAAGGGCTTCAAGGCCGGTGGTTGGACCACCCGTCTTTCCGCGAACGATACCGCCGCGGCTGCACAGTTCTCTCCCGAGTACACCAAGACTTGGGAACTGGGCATGAAATCCGAGTGGTTCAACCATCACCTGAAGGCCAACGCGGCCCTCTTCTATACGGACTATGACGGCATTCAGCTCGACATCCAGCAGGGCATTTCACCGGTGTACACCAACGCCGGCAACGCCAAGATCAAGGGTGCGGAACTCGAGCTGCAGTCGGTGGTCGGTGGCGGTCTGTCACTGAACTTCTCAGGATCGTACATCGACGCGTACTACACCTACGTCAATCCCAACGCCAACATTCCGCAGGAAATCCTGCCCGGGATCGGCCTGAACGAATGTCCGACGACTGCCATCAACCCGGCGACCGGTGGGCCAGTCTGCGACATCGTCGCAGGCAATCCGCTGGATGCCAGGCTGCCGAAGACGCCGAAGTACAAGATGACCTTCTATCCCGAGTACACGTACCTGCTCGCCAATGAGGCGCAGCTGCGCTTCATCGTCGATTTCACCTACACGGCTGAAATGTTCAACGACTCGTTGAACACCCCGGAGCTACGTGACCCGGCGAGCCGCATGCTCGATGCCTCGGTCCACTACATCTCGCCGAGTGGAATGTACGATCTGGCCCTCGGCGGCACCAACATCACCGACGACCGGTTCATCACCACCGGGTCACCGAACATCGGTGCCGGCGAACTGGGGGGTACTTACAACGAGCCTGCCGAGTGGTACCTGCAGCTCACGGCACACTTCAAGTAACCCACATCACTGGCCCTACAAGACCGAGCGAAAGGCCGCTGCGAAGCAGCGGCCTTTTTTCATTGGTCGGGTCATTCGGGCGCTTTGATCCGCTGCCACTCCGGGCGCGTGACTTCATAGGTGGTAAGCTCGGCTGCGTACCATTTCTCTACCCCGCGATAGCGCATGCCGAGTCGCTTCATGACCGCCTCGGAGGCTGAGTTTTCGGGATTGCAGACGGCGTAGAGCGCCTCGGCATGCAGGCCTTTGAAGGCGAAATCGGTCATGGCGATCGCCGCCTCGATGGCCAAACCCTGATGCCAACGATCCCGCCGCAGACGCCAGCCAACCTCCAGTGGGCAGGCCGGGTCCGGATGGGCGCCGTCGCGCCGAAGATTCTGGATACAGCCGGCGCCAACGACCTCACCGCTCGCGCGTTCCACGAAGGCCCACCACGAGTACCCGTATTTCGCCCAATGACCCTCGACACGTTTGATGATCGCCGCGGTCTGCTCACGAGTCTCAGGTCGACCTGAAATGTATTTCATGACCTCGGCATTGCCATTCACGGCATACAGGCCATCCAGGTGGGCGTCATTGAAGGGCTCGAGCCGCAGGCGCGTAGTGTTGAGTACAGTCACCAGGGATGATCCTTGCCGTCATTGTCCATGAACCGGCCGCTATCCTTGAGGGTTAGACCATCGATGGTCTTGATCATTTTGCCGATCGCCTCGGCCGGAGGCACGAAGCCGGGCAGCTTGTCATCGCCGAAACTCTCCACCTGGACGCCGCCGGGATGAAACATCACGACGATCACGCCCTGATCCTTGAACTGAGCGCTGAGCAGTCGCATGGCGCTGTTCAGTGCCGCCTTGCTGATGCGATACCAGTAATGATCCGGAACCGGTGAGCCATTCGGCATGAAGGGCGGCACCGAGACGGAGCCGGCCGCGGAACTGATGGCGATGATCTTCTTCTGCCGGCTCGCCTTCACATTGCCGATGAAGGTCTCGGTGATCATCAGCGGGCCGGCAACGTTGGTATGAATGAAGTCGTCCAGCAGCTTGTAGTCCAGGGTGCCGAACATCTGGTTGGTATTGCCGCCGGGCTTGTTCACCGGATCGGTCCGCACCAGTCCGGCGTTGTTCAGCAGGATGTCGATCGGAACACCCTTGAGCTTCGCGCCGAGTGCCGCGATCTGCGCCGGGTCGGTAACGTCCATGCGCTCGATGCGAAATTTGGGATATTCAGCCGCGAGCTTCGCCAACTCCTCCGGAGTCGTCGTACGGCGATGAGTGGCGATGACCGTCCAGCCGCGCGCCGCGTATTCCTTGGCGAACTCCAGCCCGATGCCCTGATTGGCACCCGTGATCAGTACCGTTTCAGCCGCAGCGCCAGCCGCGCTGCCCGCCATGGCAAGACCGAACACCAAAGACACGGCGATTTTCTTCACTAGGCGCACGATTCAATCCCCTTGTTCCTAGAGACCCAGGTCGCTGAGCCCCGGATGATCATCCGGGCGCCGGCCACTGGGCCAATGAAATTTGCGATCACCGCTCGCGAGCGGCGCATCGTTGATGCTGGCGATGCGCGTGCGCATCAAGCCATGCTCGTCGAACTCCCAGTTTTCATTTCCGTAGCTTCGATACCACTGCCCCGAGTCATCGTGCCACTCGTAGGCGAAACGCACGGCGATGCGATTGTCCGCAAAGGCCCAGAGCTCCTTGATCAGATGATAATCCAGCTCACGGTCCCACTTGCGCCTGAGGAAAGCCTCGATGGCCTCCCGGCCCTGGAGAAACTCGGCACGATTGCGCCAGCGACTGTCGGGGGAATAGGCAAGCGCCACCCGCGCCGGATCGCGGGAGTTCCACGCGTCCTCGGCCATCCGGGCCTTCTGGGTCGCTGATTCGAACGTAAAGGGCGGCAGCGGGGGTCGGTCCATGGGCGTGCTCCTTAAGTCAGTAGCGAACGTCCCGCACGCCAACGCGCGATGAGCGCCGGTTTGGCGAGCAAGGCTGCCACCGCCGCATGCAATTCACTGCGGTCATCACTCAACCCTTGAGTCGAAAGTTCGGCACTCAGGCCGTCCTCGAGCGCCGCGGCCACGACCTGAAAGGATCGCAGTACCACCGTGCTGGTGGGCAACGTCGGGTCCTTGAAGGACTGCTCGCAGCGCTCCTTGCTCAAGGAGTGATATCCAGCGCAGGCGCTGGGACGCACTTCATAGGCGGCACACTCGCCGTCAATGAGGAAGGCGCAGGGCCGCCGCAGCGATTGGGTTGCCGCGTAGTCACCCAGCTTCTCCCGCACTCGCTGTGCGGTGGCAGGCGGCATCTGCGACTGCAGGTAGCGGAACAGGGCGATGGCTTCGTGCGGCAGCACCCTGACTCGCAGGTGGCAGCAGAAATTGCAGCCGACCTGGCAGGCGATTCCGGCGCCGGTGTCCTGCAACTGCTGCGTGGCCTGCGCCAGCAAATGGTTGATCTGGCGCGCCAGTGCCACGCATGCGTCGACATCGGAGCCGCGACCCAGGGTGCTGCGAACCGCCTGGGATGCGAAATGGTGCAGCGGGGGGATGGACTGGTCATGTTCCACAGCCCCCATCATACAATGGCGGGATGGACACCCTAGACCCCGAAGATGTGCAGACCTGCATCAGCGTGCTGCGCGCCATCGAAGCTGACCGCTCGAAGCTGACACAGCTGTCCCAGGCGCAACGCCGCGAGCTCCTGACACTGGCCGGGCTCATCGCCAAGCCGGAGCGCCACGACCTGGTAAGAATGGCCAAGGCCTTCCGGCGCGCGGAGCGGGCGGCGGCGCGCGAGCGCGATCGGCAGCTGATCCAGCAGACCGGTCTGCGGATCCAACGCCGTGCGGCCCGCTACACGCCGCTGTGGCTGACCGCACCGCAGGCAGACGATTCCCAAGCGGCAGAGCCTGCGCTCGGACAGGCGCTGAACTGTTACGTCTGCAAACAGCCTTATACGCTCACCCACCGGTATTACGACTCCATGTGCCGGGACTGCGGTGATTTCAACTACGCGAAGCGCGAGCAGACTGCCGATCTATCGGGGCGCTGGGTTCTGGTGACGGGCGCGCGCGTCAAGATTGGATATCAGGCCGCGCTGAAGCTGCTGCGAGCGGGCGCCCAGGTCATCATTACCACGCGCTTCGCGGCGGACGCCGCCGAACGCTATGCGCAGGAGAATGACTACCCCCATTTTAGGGATCGCCTGCAGATACACGGCCTGGATCTGCGGCACTCGCCGAGCGTTGAAGTATTCGCGCGCGGCCTACTCGAGCGCCTGCCGCGGCTCGACTACATCGTGAACAATGCCTGTCAGACGGTGCGCCGGCCGCCCGCGTTCTACGCGCACCTCCTCGAGAAGGAAGCCGGAGCGTTGCTGCCGGTCTCGCCGCTCTTTCCGGCGCAGCACTATGACGAGGATCGCCAGCAGATCGATCTGCGCACTACCAACAGCTGGCGCCTGCGGCTGCACGAGGTCGACACCCCGGAGCTGCTCGAGGTGCACCTGGTCAACGCCATCGCACCCTATATCCTGAATGCCCGGCTCAAATCCCTGATGGTGACGACGCCCGGCGCTCACAAGCACATCGTCAATGTGAGTGCCATGGAGGGACAGTTCTACCGCACCACCAAAACCGAGCGGCATCCACACACCAACATGGCCAAGGCCGCCTTGAACATGATGACGCGCACCAGCGCGCCGGACTACTTTCGTGATGGTATCCACATGAATGCCGTCGACACCGGCTGGGTGACCGATGAGGATCCGGCGGTCCACGCGGCGCGCAAGGCGGAGCTGGGTTTCGCACCTCCGCTCGACATCATCGATGGTGCCGCGCGGATCCTCGATCCCATATTCGACGGCAGCCGCACCGGTCGCCACGTATGGGGCCAGTTCCTCAAGGACTACAAGCCCGCGCCCTGGTAGCGCGGTGTGCTACTTGGCCACCGGCTCGTCGAAGAGCTCGAGGAACACCCCGGTATCCGGATCGCGAACCATGACCTCGCGGGTACCGCTGCGCATGGTCACGATGCCGGGCTTGGAGACCTGGGTCGCACCGGCCGCCAGCACCTGCGCCAGCGCCGTATCCAGATTCGCCACCTGCAGCCCGATGTAACCGACGCCGACATCGGTGATCCGCGCGCGCGGCGGCACTGGCGTCTTACGGTTCTGGAATTCCACCAGCTCGAGGTTCATGCGCAGCGTAGGCGCGATCTCCTGCGCGAACGACACATTGAAGAACCGCAGGATATTGCCGTGACCGCCCACCGCGGAATCATAAAAGTCGCCCTTGAGCCAGGGCGACGGGGTCTGCGGCCACACTCCGCCGAGGGTGCCGGCATAAAATGCCTTGCACTTGTCCGAGTCAAGAATCACCAGTCCCATGTGATTGATACCGGGTGACCATGCGGCCTGCGCGGGGCGCCCGTTTTGCGCGGGCGCCGCCGGGCGCTGATTGATGAGTTCGATGTCCAGGCCGTCCGGGTCCGTCATATAGGCCAACATGCCCTTGGTCTGTCCCGGCGGCGCGATCAGCTTTGCGTCCCAGGACCGTGCATGCAGCAACCCTGCGCCTCTGAGGTCCGACCAGACCTGATCGGCGTCCGCAACCACCAGGCCGAAGTGAGTGGCACCGGGCGTCCAGGGCGTATGGTCGCTGCGATCGGTCCGCTTGATGCCTTTCACCTCCCGCAAATACACGACGAAGTGTTCGTGAGAGTCCGGATTGACCACGTACATCTTGGCCATCCGCGTGGTGAAACCCTTGACCCCATACAGACCCTCCACCACCGGATCGGTCCGCCACTCGGGTTTCGCGAGGGGGTCCTGCGTGAATCCGATCATCTTGTAGAAGGCGACTGACCGATCCAGGTCCTTCACCATGCGCCCCACGAATCCGAGGCGCGCGCCCTGCCAGGTACTGGCAGTGCTAGCGTCCTGTGCACCGGCGACCGAACAGGCGGCGAAACCGAACAGCGCCGCGACCCACGCCGCGGCGAGTTGATTGAAACGCATCATGCAGAGCCCCCTCAAATAGAACGCGGTGAAAACACCCAGGTCACCAGGCGCATGTGATCGACCGGGGTCACGAGCCGGCGAGCCAGCATCAGCACCTGCGGGTGCGCCGTGACCTGGTGCTCAAGAAATCCCCGGCCCGGAACATGTTCGGCGTGAAAGACCCTGGCATAGCCGATTTCGGCCGCGCAACTGCGCATGACCTCATAGTCCATCCAGGTGGTGAGCCCGCCGACAGGCCCGAGGGTCGCCAGCACTTCGCGCCGCAGCTGCCTGTACCAGCGACTGCACAGATCGTCCAATGCGCTGATGGCATGCTGATGGGATCCCACAATGCCGCCGGCAAATGTCGCGGACTGCGGCAGGCGCTCATCGACCACCACATGAGCGATGGCGGTTCGCACCCTGCGCGCAGGGTGCAGAAACTGCGGCAGCGCCGTCACTGCGGCGATCGCTGCAGCACCGGTCAGCACGCCGCGCCGGGTCATTGATCCACTCATGTTGCGCCACGCCCTAAGCCTGTAATACCTATGATAAGTTACCAGAGATGAGGGGGAAATGAAGAACGGCGGCTGGGCAAGCCTCACGCTCATATATTTGTATGGCGTGGTGAGTGCGGCATCGCTCACCAAGGCCATACCCTTTCAGGCGCACATTGCCGGCTTACCCGGATCCTCCCCGGTCCTGTTCGGCCTGTTCATCTCCTTGATGGCGGTATTGCCGGCGATTTTCGGCACCCTCTCCGGTGCGGTGATCGACCGTTTGGGCGCGCGCCCGGCGCTCATCGTTGCGGCTCTCATCGGTGCACTGGTCAATGGCCTGTACCTGGTCAGCGACTCCTTTGCGCAGTTCCAGGTAATCCGTGTCGTCGAGGGCGCCGTTCCGCTGCTGACCTACGCCGCTGCACCGGCGCTCATGATTGCCACCAGCGCGCCGGAGCGACGCAGCGCTGCGATGGCGCTCTGGTCCAGCTACACGCCGGTCGGCACCTCTCTGGGACTTTTGATCTCGGCGGGCTTCGCAGCCGGCGAGCACTGGCGCTTCGCGTACCTCACCCATGGAGCGATTTTTGCGGCACTGGCCGTCATTGGACTGCTGATGCCCGCCGCTGCGGCTGCCGGCGCCGTCCCAACCGGCGCACGGCGCTCGATCCTCGGACTCCTCAAGTCACCGGAGGGCATAGCACCGCTGCGCCTGGCGACCTCGTTCGGCATTTTGATCCTGCTGGGGCTGGGCGTGAGCGTGGTCATGCCGCCGTTCCTGTCCCATCACTACGGCATCACCTTGGGCGCCGCCTCAAGCCTCATGGCTGTCGCCAATGTCGTGATGATTCTGGGCAGTACCTTGAGCGGCGTGTGCCTCACGCGCGGTGTGCGCCCGGCGAGTCTTTTCATGACCCTGTCGCTCACCGGCTCCCTCGCCGGCTGCGGCGTCTTTGCACCCTGGCGGCAGATCGGACTGACGCTGTCGGCGCTGGTGCTGTGGCTGATCTGCACGGGCGCCGCCATGGCGGTGCTCGCGTCCCTGCTCCCCAAGGTGGCCGCGCCAGAGCATCGTGCCTCCACCGCGGGTCTGCTCAGCCAGACCGGCGCCCTCACCACCTTCATCACCTCACCCCTGTGGCTCGCGGTGCTGGCCCTCAATCAGTGGCTCGCACTCTTCATGATCATTCTGGTCGGCTGGGGCGTCAGTACCCTGCTGCTGCCCCTGCAGGCCAGAACCACCTCCAGGTAAACACCGTGCACAACTTCCCACGCCCGACGACCGCCACCGTGTCCTGCGCGCGCACCACAGTGCCCGGCGCCTGCCCCGAGTGTGGAGCTCAGGCGCTCGCGAGCTACCGCGTCATGAGCGAAGGCGGATGGTGGTTGGTCGTCAAGTGCGGCCAATGCCTGCACTCGTTGTCGCGCGAACCCGGTCCACTGCTGGGCGCGTTCGTGCCATTGGGAGCACCGTAGTGGGCCGCACGCTGTTCAGCGTCGATGTCGGGGGCACCTTTACCGACGTAGTGATGGTTCGCGAGGGCGAGATCCACGTGACCAAGGTTCCGAGCAATGCGGCTGCCACCCATCTGCCGGTGATCGAGGGGGCACGGCGTCTGGGTGTGCAGGACGCGGCGGTGTTCAACCACGCCAGCACCAAGGGCCTCAACGCCGTGCTGACCCGCTCGCTGCCCAAGATCGGCTTCCTGACGACCCAGGGGCATCGCGACATGCTCGATGCGGGTCGCTGCATGCGGCCGATGGACAACCAGACCGATGCCCGCTGGCATCGGCCCTTTGGCGATGCGGCGCGTCCACTGGTGCGCCGCTATCTGCGCCGCGGCATCCAGGAACGCATTCTGGCGACCGGCGAGGTGCTGATCGGACTTGATGAGACTCAGGCCCGTGGCGAGCTGGAACTGCTCAAGCGCTGCGGCATCCAGGGCCTTGCGATCTGCCTCATCAACAGCTTCGTGAATTCCGCACACGAACAGCGCCTGCTGAGGCTGGCCGGCGAAGTATTCGGCGCAGCCTTTCCGATATCGGCCTCATTCCTGGTGGGCCCTCGCGCCAAGGAGTATGCACGCGCTTCCACGACCGTCATCGATGTGATGATGAAGCTCATCTACGGCGACTACGCGCATCTGCTGGACTCGCAGCTGCGCGCGGCCGGATTCGCCGGTCAACTCAACTTCGCCGACTGCACGGCGGCGCTGATCCCCTGGGGCGATGCGATCGGCGCGCCTCACCGCATACTATTCGCAGGACCGGCCGCGGGCGCTGCGGCCTGCTGCGGTTTAGGGGTGGCGATCGGCGACGGTAATCTCATCGGCTGTGACGTCGGGGGCACCTCCACCGATGTCACGGTGATCGTCGATGGCGCCCCTTTCATCAACGACAGTTTCGAAATCGAACACGATCTGCTGGTCAATACGCTGTCCACCGAGATCGCCAGCGTCGGGGCGGGCGGCGGCAGCATCGTTTCCGTTTCGCCGGCCGGGGATTTGCGCGTCGGTCCGCACAGTGCGGGTGCGACACCCGGACCGGCCTGCTACGGACGTGGCGGCACCCGCGCGACGGTCACCGATGCCTGTCTGCTCATGGGTATTCTGGATCCGAAGCAGTTTGCGGATGGCCAGATTCAGCTGGATGCAACCGCCGCCGCGCGAGCCTTCGAGTCACTGGACTGCCGCATGTCGCAGGAGGAGCGCGTGCGGTTTGCCTGGAAGATCGCGCTCAACAACATCGCCGAGGAAATCTCGCGCTGCGCCCTACGCCACGGAGTCGATGCCCGCGACTTCAGTCTGATGGCGTTTGGCGCCGCCGGTCCCATGCTGCTGGCCGGCGTGCTCGATCTGGTCAAGGCGCGTCGGCTCATCGTACCGCCACATCCGGGTCTGTTCTCCGCCATCGGGCTTCTGTCCACGGACTTTGTCTACGCGAACAGTCGCAGCCAGTATCTGATGCTGATGCCGGACAGCGGAGCGCAGATCGAGGCAATTTTTGCGGCGCTTGAAGCACAGCTGCGCGAGCGGCTCGGAGCGCAGGAGGTGGTCGTGCGCCGCAGCTTCGATGGCCGGCTTGCCGGTCAGAGCTGGGAGACGCCCTTCATCACCGTGGACTGGGCGGCGCTCAAGGCACGCGGTCCCGCGGCCCTGAGCCAGGAATTTCATGCCGAATATGCGCGTCGCAACGGCGTCTCGTTCCCGCAGATTCCCGTACAGGGCGTGACCTGGCGCGTGCAGTTGATCGCACCGACCGAGAAACTCGCGTGGCGGACGCTGGCCGCCAGCCGCAACAAGCCGGCCCCGATCGCCGAGCGCACGCTGCGCTACCTCGGACCGGACGAAATTTCCGCGCCCGTTTATCAACGCGCGACGCTGGGCGCGGGCGACGGCATCGCGGGACCCGCGCTGATCGTCGAACCCTTGGCTACCACCCTGGTCATTTCAGGGCAACGGGCGCAGATCGGCACGGTGGGCGAGATCATCATCACGGAGGCACCATGAACAGTACGGCGTTGCGCGATCTGGACGGCACCGCGTTCGCGGCGGCCTATGGCTGCAGCCGCTTCGACGCCACGGTGCTGGGCAATCGCTTCCGCTACCTGCTGGATCATGTCAGTGAGCGCCTGCTCGCCTGTGCCTTCTCGCCGGTGCTCAAGGATTTCTACGACTTTGCCGCGACCCTGACCGGTCCGCCGCAGATCGGCTATCCGACCCCGGTGGTCAGCAAATCCCAGCTGGCCTTTACCGGCACGATGACCGAGTCGATACGAAATACCATCGAAGAATACGGCGTCGCGCGACTCGAGCCCGGGGATGTGATCATTGCCAACGACCCGTACCGAACCGGCACGCATGTCAACGACATGCTGTTCATACGGCCGGTATTCCACGACGGGCAGCTTTGCGCCTTCGTCAATCTCAAGGCGCATCAGCTGGACATGGGCGGCTCGGTCGCGGGCGGTTTCTCGGCCCATAAGTTCAGCGTCTACGAGAATGGTCTGGTGCTCTCACCGCGGGCACTGATGAAGGCGGGCCAGCCGGTCGGGGAGACCTGGACGCTCATTTTTGACAACGCACGTTTCGGCGAGCTGCTGCGCCTGGACATGCAGACCATCATCGCCTGCCTGTCGCTCGGCGAATCGCTGCTGCGGGACAGTGTCGCCCGCTATGGCGTGGGGGCGGTGCTCGGCGCCATGCGCTATGTGTGTGATGCCGACGCCGAACGCATGGCGAACGCCATCGCGACCCTGCCCGATGGTCAGTGGCAGGGCACGGCGTTGGTCGACTGCGATGCGGTCGATGACACCGAGGAATTTCCGATTCGCTGCACCATCCGCAAGCATGGTTCGCGTATCGAAGTGGATCTGTCGGGAACCGCCCGGCAGGCGCGCGGCGCCATCAACGGCACGTACCTGGACGCCAAGACCACCGTGGGAATCGCGCTCAAATACCTGCTCGATCCGAGCGGACCGTTCACCTCGGGTTGCTACCGTCCGATCGACATCCTGATACCCGACGGCGCAATCCTGTCGGCGCTGCCCCCGGAGGGCGTGGTGTTCGCCTATGGCGAGCCGACCAACGCGCTGCTGATCGCGATATTCGCGGCGCTCGCGGAACCACTGGGCAAGCGCGCGGTGGGCGGCGACATCAGCGCGCCGAACCTCCACAGCGCGGTCGGTCGCCGGCCCGATGGGTCGCCCTGGGTCTCGATCGTCGCCGGGGGCCAGCACGGCCCCTGGGGTGCCACCGATGCGGGAGATGCCGACAGCTATTGCAGCTTCTATCAGGTCAATGGCATGGATACGCCCATCGAAGCCCACGAGGCGGAGATACCGGTGGTCTTCATGCGGCGCGACTATGTGATCGACTCCGCCGGCCCCGGCATGCATCGGGGCGGCGCGGCAGTGTGTAAGGACACCTATTGGCTCGAACCCGTCGATCATCATCTGTTCACCCTGCGCTTCAAACAGAGCACCGGCATCGGCGTGAACGGGGGTCGCGACGGGACCACCGGAGGGGTTTGGCTGTGGGACCAGAACGGCGGTGCCGCGCGCGCAGCCGGCGCGCAAGTGCGTGGCCTCGCCGCGTACGATTTTGCTGAGGCCACCGGTGTCGCGGGTCGACTCGACACGGCCACGCAGGCGCCGCGCTCGGATGCGCCGTGGGTATACTTCGGTCGCCAGCGCTGGCACACCGACCCCTTCGCGACCCTGCGCCACATGACCAACTCCGGCGGCGGCTGGGGCGATCCGCTGCGGCGAGCGGTCAGCAAGGTGCTCGAAGATGTTCGCGACGGCTACATCTCAATCGCCGGCGCCGAGCGCGACTACGGTGTGATCATCGCGGGCGATGCGGAAGGAGATCCGGAAGGCCTGGCGGTGCAGGAGGCCGCAACGCGTGCTGCGAGGGCCGCACGCGGCCGGTAGTCCTGCGTCAGGCTTTTGCTCTTCTTCCCTTTGCCTCACAGCGGCGTCGATCGCGCTCCGCGGCATAGGGCGTCTTGCCGAGGATCATGCGGCCCATCAGCTCGCGCGGTTGCGACACACTGATGTCGGTCGGCACCGAGGCCACGATGGCTTCGCCACGCGCGGCGAATTCCGGTTCGAACTCCGGCGTCGTGAGCACGTAGAGGTCATTGTTGCGCAGGCCGCGCAGCACTCGCTGACCCGCATCCAATGGATCCATGGCCGGTGACACGCCGTGCGAGTCGGCCATCGCCTTCTGCATCTGCGCCATCATCGCCGGGTCCATCCTGAATCCCGGATCCACCTTCGCGGCAGGCGCGCCCGCCGGCCGATTGCGCGCTGAGCTGCCGATATTGGTATTGACGATTCCGGGGCAGAACACCGTCACGCCGATGTTGCTGTCGGCGAGTTCTGCGCGCAGGGCCTCCATCATCCCCACCACGGCAAACTTCGATGCCGTATAGACGCCCGCCGGCGCATGCCCGAGCAGTCCCGCGAGTGAGGACACCGAGACGATCTGGCCACCCTCGCCCTGCGCCTGGATGCGAGGCAGGAAACTGCGCACGCCATTGAAGACGCCGCCGGCATTCACGCTCATCGCCCAATCCCAGTCTTCATAGCTGGCACGCGACAGACCCCCAATGACGGCCACTCCCGCATTGTTGACCAGCACGTGCACCTTGCCGAACACCTGAATCGTCTCGGCGGCGGCCCTTTCCATGGCGGCCCGATCCGTGACGTCCAGATTGATGGCATGGACACGCTCCGCAGCGCCCGCCAGCAGCTTCATGGCCTCATCCAGGTGCGACTTCGTCCGATAGGTGATGACGAGTTTCATGCCGGCATCGGCGAACGCTCGGGCAATGCCCAGTCCGATGC
>Ga0210385_10001195_pt1 | contig 16384 bp, 9 predicted proteins | sample IncBWH26OmetaG_FD_160107 | JGI IMG/M metagenome (GOLD analysis project Ga0210385, IMG submission 160107) | Forest soil microbial communities from Barre Woods Harvard Forest LTER site, Petersham, Massachusetts, United States - Inc-BW-H-26-O ...
TGTTGTCGCGGCTCTCGCGCTGGCCGGCGCGGCGCAGCCACTCACCGTAGAGCAGGTGGGCGCGGGCTAGTTCGGGGCGGAGCCGGGTGCGGCCGAGCCGGTCGATCGCCTCGGTGTACAGGGCCTCGGCGGCCGCGGGCTCGCTCACCAGCGCCCCCGAGCGTGCCTCGATCCCGAGGCCGAAGTCGGTCTGGCCCGCCTGGGTGATCTCCGCCAGCCGTCCGAGGGCGTCGGTCGCCTGGTGCGTGTCCCCGCAGTGGACGGAGGCCTCGATCAGCTCGGGCAGCGCCCACATGGATATGTAAAGCCCCGGACTGTTCTCGCTGGCCTGCCTGGCCGACGCCAGCGCGTCGGCGTAACGGCCCAGGCCGTTGTACAGAATCGCGGCCGCCCACTGCGCGTAAGCCACCGCGATTCCCTGGCCCCCGGCCGTGGCCTCGGCGATGGTGGCCTCGACCAGCGGAACCGCCTCGGCCTGGTCGCCCCGGACCGCCGCGAGCAGCATCGAGGTGAACGGGGCGGCACGGCTGCCGGTCGCCTCGCAGACCGCGTCCGCCTCCGTGATCAGCGCGCTGGCCTCGGTGAAGTCGCCGCTCCAGACGGCGGCGGTGCCCTGCGCGCCCAGCAAGATCGGAAGCTGGTCGAGCGCGCCGGCGTCACGGGCGAGCCGGACGTGCCGGGCGAGCATCGCGCGCGAGGCGTCGTCATCCCACAGGGCACTGGCGGCCGCCTGGGCCAGCCAGCCCCACCGCAGTTCTTCCTCGGCGCTGACGCTGGATCCTGTGATCCCGGTCCCGGAGAAGGTGTCCACCGCCCGCCGCAAGGCCGGCGCCGCGGCGGCGGGCCCGTCGGTGACCAGACCGGTTAGGCCGTCCAGGACCAGGTCGACCGGACGCGGCGGATCCGCCGGCGGGGGCAGCGTCCTGGCGGCGCGGGAGACCTCGAGCAGGTCGCCCCCGCCCGCCAGGCGGCCGGCGAACAGCGCCGCCATCCACGCGGTCAGGTACGTCTCACGGGCCGCGCCGAGGTCCAGCGACTCGAGCCGCTTGGCCGCCTTGAGCAGCAGCGGGGGCGCGTCGCTGCCCGGACCCGAAGCGAACATGACCTGGCCGCGCAGCAGGTCCACCCGGGCGCTGGCCAATTCATCGAGCGGGCCGGCCTCCGCCGCGGCGAGCAGCTCCAGGGCCTTGCCGAACGCGCCGGCCCGCATGTTAGCCTCGGCCGCCGCCAGGGTGCGTTCGGACCGGCGGGCGGGATCGGTGGTCAGCACCACCGATCGCTCAAGGAACGCCGCGGCCGCGGCCAGGCCCCCGCGGGCCTGCGCCCGTCCGGCCGACCGCTCGAGCTCCGCCGCCACCTCTTCGTCCGGGTCGGCCGTGGCCTGCGCCCGGTGCCAGGCCCGCCGATCCGGGTCGACCGTCGGGTCGGTCGCGCCCGCCAGCGCACCGTGCACCGCCTGCCGGTCGGCGAACGGCACCGACCGGTAGGCGGCCGAGCGCATCAGGGGGTACCGGAACCGCACCTGGGGGCCGAGTTCGAGCACCCCGGCCTGCACCGCGGGCGCGGCCGCCTGAGGGTCGATGCCCAGCCGCCCGGCCGCCCGCCACACCAGCGACCGGTCACCGGACGGATCGGCCGCCGCCACCACCAGCAGCAGCCTCGTCTCGGCCGGCAGCGCATCGAGCTGCCGCCGGAAGCTCTCCTCGATCCGCCCCGACAGCGGCACCGCGCCGGGCAGCCCGAACCCGCCCGCCAGCTCGGCCGAGGTCAGCCCGCGCGGCAGCTCGAGCAGGGCCAGCGGGTTGCCACGCGTCTCGGCCACGATCACGTCCAGGACCCGTGCGTCAAGCGGCCCGGCCAGCGCCGACTCGAGCAGTGTCCGCGCGTGGTGTTCCGGCAGCCCCGCCAGCGGCAGTTCGGGCAGGCCGACGAGCTCGGACAGCCCGTTCGGCTCGTCGCCGGGCTCGCGGGCCGCGAACACCAGGGCTACCGGGTCGGCGGCCAGCCGCCGCGCGACGAACCCCAGGGCCTGCGCTGACGCCCGGTCCAGCCACTGCTGGTCGTCGACCACGCAGATCAGCGGCTGGTCCCCGGCCACGTCCGAGAGCAGGCTCAGCACCGCCAGCCCAACAAGGAACCGGTCGGGCGGGAGCCCGGCGCTCAGCCCGAACGCGATCCGCAGCGCGTCCCGCTGCGGCGCCGGCAGGCCACCGAGGCCATCCAGCATCGGCGCGCACAGCTGGTGCAGCCCGGCGAAGGCCAGTTCCATCTCCGACTGCACGCCGGCCACGCGCACCACCCGGCATCCTCGGGCCTGACCGGCCAGGTAGTCGAGCAGCGCGCTCTTGCCCACGCCCGGCTCACCGCGTATCACCAGGGCCTGGCTCTGCCCGGCCCGGACCTGGTCGACGAGCCGGTCGAGCACGGCGCACTCGGCGCGCCGGCCGTTCAGCCCAGACACGCGGCCTCGCCGCTGCGGTTTCGCGGCCATTGGGGTGGCGCTACGCCGGACCCGCGCCGCCGCTGCCTGCGGTCACCCGCAGCCCCAACGCCGCTCGCTGGCCGTCCGGCTTGACGCGAACGCTCACACGGCCTCCCAGGCCTCGATCACCGTGTCAGGTCCAGGGCCAGCCCTCCCAAGGCCTGGCCCTGGACTGCCCGCCGACCCTGCCGCAAGCGTAACTTGGCCACGACAACCAGGGCAAACCCCGGTGGGCGCGCGTTCGGCGCTAGGGCACGATCACGATGGGCACCTCCGCGTGCCGCGCCAGGGCGACCGCGACCGACCCGACCACGCGATGCATCGCTTGCGAGGAGCTCCCGACCCCGATACCGACGTTGTCTGCCGGATGAGCGTCACGAACCCGCGCGGCCGTCTCAACCAAGACCTCCGGGATCCGGCCATCGCGGCGCTCGAAGCTCCAGCGCTCCTCACGGCCGCGCAACTGCTCGCCCGCCTGGGCGCGCAGATCCCGCGCGACGTCATCGAAGGTGTCCTCCATCCCGACGATGGCGTCGGCCGACAGCATGTCCACGGACGGCAGGTGAGCGATGTAGACCACCTCGATGCTGCCGGTGCGGCCCGTCAGCAGGCGGATCGCGGCATCCAGGGCCCGCTTTGCGGGCGGAGACCCGTCGTACCCGACGACGAGGTACAGGTCCCCAGTGGGAGGCATATCGGTGCTCATGGTCGCTCCAGGGTTCGCGCTAAGTGCTTAATGCGCCGGCGATCCCGGCCCGTGGCCAAAAAGCACCGGCTATGCGCCATTGGTAGCAGATGTTGGCCGGGCACGGCCGGAGGGGGCGGGATTTTGCCGGTAACGCGCCTGCCCGGGGGGAGATGGCCCGCCGGATCAGTGGCAAGCTGTCCCTATGACGGATGACAAACCGGAGCCCACCGCCGCGGAGAAGGTGACGGCAGCGATGGATGACTTCATCGCAACGGTGCTGCGCCATCTGCGCACTGGGCTGGGCAGTCCCCTGGAGGAGCTGGGCCTCCAGAAGTCACAGGAGGAGTTGCAGAACTGGCGGCCGGATATCCCGGGCGCGGGAACAGAACCGGAACAAGGGTAACGGTCGGCCCCGCCCGGCCGGGGCTGTCACTGCCACCCAGCTCAGCTCAGGCCAGGTCGAGGGTTTTACCCTGGATGCCATCAGGACGCCACAGCCAAGCTGCGGCAGATGGAGGCGGAATGACCAGGGTAGCGGTACTCGGCGCCGGCATCATGGGGTCGGCGATGGCGCGCAACCTGCTCGGGGCCGGGCTGCCAGTCACCGTCTGGGACCGATCGGCCCCGGTAGTCGACCGGCTCGGCCACGACGGCGCCCAGACGGCCGACTCGGCCGCGGCGGCGGTGCGGGACGCCGACGTGGTGATCACGATGCTGCCCACGTCGGCGGTGGTCGAGTCGGTCATGTTCGGCCAGCAGGCGGTGGAGGCATTGGCACCGGGCGCGGTCTGGGCGCAGATGGGCACGATCGGCGTCGAGGCGACGGAGGAGACCGCCGCGCGGCTCGCGAAGATCCGGCCCGACGTCCTGTTCGTCGACGCGCCGGTGTCCGGCAGCAAGGGACCCGCCGAGACGGGACAATTGCTCATCCTCGCGTCCGGGCCCGACGCCGCGAAGAAGCCGCTGAGCCAGCCGTTCGCGGCGATCGGGCGGAATACCGTCTGGCTCGGCCAGGCGGGCCAGGGTAGCCGACTGAAGCTGATTGTCAACGCCTACATGTCCACGCTGATCGAAGGCGTCGCGGAGGCGGTGGAACTGGCCAGGCGGCTGGGCATCGACGTCACCACCCTTGAGGCGGCGATCCAGGGCGGCCCCCTTGACGCGCCGATCGCGGACGCCAAGCTGCACAAGATCGCGACTGGCGACTACGCGCCGGAATTCCCGCTCGAGTGGGCACTAAAGGACGTCGACCTGGCCCTCGCGGCCAGCGGCGGGACCGGACTGCCGCTGCTGGCCGCTCTGTCTCGCCAGTGGCACACCGCCGCCGACGCCGGCCACGGCCGTGAAGACGTCAGCGCCGCTCGCCTGGCGCTGGAAGAGCAGCGGTGAGCTCCAGCCGGGCGGTCCGGTCCGGCACGCCTGCCGACGCGCCTGTGGTGCGGTGACTGTCGCAGGCGCCTCGCGCGCTGGATACTCCTGGATACTCGCCGGGGAGCGAAAGCTATAGCCGGGAGGACCGGGAACCAACGGGGCAAGCGGGGGTATGCTGTCCGAAATTTTATGATTTAAGACCATATATAATGCAAGCTAGGCGGCCCCCAGGAGGTTGGCGGTGTCGAACCCGGCCAGGGTGGTCGCGATGGCGCTCTTCGGCAGGAACTTGGCGGCGTCGAACCCAGCCAGGGCGGTCTTCGGGAGAACAGAAGAAAGGCGAGATCCCTGGAGAGCTTCACCTATCAGCATGGTCTCCTCCGGCGGGTCCATAAGCTGCACGAACTACACCAGTGTAAGTAGTTCATGACAGGATCACTTTACCTCAGCAGGGGTGCTCGATTCCCGTCACCGGTTCCCGATGTGAAGGAGCGACACGCTAAACGCCCCGCCACAAGACTTGCGGCGGGCGCTGCCGTGACGCGGGCGCTAAGCGCGGGTTGCGCTTGTTCTTGGCGGTGAACACTCCACGGCGCCTGAGGCATCGCCCGGTCATGCCCCCGGCTCCAACTGGCTCCGCTTGACTCCAGTCAACTACACTCGCCAGTATGAGCGAGTCCGTGGTCGAGGTTCCCGCCGACGACCCGTCGTTGGCCAGGGCTGCTGACGATGCGCGCCGCGGCATCGCCACGCATCTTACTATCGATGGCGTTCGCGTAGCCGTGATCATGCCCGAAGGTGTCATAGAGGCGCTTCGTGACTTCGCCACACTTCTGACCGATCGCCGGATCGTGAGCACACTACCTGTGCTGTTGCCCAAGGCGATGCCATGGATCCGCTCCCTCCCCGAAGGAGACATCCCTACCTTCGTCTCCGAACTTGCCGCAGCCGCTGCCAGCGGCAATGATGCTCCCGAGAAGGTCGCATCGGTCATCAAAGAATGGCAAGTCACAGCAGAGATATATGCTGATCCTCGCGAGGCCGCACGGTTGCGGCAGGCATTGCAGGAAGCTCGCGAGGGGAAGGCAACGCCCTGGGAGTACGACGACGGGAAGTAGGGCTGGTTCCTAGCGCGCGGGAGGACATGGCCCTCATCAAGCGACAGGACCGCAAGGCCTACGGCGTCATCCAGAACTTCTTCAGGGATGACCTGGCCAAGAGCGGTGATCTCGGGTATCCACTGCACGCTGAATGGTCAGGCTATCGAGCTGTAGACATATACAGCGACCGATACCGGATTGTATGGCGAGATCTGGCGGAGATCGAGGATTACGCGGGCGCCGAGGGCGACATGGTGGTGCCCGTAGAGGTTGTGCGTGTCGGACTCAAGAATCCAGACGGCGGGAGCACCATCTATGATCAACCGCCCGATTGAGGTTTTCTAGTACGTAGTCCTGTGTTCTAAGTCTTCAATACTCGCTGCGTATTAGACCTGACTCATTGCGTGATGTCGCGGAGCTTTTTTTAGAGAGCACGCGAGCGATCCGACGATTCCAGTGGTGAAGGCGAGTCCGGCAAGAAACCATCCATGCAACTCGCCAGCCAAGATGGGGAGTGCAGCGCCAATCACAGCCACTCGCAACCGATGCACCTCGGGCCCCTCGCGATCTAGTTACCGCAAGGATAGCGCCGATGCCAGTTAGAGACGGTTATGCCGCGCCGCTCCTAGATGTTGGGACGCTGCGCGTCCTGCGATCCCATGAGGCGGCAGGCAAAGCAGTGTGGCCGTGATGCCGACCTTTTCTTTTCGTGATAATGGAATTTGCGTGGCGGCATACCCCCGAAGGGTATTCTAATGTTGCCCTGAATACGCCCGCCCTCTGCGGGCGGCGAACCGGCGCTCCCTGCGACTCGCACCAGAACTACGAAAGAGACCTGGCAGGCACGACACTGTCGTGTCGTGGTCTCATCGTGGTTGGGTGGGGTCGAAGCGGGACAGGGAGGGTTCGGGGACGCCCAGGACCGGGTTGATGTGCGGGGTGGTGGTGCCCAGGTTGGCCAGCGGGGCGTAGTTGGCGGCGAAGATGGACCGCCAGTAGTCCACCGCCAGGTGCGGCACGTTCACCCCCGGGCTATGGGTGGCCAGCGGGGAGCCGTCGGCGTTGTAGACGTCCACGCGGTAGTCGGCGGGGGCGGTGCCGGTGCCGGTGAAGTACAGCACGTACACCTGCTCGGCGCCGTCGGTCGCAATGTCCAGGTAGGTCCCCTCCGACACCAGCGGCAGCTCATACCCCGGGGAGGGGGCGGCGGTGAAGTACTCGGCCGGGTTGCCGTTCAAGTCGAACGCGGACACCCGATGGGCGGCCGCCTCCAGCACTAGCACCGTGCCGGGGTTGGTCACCGCCAGCGCCACCGGGGAGGACAGCAGCCCGATCTGGGTGCCCGGCCCGGCGGTATAGGCGGCCAACTGCGGGCGGGGCGTGGCCACCGGCTGCAGCCAGCCCAGTCGGCCGGCCTCGGTGCTGACCGCGACCACCCGGCCCGACGAATGCAGCGCCGCCGCCGACACCGGCAGCACGAACATGCCGTAGGACGCCGCCGCATCCCACGACAGCGCGCCGGTGACGGGGTCCAGGGACAGCTTGCGGATGATGTAGCCGCTGGTGGTCTCGTCCGGTTCAAGCAGCACATGGTTGCCCTGCCCGGTCCCGCCCACGAAGGGGTCGAGCAGCAGGAACGGCCGCCGGGCGTATCCTTCCTTCGGCGCCGTCCCCAGCTGGATGGTCCGCCCGTTCTGCGCGACCGGCACCCCGCGTAGGTAGTACCGGTCGCCGCTCCTCCATACCACGCCGGCCACCCCGGCGCGGGTGGCCACCGACGTGCTCACCACGTCCTGCGCGCCCGCCGAAGCCAGCGTCGCGGCGACCTGCACCGCGGGTGACCAGGTGTAGCCCGCGGCGGCCGGGTCCCAGGCGGTGGTGACCGCCCGCCGGAAGACAGTCGAGGCGGTGATGGTGGCCGGCAGCTGGGTGATCGCGAACGCCACCGCATCGGGCACGTGCGCCGGGTCGTTGTTGGGGTAGCTGGCCGAGACGCCGGTGCCGACCTGCTGGCCGGCCTCGTCCAGGAACACCACGCTCCACTGGATCGTGGCACCGCCGAACGGCACAGCCCCGACCGTCACCGGCAGCGGGTCCGAGCGGGCCAGGCCGCCCTCGTTGACCGTCCCGGTGACCGGGTTCAGCACCGCCGCCCCGTTCACCAGCGCCTCCAGCCGCCACGAACGGGCGGTCACCGGGAACGTCGCCGCCGCCGGATCCCGCGAGATCGTCACCGTCGCGTCGTACGTCCGGCTGACCTCGTTCTCGATCACCCACGGGCACACCGCCCACGCCGTCCCCGCCTGCGCCAGCGCCGCCGCATCCCCCACCGCCGCCAAGATCGCCAGCACCTGCCCCATAAGCGGAATGTTGTTGACGATCTTGGTTGCGGTCTCATCCGCCAGCAAGGACCGGGCCACCTTCCTCCAGAACGGGTTGGCCCGGGGGCTGAAGAGCAGTTTGGGCACGACGGTGCCCATCCGCAGCAGCAGCCCCCACAGGTTCTTGATGTCGGCACCGAACTGGGCCAGGGTCGCATACAGCGCCAGCCCCCCGCAGACCTCGGTAGCCACGATCTCCCCGGCAGTCAGCCCGATGCTCCTGCCGATCAAGGGGGCCCAGGTCTCTCTAACGAATGCTATTTCCAGGTCATTTTTGATGGTTGTCCAGGTCCGGGCGAGCTGGACGTCGGTGGCCAGGGCGAGAACGTTCATGCCGATGGACAGCACCCCGGTGGCCAGGGCGGGGTAGAGGACCTCGTCTTGGGGGGCGCTGGCGCCGGGGTAGGCCTTGTCGGGGAAGTACTGCCGCCAGCCGCCGCCGAAGAGGTCTGAGCCCAGCCCGCAATACAGCAGCCGGGCGGTCTGCGCCCCGGCCGGGAAGTCCAGGGTGACCTTGATGGTGTTGGTGTCCCACAGCGGGATCCCGAACACGGTGTACACCTGCGGCAGCACGTCCAAGAACTTCGAGTACTTGGTGTCAGGGAACGTGGCGCCGGAGTTGGCGGACAGGTTCTCCCCGCCCGGGCCGAGGTACTGGACGTAGACGAAGATCCAGCGGACGAAGTTGTTGTAGATCGTCAGCGGCACCTTGGTGCCGGAAAGGCCGCCGGCCTTGGTCTGGGTGCCGTACAAGAACCCGGGGTTCTTCACCTTCACGCTTACCCCGCTGGCCGCGGCCACCTGGGCCACGGGCTGGGACTGCGGGACGATACCCTGCGGCTGCACCCAGGTCTTGACCGACGCGGCCGGGTCCTCATCCAGCGGCGTACCGGTCACCGCGCCCAGGCTGCCGGTATCGCGGACCGCGCCGAGCCCCCCGGTCACCGACGCGGTAGTCGCCGCGGTGAACCGGGCATCGGTGTCGTTGAGCACGATCGTGGAGAACGTCGTCTCCGTATCCCCGACCAAGATCACGGCCGGCGACCCGTCCGGGTCGGTGGCCTCCTCCAGCGTCGCGAAGTCCCGCCCGGCCCGCTGCATGGTCCGGATGTAGGTGCCAAGCGCCTGCACCGGCGGGGTGTCGCCGAGCACCGCCTTGGTCGTCGCGGTCGCCATCGAGTCCACGGTGGCCACCTGCGGGTGGCTCATCGTCAGCGCCGTCGCCGACTGGTAGGGATCGCCGACCAGGTCCAGCTGCACCACCTCGGCCGCGTCCCGGAAGTCCTTGAGGGTCAGCCCCAGCTCCCGCAGCCGCGGCGAATCGCCGACCACGAAATCCAGCGACCCAAGCAGCCGCTCCGATGCTTCGGCCAGCGCCAGGGTCGCGGCCGGCGGGGCGTGCCACACCTCGCCCGCGATCACGGTCTGGCGGCCGCGCCGCCCCTGGACCGAGACCAGCATGCCCCGCGCGGGTGGCAGCGCCACCGGCGGCACGTAATGCGACAGCACGCCCAGGTCGATCTTCTGCCACAGCCCCCCCAACGCGCGCAGCGCCGCCCGCGACTCCTTGGTATGGGCCACCAGCGGCACCACCTCCCCGTTGGCCACCAGGACCAGCCCGGACACCCCCGGCACGTCCAGCGCGAACTGCGGCCCCGCCGCCGCGGCCGCGGCCGCCCGCCGGGCCGCCGCCGACCTCGGTGCTGCCTGCGCCGCGGCCGCCGCCGGGCCCAGCGACGCGGCCGCAGCCGCGGCCGCCAACCCCAGCCCCGCCTTCAGCAGCCACCGCCGCCCAACCGGCGTCCCCTGCAGCCGCGCGAGCAGCCGCTCATCCCCCCGTCGCACAGTCACTGTTGCCTCCCCCTGGCAGCACCATGACAAGTTCACTGAAAGTAATACAGCGAATACTAGGAGTACAACACCCCCCTGCTACGGCTCCTCGGCGGCACCGTGGACACCGACCCCGGAAGGATCCTGCCCATGCTCAGCGAGATCGTGCTCGACGGCATCATCGCGCCCGTGCCCCGCAGATGAGCGTGTTCGCCAAGCTCGGCATCACCTCCCGGCGCGAGCTGCGCCAGTTCGATCGGTAAGCCGCCATCGGTCCGCGACGTGCCCTTGGCCACGTCGCGGACCGATGGCCTCCCTTGATCACCGGCTGGTCAGGTGATCTTCAGGGTTGCCGTCCTGATGTTGTTGAGCAGGTTGGGATCGCGGGTCGCGGACGCGGTGACCGCGAGAAGCAGGACGGTCTTCTTGGCGTTCCCCGCCTTGACCGTCACGGTGTAGGTCAGCTTCTGACCCGACGCCAGCGTGGGCGCGGTGAAGAAGTCCACACCGCCGCGGAGGGTCCCGCCCCCGGCGTTGGTGACGGTCAGGCCATTCGGCACGGACAGCGCGGTGAGCACGTGCGCGGCCGCCTGCGGCCCGTTGTTGGTGACCGTGACCGTGATGGTCCCGCTCGTGCCGTGCGTCAAGGTAGCCGGTGCGCCGATCTGGATCGCCAGGTCCGCCCGGGCTGGGCCGGCGGAGGTGACGGTCTCCACGAACGTGGTCTGGCCGGTGCCGGAGGTCGCGGTCACCATGACCGGCCCGGCGGCCGTTCCGGCATACAAGGTCGGCGCGGTGGCCACCCCGGAGGAGTCCGTCGTCGCGGTGGCGGTCTGGGCGGTCCCGCCGAAGTTGGCGGTGCCCCCGGTCCCGGCGGCGATGCTGAAGGTGACTGTGGCGTCGTCCACCGGGTTGCCGTTGGCGTCGGTCACGGTGACCGATAGCGGGGTGGCGAACTGCTGCCCGGCGGTCGCGGACTGGTTGTTGCCCGTGTCGATCGCCACCGCGGCCGCCGTGCCCTGGGTGATCACGTAAATGAAATTGTCTTCGAGGGAAATCGCGAAGGCGGTGTGGCTGACCGAGTCGGCCACGAGCCCGCCCGGGCTGTCGGACACCGAGCTATTGAGGCTAACGGCCGCCCGCTGCGCGCCGGTGCTGCCGTCGATGACATACAGCTCGTCCGTATTGCTGTCGCCGACATATACCGCGTCCGTGCTGGTGTCCACCGCGACCGCCGCCGGGACGACACCGACGCTGTACGTCGCGGTCACCGTGAGAGTGCCTTCGCTGATCACCCACAGGGTGCCGTCGGCACCGGTCACGTAGACCAGTTGGGTAACCGGATCGACCGCTATCTCGAGCGGAGCCGCGCTCGTGTCGATGGTGGCGGCAACCGTGTCCGTGGCCACGTTGATCACCGTGACCACGTCGGTATCGCGGTCGGCGATATAAAGGTAGCCGGTGCCCGGGTCAACCGCTATCCCGACCGGGTCCTCGAACCCGGTCAGGGTGTCCGTCACGGTGTTTGTGCTGCCGTCGATGACGGCAATCGTGCCGGTGCCTTCGCCGACGGCGTAGAGGGTGTCGGTGGCCTGATCGACGACCAGCCCGATCGCTGGGCCCAGCGGGATCGTGGCGGTCACGGTGTCGGTGGCCCCGTTGATGACCGCCACGCCGCTGCTAAAGGTGGTGACGTAGATCGTGTCGGTGACCGGATCGACGGCGACCGTATCCGGGCCCCCGTTCACCGGGATCGTCCCCGTCACGGTGTCCGTGCTCTCGCTGATGACCAGCACCTCGTTGTCGCCGTCGGCCACGTAGACGGTCTGCGTGGCGGGATCGTCCGCGGCGTAGAAGACGTTCGTGTCGGAAGGCGGGCTGATCGTCGCGGCCAGGCTGTAGGAGTATCCGGACCCGGCCGCCCACGCCGGCGCCCCCACCGAGCAAACGAGACCAGCGGCCAGCGCGACAGGCGCCGCAAACCGCAAAGCGCCCGATATGGATTTAACGCGCACGAATATACCTCCCGCTATAAAGAGATGACGCACCGCATTGTGCCGTGGGAATCCGACAGCGGCTTACCAGGGGAAGCTACCCTTTATTTAGGCTAACTAATACTGCGTAACGATGCATCACGACCGGGCAAATCTGCATAACTGCGGATTATTATCAATTTGCTTTTCCTGGCGTTCGCCGCTCAGGTCAGCCGCCGTGACCTGATGGATGTGACATCCAGCCGGCTACAGCCGGCTCGCTGCCACATCCATCCGCTGTGCCTGCCCGGCTAAACGTCACGAAACCGGCAAACCGGCCCGGGCAGGCCGCGTAATAACGGCCGCCGACCGGGTGAAAAGCCTGAATTAGGATTGCCTCCCCCATAGCGACGCTGGACGGGAATGCAGTCACCACGGTCCGTTCTGTATAAAGATTTTGATCTTTGACGGGCTACGGGTCCTCGTCGTCGGGGCTTGGGCCGAACTGGCGGATCCGGTTGTTTCCTGTGTCGGCGACGACGTAGGTGTTCGCCGCGGTGGCGGCGACGTCCAGCGGGTGGTCCAGCTTGGTCTGGTCGCCGTACAGCCCGTCTCCGTTGAACCCGGCCAGGGGCGCCCCGCTGAACGAGACCAGCCCGCCGAGCACATCGCTGACGTGCCCGGAGCGCGGCTCGTAGGCGCGGATCAGGCTGTTGCCTGTGTCGGCGAAGATGATGTTTCCGTCCAGCCCGACCGACAGCCCCTGCGGTCGGTTGATCTGCACCGAGGTGCCCGGGGCCAGCGAACCGAACGGGGTGGTGTTGCCGTTGTAGCCGCTGGTCCCTGTGCCCACCACCTTCGTGACCGTAGCGTCGCCGCCGCCCGGCATGACGATCTTGATCAGGTAGTCCGGGTTCCTGGCGGTGGCGTACAGGGCACCGGTGGCGTCCCCGACCACGTCGCGGACGTCGTAGCTGGCGGTGTTGGGGATGGTCCTGATGTTCCCCGTGGTCGGGGACACCGCGCGCAGGCCGCGAGGGCCATCGGCGATGTAGAGCGTCCCGTCCGGGGAGGCCCACACCCCGTAGGGCCCGGCGAGCTGGGCCGCGGTGGCGGGCATCCCGTCGCCGCAGCCCGAGGAGATTACCCCGTTGAAGACGGGCGGCGTGGTGCAGGCGGTGCCGTCGCCGGCCACGGTGGTGATCTGGCCGTCGGGGGCGATGCGGCGCACCCGGTGCAGCGCCGGGTCGGCGATGTAAAGCGACCCGTCGAGGCCCACGGCCATCCCGGCCGTGGTGCCGAGCAGCGCCTTGGTGGCCTGGCCGCCGTCCCCGCACGGCGCGGCCGGGTCGGTGCAGCGCTTGCCGGCCTGGCCGGCCACGATCCTCGGCGCCCCGGCGCCGACCAGCCGGATGGTCCCATCGGCGAAGGCGGCGTAGAACCCTATTCCGGACATGCTGGTCGCCCAGGTCGCCGGCGCGGTCGCGGCCACGGCCTGCGGTGAGCCGCCGGTGCCCGCGTTGAACAGCGTGGACGTGACGCTGGGGCAGGCCTCGAGGCCCGCGGCCGAACAGGGAGCAGGCAACGCCGGCGCGCGCGCGGCCTTGGGCAGCAGGTGGCCCGCGCAGCCCGCCGGGGTGACCGTTCCGGCCTTGCCGTCCGGGCAGACCGCGACGTCGTCGAACGAGACGCCGGTGAGGTTGGTGGTGGCGAACGGGACCGGGCCGTACGCCTCCCCGACGGCCAGGTCCAGCGGCCACAGCCACCGGCCTGGCTGGTTGCGCACCGCCGTGCAGGAGCTGTTGGTGAGGTCACCGCAGTACAGCCAGGCGTTGACGAAGTTGGCGCCGCTGAGCGTGAGGACGCCCGCGAACACGGCGCCGGGCAGGTAGGCACCGCTGAAATTCACCTGCCCGAGCTTGGAGCCGGTGAAGTTGCAGCTGACGCAGTCCGTGCCGTCGAACCTCGCCCCGGTCAGGTCCGTCCTGGTCAGCGCGAACCCGCCGCCCTGATCCACGTTGCCGGCCAGCACGGCGTTGGCGAAGTCGACGCCCGTGAGGTTGGTGGCGTTGGCGAACGCCGCTCCGTTGCCGTAAATGTGCGCCCCGTCGAAGTCGGCGCCCGACGCCCGGACCCCGTTAAAGTCGGTGCCCTCGGCCAGCGCGTGCGAGAACACCGCGCCGGTCAGGTTCGCCGCGGAGAAGTTAGCGCCGCTGACGTCGGCGTCAACGAAGTCGGCCCGCTGCAGGTTCGTGTTGGACCCGGAGAAGGTGGCCGATCCGACACTGCGGCCGCCCCGCATCACGGCGCCGCGGAACGAGGCGCCCGCCGCGTCCACGTTGTGGAAGGTGGCGCCGGCCAGGTTCGCGTAGTCGAAGCTGGAGCTCCTGAGCGAGTCACCGTCGAGGTTGGCCTTGGACAGGTCGACAGGGAACCCGGTGAACCGCACGTCGTTCAGGTCGAGTCCGGACAGGTCCTTGCCGGCCAGCACTGCCCGGGTGGTGGCCGAGGACACGAACTGGGCGCCGGCCAGGTCGACCTGGGCGTGCAGGGACTGGGTGACGGAGAACAGCAGCTGGATGGACACCGGACTGCCGGGCAGCAGCGGGGTGTGCGCGCAGTCCCCGGTGTACGTTGGCAAGAAGTTGGCCGGTAGCAGCTCGGTGTCCCTGAAGACCGTGCACTTGCCGCCTGCCTCCCCGACGTTAGCGCCGGAGAAAGTGGGGGCGCGGCCGCTGTACTGGAGCGCGGTGAACGTGGCGGCACGCAGGTCGGCGCCACTGAACACCGCGCCGGTGACGGTCGTGCGATTGAACGTGGCACCGACCAGCGAAGCCACCTGGAACTGCGCCCCGGTGAGGTTCGCGCCGGAGAAGTTCCAGCCGTCGAACGACACGTTCTGCAGTTTGGCGCCGCTCAGGTCGGCGCCGCTCAGGTCGTCCTGGTAGGCGATAAGGCTGGGCAGCGTGGCCTGCACCGGGCGGGTCTGGATGCCGGGCAGCGAGCAGGACCGGCAAGACCCGTACACCTGGAACAGGTACGACGGGCTGAACACGTCGGCCGCGGTGGTGTCCCAGCCGGAGCCGCCAGGGAACAGCACCGGTGACGTGCCGCCCGAGTCCGCGGCCCCCCACGGGGAGTAACGGTTCAGCACGCCGCGATTGGTGTGCGCGCTGTGTTCATCCTCCAGCAGCACAGCGGCGCCGGCACCCACCTTGATCGACGTGGGGCGGGCCATCACGACGTTGCCATCCGGGCAGGTGTTCTGGTTCCAGCGGGAGCCGACGGGGATGATCACCACGTTGACGTGCGCGTTGTCGCCGGCTGGCTGGGAGAAGACCGCCTCACCGGGCCCGGGGGCTGGGGGGGTCTGTGTGTGCAGGCACTGGATCCCGCCCCCGGTGGGCAGGCCCGCGTCCGTGATCGAGACCGCGGGCGGGCTGTCGCTGATCGCCGCTTCGATCAGGGTGAAAGCGTGTGGTTCGATGTAGCTCGACCCGCCGCCACCGCCGCCTGGCCCGCTGGCTTGCGCGCACCCGTTCTGCTTGCCGGCGTAACCGCCGCCACCACCACCGAAGTAGCCGCCGCCCCCTCCGCCGCCGGCAGCGAAATCGTAGCGCGCGTCCACGCAGACAGCCGAGGACGCGCCGTTGCCGCCCGTTCCCGCCGAGCCGGGGAAGCCGCTGCCTGCGACGCCGCCCGAGGTGCCGACGCCGCCTGCCCCTTGGGTTCCCGCGGTCCCGCCGCTGTTCCCGCCGTTCATGTCGGAGGTGACCACGCCGTTCGTCGCGGCCGCGTTGCCGCCGCGAGCCGTTGACCAGCCGCCGGCACCGCCGCCGCCGCCCGCCCACAGCAGCGGAGCCGTCGGCTGCCCGACGACCGCAACTGCCGAGGCTCCCCCGCCGCCGGCACCGCCGGGCCACCCCCGGAACCCGCTGCCGCCGGCCCCGCCGCCACCGAAGCCGCCGACCCCGCCGTCAGGCGAGCCGCAGTCGGCGCCCGGGCCGCCCACCTGGACGCTGAGCCGCTGCCCGGGCGAGACGGAGGCGATCACCGTGACCGCGGCCCCGCCGCCGCCGGTGCTCTTCGCGGCGGGACACGAGCCGCCGGGGCCGCCCACGGCCACGATCGTCAGCTTGGTCACGCCCGCCGGGACAGCGTAGGTGTACGTGTCCGGCCTGGTGAAGGAGGTCGTCGTGGGCGGGGCCGGTGCTGCCGCTACCGCCTGCGCCCGGTCCGCGTGCTGAGCAGGATGCGCGAGCCCACCCGCGCCCGTCGCCGCCTGCGCGGCCAGCGTGGAGGGCCAGCACAAGATCACCAGCGCGGCGGCGGCGACCAGCCGGAGCCGCCGCCCGGAGGTAGAGCTAGGCGCCCGACGGGTCACGTGAAGCACCTCATTTCTGCTGGCCGTTGGATATCTCATCACGGCTGGGTGGGGTCGAAGCGGGACAGGGACGGTTCGGGGACGCCGAGCGCCGGGCTGATGTGCGGGGTGGTGGTGCCCAAGGCGGCCAGCGGGGCGTAGTTGGCGGCGAAGATGGACCGCCAGTAATCGACGG
>Ga0210385_10001196_pt1 | contig 16376 bp, 13 predicted proteins | sample IncBWH26OmetaG_FD_160107 | JGI IMG/M metagenome (GOLD analysis project Ga0210385, IMG submission 160107) | Forest soil microbial communities from Barre Woods Harvard Forest LTER site, Petersham, Massachusetts, United States - Inc-BW-H-26-O ...
TGTTCGCGCGTTTCTCGAGCCGGACATGTTCAAGCTTTACCAGATGATCTGGCAGCGCTTCGTGGCGTCGCAGATGGTGCCGGCAGTATTCGATCAGACGACCATCGATGTCTCGGCCGCCGACTACACTTTCCGCGCGAGCGGGTCGGTGGTCAAGTTCGACGGCTACCTCGCCGTCTATCAGATCGTGCGCGAGGAAGAAGAAAAGGAAGACGAAGGCGATTCGGAGAGCCGCACGCTGCCGCGGGTTGCCGAAGGCGACGAGTTGCGGCTGGAAACTATCCGTCCCGATCAGCACTTCACCGAGCCGCCTCCGCGCTACACGGAAGCGACGCTGGTGAAGGAGCTGGAAGAGAAGGGCATCGGCCGCCCCTCCACCTACGCCGCGATTATTTCCACGATCGTGGAGCGCGAGTATGTGAACAAGGACCAAGGCCGCTTCACGCCGACGCTGCTGGGCGAAAAAGTAAGCGACTTACTGGTGAAGAGTTTTGAAGACGTCTTTGACGTCAGCTTCACAGCCCGCCTCGAAGACGAACTCGACGAAATCGAAGAAGGAAAGCTTCCGTGGAAGACCTCCGTGAAGGAGTTCTGGGATCGCTTCGAAGTGGATCTCGAAAAAGCCGGCGACGAGATGATTTCGTACAAGGCCGGTATTCCCACGGGCGAGAAGTGTGAAAAGTGCGGACAGGGCGAGCTGCTCGAACGCATCAGCCGGCACGGCTTTTTCCTCGGCTGCAATCGCTACCCGGATTGTGACTACACGCGCGATCTTTCCGATGCTTTGGGCGATGATTCGGAAGCCGACACAGGAATTCAGTATTGCGACAACTGCGGCAAGGAAATGGCGATCAAGCGCGGGCGCTTCGGCACCTTCCTGGCCTGCACCGGATATCCCAATTGCAAGACGACCCGGCGGCTGGCCAGCGGCACCAAAAAGGCGCTTGAGCCGGATGTCCCGCTCGACGAGAAATGCCCCGATTGCCAGGCGCAGCTTCTGAAGCGCCACGGCCGCTACGGCGAATTCATCGGCTGCCAGAACTATCCGAAGTGCAAGTACACGCGCCCGATCACGCTAGGAATCAAATGCCCGAAATGCAACGAAGGCGAATTCGTTCGCCGCGGAACCTCCAAAGGCCGCGGGCGCGGACGGATTTTCTACGGATGCAGCCGTTATCCCGATTGCGACTACACGTCTCCGCACGAGCCGATCGCTGAGCCGTGCCCGAAGTGCGGCGCGCCGTTCGTGGTGGAAAAGCGCACGAAACAGGGGAATTTCCGTTCCTGCGTGCGCGAAGGATGCGATTGGGAAGTCGAAGTCGAGCCGGCCGCTCCTCCACCGCAGTTGGTGGAAGAGACCGTCGGCGCTCCGGCGAAGTCCTGAGGGGAAAAATTTCTTGCGTGCAGCCGCGCAACGCGCGTACATTTTGGAGGCCGGTACGCTCCGATTTCGAGTGTGGCCGGCATTTGTGCCTGACGCGAATAGAAATTGAGTAACGCCACCCATCAACCGAATTCGCCGCCGATACTCCTCACGATCGCGGGCTTCGATCCTTCGTGCGGAGCGGGTATTGCCGCCGACCTGAAGACCTTTGCGGCGCACAACTGCTATGGCGTCGCAGCCGTAGCAGCTCTCACCGTGCAATCGAGCGAGGGCGTGAAATCCGTGCACGCCACGCCTGCGCAAACTTTGCGCGCCCAGCTGGACCTGCTTGCCGACGACGTATCGATCGCTGCCGTGAAAATCGGTATGCTCGCGAACCGCGCGAATGCGTCCGTTGTGGCGGAATTTCTCGAAGCGCGCAAGTACACGCATGTGGTGCTCGACCCGGTAACCCGGCCGACGGCTGGAAACACTGAATTGCTGGATGCGCCGGGGCTGAAATTTGTGCGCGATGAGCTGCTGAAACTTGTCTCCGTGATCACACCCAATATGCCCGAGGCCGGCTTCCTCACCGGGATCGAGGTGAAGGACGTGGCCTCCATGAAGGAAGCGGCTCTGAAACTCGTGGACATGGGCGCGCGCGCCGTGATCGTCACCGGCGGGCACATGGACAAACCGATCGATGTCTTGTGCGAAGGCGGCGCCGTTGAGACATTCGGCGGCGACCACGTTCGGAGTTCGAACACGCACGGCTCCGGCTGCACTTTCTCCTCGGCGATTGCTGCCCAACTGGCTGCGGGCCAGCAGCTCCAACAGGCTGTGATCCTGGCTAAAGCCTACGTAACAAAGGCGATAGAGAAGTCGTTCCAAGTGGGCAAGGGGGCAGGACCGCTGAACCAATTCTTCCGTTTCCATCAAGAGCAGCCTACGCGGGGTGTCCACGAGGTGCCGCAGCACGGCATGCACCCGGCAGCCGAGCCGGCGGCCCACTAAAACGGCCCCAAATGCCGCCCTTAGTGTTACTTGCGTACTTCTCATCGATGCAGCGCGTTGGCCTGTACTATTACCCTGTGCTATAAAAGCGAAGCTGCCCTTATTTCGAGGAAATAGTGCCGTTTATCAACTTTCCAGCCCGGGAAATTAACTGCAAGCTCGTCTACTACGGACCTGGTCTTGGCGGGAAAACTGCCAATTTGCAGTGGATCTACGAGCACACCGGGACGAATCAAAAGGGAAAGATGGTTTCGCTGGCCACGGAGACCGACCGGACCCTGTTCTTCGATTTTCTTCCGCTGGACTTAGGGACAGTTCGCGGGTTCAAGACGCGCTTCCATCTATACACGGTGCCCGGGCAGGTCTTTTACGAAGCCAGCCGGCGCTTGATTCTGAAAGGCGCGGACGGAGTGGTGTTCGTGGCCGACTCGCAGGAAGAGCGCCTCGACGCCAATTTGGAAACGCTCGACAACCTGCGCGAGCACCTTCGGGATCACAACCTGGACTTCACGACGATTCCGTACGTGCTGCAGCTGAATAAGCGAGATCTGCCGAATATTTTGCCTGTGGAAGAACTGAAAAAGCAGCTCGCGGTGAAGGGCGAACCTTCGCTGGAAGCAGTTGCCGTCACGGGACAAGGCGTGTTCGACACGTTGAAGGAAGTTGCCAAGCTGGTCCTCGCCGATCTGAAGAAAAATTCCTGAGGCTTCGTATTCCCTTACCACTGAACTTTTTTCGTTGAGCGCATTCTGTTTGCAGCGCCTCGTCTATCGTCCTGCGGGAACAGAAAGACCAAGCGCACGCATGGTTGCCGGATCCGCTGCGATTTGCCCATTCGCCTTATTCACCACGGCGAAGCCACCGTCGTAATCCCACATTGCCCAGCCGAATCCGTATTTTTCCAGAGCGGTCCGCACGTCGGCGAGCCACCTGGCGCGGTCATCAGGATTGGACTTTTTGCGGTAAGCGCCGAATTCATCGCAGATCACCGGAACATTCCAGTGCTTCGCCCATTGGGACACCTGATCGATGTCCGCGTCGATGCGGGCGGCGTCCCAGTGGTCGTATCCATAGCGAACCACCGTGAGCCGATGCTGTGCGTCCGGGATAGACTCGGCTACCTTGCGCGCGTTCTTCGGATCGGAAGGATAAGAAAGCCCGCTCAGCAGCCGCCAATAATTCACGCTCCAGGTCGCCCCTTGATGCGTGAAAAGGTGCGGTTCGTAATAGTGAAAATTGTAGATCACGTTGGCGTCGCGAATCGGCTCGAGGAAAACCAGGTCGTCGTCATCGGACCAATGAGCGCCCGTGGCGATGATTGTGTGCTGCGGAGCGCCTTCGCGAATCGCGTCGGCCAGCTTGGCCTGCACGCCATACCAACGATAGGAATCCGTCAGCTCGGGTTCATTGAGAATCTCGAAAAACACGCGATTTGGATCCATCGTCGCGTAGTGCCCCGCAAGAGCCCGCCAGAAATCGGCGTACTCTTCCACAAACGTGTCGTTGGTCGCGAGCTGATGCTTGAAGTCGTCGCTGGGATGAATGTCGACGATCGCGGAAAGATTCTGGTCGAGCGCCATTTTCAGCGCAGCGTCGAGGTAGGAGAGATAGTCGCCGGAAATTTCGCCGGCGCGCCCTGTGTGAAACATCGGCGCGGGATCGACCGGAAGACGAACGTAGTCGAATCCCATCTGACGGATCAGCGCCAGGTCTTGCGCCGTAATGGCAGTCTGGAAATGCTGTTGCGTGTACCCGGCCGGGTCACTGACTTGCGCGAACCAATTGCTCAGGTTGATGCCGCGGCGAAGATGAACCGCGCGGCTTTCCGCGACGCCATGCGCAGCTGACTGCGGAGATTGCGGCGCGGATTGATTCGCGGCCCAGGCGGATCCAATCACAGAAAACAGCAGCCCGGCCAGGCAAACCACGATCCGCTTACGAATCCGGCCGCGCTGTCCGCTGTCGCTGGAAGACATTAGTTCCCCCCGCACGCCAACGCGACGAACCGGCTGCCAAGCGCACGCGAATCAGAAGCCGCTGAAGAAAATTGGCGCGTCAAGCTTTGAAGCGTAGCTTGGCCGATAGCGCTCGGTGTCGTAGAGCTTCGCGACGTCGACTCTGCGCGGTCCGAGTGCGGCGTCCGGGATCGGCACATGCACGTATCTTCCGTTTTGGAGCCCGACCATGCGGCCTGACAGCTTTTCGCCGATCAGCTGCACAGCTATATTGCCGAAGCTGAGACCGATCAATTGATCGGTCACGTCCGGCTCGCCGCCGCGGAGATCGTAGGTAAGATCGCTAATCACCATTTCAAAGCCGGTGCGTTTCTTGATTTCCTCGGCCAGAGCTTCGCCGATATCCATTTTCTTCCGATGGCCGAACGCGTCGGCTTCGCCGTATTCCTTCACCTCGCCTTGCGTCCACATGGCACCCTCGGAAGCGAGAATCAGCGCATAGTTGCTGGGATTATTTTTCTTGTCGCGCTTGACGATCTCGCACACCCGCTCAAGATCGAAACGATATTCCGGAATCAGGCAGCGAATCGAAGTGATGTAGGCGGTATAGAGTGCGGTGAATCCGGCGTCGCGGCCAAAAATCCGGAAGATGCCGACGCGTTCGTGCGAGCCGATCGTGGTGCGCTGGCGGTTGATCGCATCGCGCGCGCGAGTGAGCGCGGTGGAGAAGCCGATGCAGTACTCGGTGCCGCGCACGTCGTTGTCCATGGTCTTCGGCACGGCGACGGTCGGAAAACCGGCCTTGGAAAGCGCGTCGGCAAAACTGAGCGTATCATCGCCGCCGATCGCAACCAGCGTGCTGATGCCGAGCTTCTCGAGATTCTCAATCACCACGGAGGTGAGGTTGTAGACTTTGCCGTCGAACGGAAGCTTCTTGATCTGCTCGGCGCTGAGAGTTTTGGGGAGCTTGGCCTCGGTGATCTTGCGCGGATTCGTGCGCGATGTATGCAGCACGGTGCCCCCCGTGCGTTCGATTTTGTAAGTGTTTTCGCGCGTGAGAGGCCACACGTAGGTCGAATCGTCCGGACCTGTCATGTAGGTGAGGCCTTCCCAGCCCTTGCGGATGCCGATCACTTCGCGGCCTTGCGCCGAAATGCCGTAGACCACAGACTTGATCACAGGATTCAGGCCGGGGACGTCTCCGCCGCCTGTAAGAATTCCGACCTTATTTCCGCCAGCCATTGGGCTGAATCTCCTCGCTTGGAATGAGCGCGACGGTCCCCAGAGGAACCGCGCAGCCTGATTGAATCGCTTGAATGAGCCAACATCGTAACAATCCATGCCAAAAAGCGGAAACGAAAACTCGGGACGGCCAAGTAGCCAACGCCAACGTACAGAAATTCAGCAGAACCGGAAATCAGCGCGCGCGCGAGGGCAAAACGTCTTCGCTTTTTTCAGTGAGGCACACTTCGTGCCAATGATTTCGCGCCTGCGGGCCGGCGATACGCACTTTCAGATAGTTGGCGGTAAGCGCCTCGGTCCAATCGTCTGTGCTCTTCGCGAGGGTGAGCGCACGGACCCGCTGGCCCGCTTGCGACGCGCGAAATGCGCGCGCCTTTTCCTCACCGACCGCCCGCAACGCGCGCGCTCGTTCGCGAATCACGTTTCCGGGCAATGCTCCTGCCAGCGCAGCGGCTTCCGTGCCCGCCCGCGCAGAAAAAGAAAATACATGGAGATAGCTGAATGGCATCGCCTTCACAAATTCGAGCGTCTCGGCGAAATCTTCGTCACTCTCGTCCGGAAAGCCTGCGATCACGTCGGCGCCGATCGCAGCGGCCGGCAGCATCCGGCGAATCAGCCCGACGCGAGCCGCGTAATGCGCGGTGCGGTACCAGCGATGCATCGATTGCAGGACACGGTCCGATCCCGATTGCAGGGGTGCGTGAAAATGCGGAGCTATTCTTCCCGAGGACGCAACCAGCGCGATGAAATCTTCGGTAATGTGTTGCGGTTCGATCGAGCTGAAACGAAGCTGCTCGATTTCAGTTTCATTGAGGAGTCGATTTACAAGCGCGGCCAGCGGCAGGCGCGGCGAAAAATCGCGGCCATAGCTACCCAAGTTGATCCCACTCAGCACCACCTCGCGCACACCCGCTGCCACGTAACGTCGAACGGCGGTAACGACATTGTCCGCCGCAAGGCTTCGGCTGCGTCCGCGAACGGACGGAATAACACAGTAGGCACAGCGATTGTTGCAGCCGTCCTGCACTTTTAGGATGGGGCGCGTGGAATCGCCGGAGAGCGATTCCGCGTCTCCCGGCTCGACTGTGCTCTCCGCCGACATATCGCCGGTGAAAATCGAAACCGGAGCTGGATGCGATCGTGAGCCGGCTGCGCCGAGCAGCCCTAACGGAAAGAAATCGCGAGCCAGCCCGGGGATCTCGCGCTGGCGCGAATTCCCCACGACACACGACACTCCATCGAGCACAGCGATCTCCTCCGGAGCACGCTGCGCGTAACAACCGGTGACGATGATCCGCGCGTGCGGATTGGCGCGATGGATTTTGCGCACGGAGTCCCGCGCCTGCGAATCGGCGGTGGCGGTCACGGTGCAGGTGTTCAGGATGACGACCTCCGCGCCCGCTTGTTCGCAATCGTCCGTCCAGCCGTCCGCAAGCATTCTGTGGCGCAAGGCAACTGCATCGGCCTCGGTCGCACGGCAGCCAAAGTTCGTGATGGAGAAGGTAGGCATCGGATATGAAAGGGGAAATTATAGCAGCGAGCCGGCGAACGGCCTGCCTATTGCGGAACTCAGCGGGTGAACCTGGCCGTGTGAAGCAAAAAACAAGTTGGAAAATCCACGGCAGCCCGAATAATGGCGCGTGAGGAGGAAACGCAATGGAGCAGCGCATCAGCATAATTACACTCGGGGTGGCGGACCTGGAGTGGAGCCGCGAATTCTACGAGCGTCTGGGATGGCGGCGATCCGTTGCCAAGGCGGAAGGCATAGTCTTCTTCCAGGCAGGCGGCATGGCGCTGGTGCTCTACCCGCGAGCAGAGCTTGCGCGGGACGCGAATCGTTCGCCAGAGGGCACCGGATTCGCCGGAATTACGATCGCCTACAATGCGCACAGTCGCGAGGAAGTTGACGCTGTTCTCGCGGAAGCAGAAGGCGCCGGCGCGAAAATACTGAAACCCGCCAAGGAAGCTTTTTGGGGAGGCTATTCGGGTTACTTCGCCGATCCCGATCATTTTGCCTGGGAGGTCGCCTGGAATCCTACCTTCTTGATCGCGGAGGACGGCAGCCTCCAGCTGCCAGACTGACAGTGCGCGGAGAGCCTAGAGGCCGTTGCCGTTGGGGGCAGGAACAGCGCGCTTCTGGTAGCAAAGGAGAATCAAGTCAGCCCGGCGGCGCACGCCGAACTTGGCCAGCAGGTTTGAGACGTGGAATTTCACCGTTCGTTCGGAGATGTGCAGCCTATCGGCGACTTCTTTGTTGGCCAGATTCTCCAGCAGGCCATTCAGGACTTCCTGTTCGCGGCGGCTTAGGTCGGTGGGGGCATCGCCGCGGAGCCGCCGCCCCTGCGTGCCGGTCAAAATTGAGTCTACGAAGCGGGAAAGCACTGTTCTGGGCACCCAGAAGCCGCCCTCAGCCACCAGCGGCAGCGCCCGAGGCAGCTGCTCACGGGCCTCTTCGTAATTGAGGATCCCTTTCACGCCCTGCCGAAGGAGCGAATAGCTGTCCGCCTCCTTCAAGTTATCGCCCACCACCAAAAGCCTGGCCGTCGCGCTATGGTCCAGGATATTGCCCAGCAGGGCCCCAGTAGCCTGTTTTGCCGCATGGGCATCCACGACGTAGACGGAAGCCCTCGGGACTTCCAGGGTCCGCAAATCCGGCGCCAGCATGGAATCCAGCTGTTTGGACGAGATCTGAAAGCCCGAATTCTCCAGCAGGCGCTCAAATTCATTGAGCACCATCGGATGCGGCGAGAGAAGACAGACCTTTAGATTCGACTTGGTTCCGTTTCTGGCCATCGTTTGTTTAGGCTAACCTGTCAATTCGCGGGGTACAAGGAAGTCGGCTGCCGAGGGTTTCATACCCGTAACTGGTACCAAAAACGTGGGAACGCTTAGGGGCGTGCTAGCGGGTGAGATCTACCGGGGCGGCAGATTGTAGAAGCCCAGGAAAGGCGAATCAGTCACCTTGAGCGGAGACGGCCACTCCGCCGCCCTCGCCTGGCTTTTTTCGTGGACGCTTGGCCGGCAATCCGGCCTGCCGTACCTTGTAAAGCAGTGCCCGGTAGCTGATTTTCAAGATTTCGGCGGTCTTCCGGCGATTCCAGTGGTTCTGCTGCAGCACTTTCAGAATAACGTCGTGCTCCATGCGCCGCGTCACTTGCTGCGCGATCCGCTTCAAGGGAATATTCCCGTCTTCGGTTGTTTCGTACGGAATTTCACTCGGCTTGCGTTCCGCGGGCTCGACGTAAAAGGCATCTTCGGAACCGAGAATCACGTAGCGAGCCATGCAATTTTCCAATTCGCGCACATTTCCAGGCCATTCGCGCTGCTTCAGCAGCTGCATCGTCTCGCGCGTCAGCGGACCTGCATCGCGCTTAAATCGCAAGTTAAAGCGCGCTCGCAAATACTCGGCGAGATGGGGGATATCCTCGCGCCGCTCCCGCAGCGGGGGCAGCGTGATGGTGATCACGTTGATGCGGTAGAAAAGATCGGCGCGGAACGCGGATTTCTCAATCTCGCGGGCGAGGTCGCGATTCGTCGCACAGATCACGCGCGCATCGAGCTGCTTTTCCACGTGTTCCCCAATGCGGGTGAAGTGACCGTCCTGAAGAACGTGAAGCAGCTTTGCCTGCAGGCTGGCATCGAGTTCCGCGATTTCATCGAGGAAGAGCGATCCGCCTTGCGCCAGTTCGATACGGCCGGGCTTTGGATTATTCGCTCCCGTGAACGCGCCCTTGGCGTAACCGAACAGTTCGCTTTCCAGCAGCGTGCCCGGAATCGCCGGGCAATTCACCTTGATAAACGGACCGTTTGTCCACGGAGAGTGTGCGTGGATGAAGCGCGCGAGAACCTCTTTACCGGTCCCACTCTCGCCAAGAATCAGGATTGGCACGTTGAGTCCTGCGGCGCGTTCAACGCGCGCTCGCACGGCTTGCATCGCCTCGGCTTTGCCGAAGTAGACCTGGTCGGGAGGGAGATCCGGGCCGATCAGTGATGCGGTTCTGAGCTCTGCAGCAGAGGCCATTGGGCTAGGTGGGAGCCAAAACAACGCTCCCGTACTCGGTTATTGCACCTCAGCCACCAAACGAACGTATCATCGGCCGTAACGCACACTTAATCTCGAACGCCCGAAATAACCGTAACGCATTCATTACATTAGACTTACTGGAAATCGGCACAAAATGAAGCCCCACCGGACGAACAGCCTGGATCGGTACTCGTACCCTCCACATCAGAAAAGGGTTGGCATTTTCGGGAAGCGCGTTTCCCGGAAGGCCTAACTTGTGCCCATTCAGATAAATAGGGGCTTCTGGTGGCTAGTACTCGGTTGGGATCTGCCTGGCGCAGGGCGTAGAAACGGAATTCGCAAAAAGGCAGGCACCGGCGTGATGAAGCTGCGAAAGGGAGAAAAGGTGAGGCAGCAAAAGGCCGGCGCACCTCGAAAGGTATCGCCGGCCGGCTGCAAGAAGCTAGAGACTGATTCCTTCGCCGCGAATGATGTCGTATCTTTCGATCACGGCCGCTACACCGATCGTCTCGTGTTGATCATCCTCGCGTCGATCGACGCGAATGACCCTGCCATGAGCGCGCACAAAGACCTCGGTGCCCCGGGTAACCTCCGCCGGCAATGTGAGAGTGAAATCCAGCTCAGTACCGGGACTCATATCCCGTTGCATCATAAAATACACGCCGCGCGTTGAGATGTCCCTGGTCTGACCACTATGAGCACCCGGATCTCGATTGATCGGCAGGCGAATGCTGACCGGCAGAGACAAATCGTACCGGCGAGCCATGCGACGCTCCGTCATCCCCCGTATTCCTCCGAAAAAAGATGCAAATCTACCCTATGCCGCAAACCAATGGTGCAATCCCCATTCCAAAACTGACGGTGCATCGGCCCTGACGCCAAGCACTTTTTGCCCAAGCCGAAAATTCAATTTCGGCGGAACGTTTTCTGACAACTTCTTTCGGTACAGTGTAGCGAACGCTGAAAACAGAAGGCCCCAAGAGAATGAGATGCCGGGCGCGTCGCCCAGTGACACTTTTTGGGCGCGCCGGTGCGGAATACTAGACCATTACGCAGGAAGATGGGTAGTGATATTTCGAGAGATGTGCTCTAGTTATGCAAGCTTTTCGAGGTATAGGACCACTGTACCGGGACTAGGCATCTTGGCCGAGCGCAGCGGCCCGGGCGTGCGCTACGAACCACGAACGCCCGGACTTGCGTGCGCCTCTTCTCTTTCCTTTGCGGATGGTTCCTTGGCAGCAGCTTCTCGCGCCGCAGCGGCGGCCTTCGCGGCCGCTGAACGTGCGCCTCGACCGGAATCCAGATTGAATTGCCGCATTTTATAGAGCAACGCCTTATAACTGATTTCCAGCATGCGTGCCGCGTCTTTGCGGCACCAATTGGTTTTCTCGAGCGCGTCGGCGATCGCTTCCATTTCCGCCTCGTCTTTCAAGCCGCGCACCAACGCCTTCAGGCCCTGCTCCTTCGGAGCCACCGTCGCTTCTTCGCGGGGAGCGATTCGCTGTTGCTGGCCGGTCATCTCAACCAGCTCGCGGAAGCTGCCTTCATCGTCTTCGAGGATCACGTAACGCTTCACGAAATTTTCCAGCTCGCGCAGGTTTCCCGGCCACGGATAGCGCAGCGCGGCTTCCATCAAATGCTTCGAAGGCTCGAGCGCCGACTTGTTGTACTTCTCGCTGTATTTCACCAGGAAATGCCGCACGAGCAGTGGGATTTCGGCCGTGCGTTCGCGCAGTGGCGGAATATGAATCGAAAGCACGTTCAGGCGGTAATAGAGGTCTTCGCGAAAACGGCCCGTCCGCATTGCTTCCTTCACGTCCACGTTGGTCGCGGCCAGTACGCGAACGTCCACGTTCACCACGGCGCGCGCGCCGAGACGGGAGAACTGACCGTCTTGCAACACGTGAAGCAACTTCGCCTGGAGGTGCGGGCTCATCTCGGCGATTTCGTCCAGGAAGATCGTGCCGCGATTGGCCAGTTCGAATTTGCCGGGCTTCGCGCGCACAGCTCCGGTAAACGCGCCTTGCTCGTATCCGAAAAGCTCAGATTCGAGCAGTTCGCCCGGCAAGGCCGCGCAATTGACCTTCACAAAGGCCTGTTGCTTTCGCGTGGATCGCAGATGAATCATGCGCGAAACCACTTCCTTGCCCACCCCGCTCTCGCCGCTGATGAAGACCGGCACATCCACCGGCGCGATCTGCAATATTTGCTGGCGAATTTTCAGCATTTGCGGGCTAGCCGTGAGGAACGAAATGTCCTCGGTAATCGCCTCGCAATATTCGCGCAGCGCTTCGTTCTCCGAGCGCAGTTGCTGCTTCTGTTTGCACTTCAGAAAGGCCGCATCCAGCTCGGGCTTCTCGAACGGCTTGGTGAGGTAATCCATCGCTCCGAGCCGAATCGCTTCTACCACCGTAGTCACTTCGTTCGAGCAGGAGAGCATCACCACGCTCAAAGAGCGGTCCAGTTGCATCAGCTGGCGCAGCGTCTCGATTCCATCAAGCTCCGGCATCAGCACGTCGAGAATGATCAGGTCGGGCCGCTCGCCCCTGCCCACGCGCTCCAAGGCTTCTTTGCCACTCGACGCGGTCTCTACCCGATAGCCGTCGACTTCAAGCAACGTCTGCAGAACTTTTCGTATGCTGGGTTCGTCGTCGACGATCAGCACTTTTTCTTTTTCAGCCATAAACCTTCCTGTCGAACCGCCCGAAGCGGCGGCTCGTATCCAACTTATCTATTCCGTCTGAATCGGCAGCAGGAACGAAAACGAGCTTCCGCGCCCCAATTCGCTGTCCACCCAAACTTTTCCTCGATGCGCCTGAATCAGGCGCTTGGTGATCGCCAATCCGAGGCCCATTCCCGCCGACGATGGATCGACTCGCACGAACTCCTCGAAGATCTCCTGATGGAACTCAGCCGCGATGCCGTTGCCCGTGTCGGCCACCGAGATCATCACACTATTGGGCTTCTGGCCGGGACCGCGGCGCCTGTCGTCGATGGGCATCGCTTCATTCACGCGGCGTTCCCAAAAATGAGGCTGCGCCATCAACGTTACCTCGCCGCCGGCCGGGGTGTGCTTCAGCGCGTTATCGATCAAGTTGAAGATGCACTGTTGCACCTTCTGATAGTCGAACTTAAAAATCGGCAGGTCTTCGTGAATCTTCACATCCAGCCGAACCTTCGCTCTCAGGAAAGCGTCCTGCCAACGGCAGTTCAGATCCTTGATGCAGTCGCGCAGGTCGTTCTCGCGCATGTGCAGAACCAGCTTCCCGCTCTCCAGCGCCGAGTAATTGAGGAACATCGAGACGAGCCGCACCAGGCGCTCGCAGCTCTCTTTGGACTCGCGCAGAATGTCCGTTTGCTTCTCACTCAGTTTGCCCAGCGAACCGGACAACAAGAGATCGTAATAGCCTTTCATCACGGCCAGAGGCGTCTTGAGCTCGTGCGCAGCGGAAGCGAGGAAAACCGTTTTCTGCCGATTGACCTCCTGAAGCCGCAGATACGCCGCCAAAAGATTACGGTAGGTCGTTTCCCGTTCCTGCATCAACTCCTGAACGGTCTGCCGCATGTCCTCTTCTTCAGGCTTTAGTTCGGGCGGCGCGGGCTCGAGGTAAACGGCCAGCCAGTCGAGTTCGGGTAGCCATCTGACCCGGGCCCTCATCGTGGCGTCGGATGTGATGGCCAACGGCACTTCCTGCTGACCTTCGGTCAGTTGGCTCAGGATTGTCTTGCGGTCGCCGACAACGATGTCGGTGAATAAATTCAGCTCTGTGCCGTCGGCAGGTTTCAGCGGGCGCACAAACTCGTGCGCGTGCAGGTTCTTGAAAAGCAGCCTTCCGGCGCGATCCGTAACGAGCAAAGGCCGGTCGAGCGCATCGAGCAGGCTCGCAACCGGCTGGAGTACGTTCTCGGTCGGCTTTGGACGTTCGACCGTCGAAGCCTTGGCCACCTTTTTTCCTCCGTAGAGCCGCCAGCTTCCAAAAAGCGATAGCTTGGGACTGCCCCTGGCCCGTCAGCTCGTACTGTTTGGGAAAGCACATGCTCGCAAACGGGTTTGAGCGCTGTCAATGGTAAATACGTCCTACATTTGCACAATGGTGGAACTCTCTGGGAACATCCTTGCGCACTTCAGACTGTGGCGTTCGCTTCAGGTGTTTTCCCTATTTCTTTATCTAGCTGATAAATAAGCAGTTATATTTCCCATGAATTCTGTGTTCCCTTTGCCCTCAAATTGCGATCCAAGTTAGTACTAAAACTGAGGGTCCATGAACGCTAGAGAGACGGTAATTCATAAGGCCGGAGCGCGGTCGCTCTTCGAGGAGAGACGTCGCTTCCCACGCATTCACCTGCAGGTGCCGCTGTTTTTGCGCGGTCGAGACTCGCACGGCGAGCAATTCCTCGAGCTTGCTAAGGCATTGGATATAAGTGGCTTAGGAGCATTAATCACCTCACCGAAGGCGCTGGCTATGGGAGAGTTCATCACTCTTACGATCCCCGCTCCTTCGATCACCTCGTCGGCCCTAGTACCAGCAGGGATGCCCCCGATTCAAGCCCGGGTGCGAAGGCAGCACGGGGCTGGCGACATTTACCTCGTGGGTGTTGAGTTCATAAAGCCGCTCACCTGACCTTCGATTTGCAGACATTGGCACTCTCTTTCTGCCAATTTGTCGAATCTAGTTCCGGTGTGCCATTTTTCGCTCGCCCCCGCAGCTCTACCCATCGGCCGAAGAGACACTATCCCATTTATTTACAGTATCTTATAGGGGGTGGACTTTTCTCTCTTCTCGCGGCACATTTGGAATGTACGTTGCAATTGTACGGGAGCCCCGCAGGGTACCCTGACCAAGGTTCAGGGACGAGAAAGCTCAGACAACTAGATGCCTCTGCCCGGCGACGTGCCCCAGCCGCAGCCATCGGCCGAAGACTCTTTCTTGGACTTGCTCGTCGAGACCCTCGCGGCCCTCGACGAATCGGTGCGCGGACAGTTCCTGCGCCAATACTTCCGCACGATTGCCCATATCGACCTCACGGAAGCTCAGAGCAACGAGAATTGGGAAAAGATCCTAGGCCGCCATCGTGAGTTAGGGGTAAGCCTTGGGAAAAAAGTTTCCCTGAAGACGGCTATCATCGACGTTCTCACCTCGGCAAATGTGCTCCGCGTTCCGATCATCATTGAATACGACGAACTAAAGAAGCTCCAGGTGAACGCAGCGACCGACGCCCTCACCGGTCTTCACAATCGCCGGTTTTTCGACGAGGCCTGCGAGAAGGAATTAAATCGCGCCAAGCGCTACAGTCATACGCTTGCGTTCGTGCTGCTGGACCTTCATAAGCTGAAAGACGTAAATGACCAGCGCGGTCATCTGGAAGGCGACACGATTTTACAGCTCGCAGCCGCTACGCTTCGCAAGACACTGCGCGCGTCGGACACGGCGTTTCGCATCGGAGGCGATGAGTTCGCGCTCTTGCTCCCGCAAACCGACTCCGATCAAGCCACCACGCTGTGCCGACGCATTCGTTCTCAGTATGAGACGGAACTGCGGCCTCTGCAGCTTGGCGTCGCGGTAACACTCGATTTCGGCGTCTCCGTTTATCCGCAAGACGGCGATCAGCAGCGCGGCCTCATCGCCGTTGCTGACGAGCGCCTCTATGCGTTGAAACATGCGGGTCGAGCATCATCGAGCCGCGCCGCCCCGATCGAGATGCCGGCCCGTGAGACTCCAGTCGCGGCCGCACCAAAGCCGGCAGCCGCGCCCGCTGCTGAAACCACTCCGCCACCGGCGCCGCCTCGAACCTCCGAACTCCGCAAGTGGGAGCGCGTCTCGCTCTCTGGGACAAAAGCACACGCCGTGCTCACGGATATCGGCCAGAAAAACGCGCGCGTTCTAGATCTGAGTTACGGAGGCGTAGCTCTGCTTCTGAACGAGGGCGAGGATGTGCCCGAACAGTTCAACGCGGTCCTGAACGTCCCGATTCTCCCCCCGGTTCGCGTGATCCTGCGCCGCGCCTACGCGCTTCGTTCGGACTCCGGACGGATCCGTGTCGGCTGCTCGTTCGTTTCCTGAGTTTTCCACAGACCCCCTCGCAAAATCGCGCGCTTGGGCGTAACCTGTGTCTTCCGCTCCAACCTCAGGAATAGCGTTCGGATGCCTCAAACAATTGCAATTTCTCCAGTGACCGCCGACAAGGGTGTTGGCCTCCAACTCTGGATGCAGCGCGTCGTCGACCGAGCCGGGCAGGCGCGCGAAGCCTGGGATGCAGAAAGCGTGCACGACCTCCGTGTTGCTCTTCGCCGTTGCCGCGCCATGGCCGAAGCTTTGAGCCAGGTGAATCCTGATCCAGGATGGCGCAGGATTAAGAAATCGAGCCGAGACCTCTTTCGGGAACTCGGCGCGCTGCGCGATACGCAAGTAGAACGTGAATGGGCCAGGAAGCTGGCGCCGTCCAAGGAACCCATCCGCATGCACTTGCTTCGAGTTTTCTCGCGGCGGGAGAAGGAACAGCGCAAGATTGCTTGCAAAGCATTGGATGGTTTCAGTCTCAAGGAGTGGAAAAAGCTTTCCCGCAAGCTGGAACGCAAGACCGGCCTGTTCCCATTGGAGAGCATCGTCTTCCAACGCTTGGCGCTGGCAAACATTGACGAAACTGCCGGACTCCTGGCGCGTGCCCGCAAGAGCCGTAGTGGCGCTGCCTGGCATCGAGCTCGGATCAGCCTGAAACATTTCCGCTACCTCGCGGAGAATTTCCTGCCCCGCCGGTATGCGCCATGTGCCGGAGGCGT
>Ga0210385_10001198_pt1 | contig 16366 bp, 10 predicted proteins | sample IncBWH26OmetaG_FD_160107 | JGI IMG/M metagenome (GOLD analysis project Ga0210385, IMG submission 160107) | Forest soil microbial communities from Barre Woods Harvard Forest LTER site, Petersham, Massachusetts, United States - Inc-BW-H-26-O ...
CGCTGCGGGAAGGAGTATCGAACACTTCGAGACGGTTCGGATCACGAAAGGGGGGCGGCGGATCGATGTTTCGCTGACGATTTCGCCGGTGCGGGACGAGGCGGGCCGGATTATCGGCGCAGCCAAGATTGCGCGCGATGTGACCAAGCGCAAGCAGACGGAACAGGCGCTGCGCATGACGGAGAGACTGGCATCGGTGGGGCGGCTGGCAGCCACGATCGCGCATGAGATGAACAACCCGCTCGAAGCTCTGACCAATCTGGTCTACCTCGCCAGGGAGAACACGGCGGAGCCGCGTACGCACGAGTTTCTCAGCGGGGCGCAGGAGGAGCTGGAACGGATCTCTCTCTTGACGCGGCAAACGCTGGGATTCTATCGGGAAACCCGGGGCGCGAAAGTTTTTACTCTCGGAGCGCTGGTCGATCAGCTGATCTCCGCATACGTGCCGCGCACGCGCAACAAGAAAATTGATCTCCGAACAGAAATCCGAAGCGATCCCGCGATCCATGGGATCCCGGGCGAAGTTCGGCAGATCATCGCGAACCTGCTGAACAACAGTATTGATGCGGTTCCGACCGGCGGACGGGTGCACATTCGCATTTCTGCGGCACGGCAAGGGTCGGGAAACGGACAACGGGGCGTTCGGCTCACGGTTGCCGATTCGGGAGTCGGCATCCCGCCGGAGATACGGCGCAACCTTTTCGTTCCCTTCTTCACCACGAAAGAAGAGACCGGCACGGGTCTGGGATTGTGGGTCAGCAAGTCGATCGTCGACAAGCATGGCGGACGCATTGCGCTGAGAAGCTGCGCCAGACCTGGCAAGAGCTGGACGGTCTTTTCTGTTTTTCTGCCCCAGGAACCGCGTGTCGGCGCGCTGGAGCTCGATCTGCCGAAGTCAGCCTGAGCGATGAGCATCGGGTCGTAACGCGGTTGGGCAGGGATGGGCGATGTCCATCGGTTTATCGGGAAGCGATGACGCGAATGTGGGCCATCATGCCGCTGTCCTGATGCTCCCCGATGTGGCAGTGATAGACGAAGTCGCCGGGCTGAGAGAATGGAATTCTCACGACAACGGTGGGAACCTGGCAGCGTCCGGCGCGCCACTTCGCCACCGTGCCATCGCAGGTGGCTCCTCCGTTGGGGAGGGCCACGTTATCCATGAGCTGGCCCGCGTCGCCCTGCGGCGCATTCTGCGGCAGCACATAAAACTTGGTCTGGTGCATGTGAAAGTTATGCGCCTCAGCGGCCACGTTCACGAGTTCCCACTCCTCCGTGACCGGCGTGTTGCGAGGGCCAAGCGGCAAACAAACGCTGATCACGGATGGATCGTAGACCGCGATGTCTCGGAATGTGCCGGGCACGGGCTGGTCGTGCTCATCGACCTCTTCATAACCGAGACCATAGGCGTTCGGATTCGAAGCAGGGACGCCGAAGAAGATGCGGCGGCGATGACCGCGGGGCAGAGCGGTGCATCCTGGCGAAGCCATGGAGGCCACAGGCTGGGACAATTCACTCATGCGTGTGCGCAGGGTCGCTAACTGACTCGCGTTCAGGCCGGCCGGAACAAGATGGCCCTGGCCACCGGATGTGCGATCCACCAACTGCCGCGCCTGCTGCAACGGAAGCGAACCTGGAATACCGGCAAACTCGGCTGTCACCGGCGCGCCGAGGACGCCCTGCGCTGACAAGAGGGCTGCGGCGACGGGATGAACATCGAGCAGAGCAGCGTGGGCAGCGCCATCGGGCGCGGCAGCGGCGATGTGCGCGAGATTTGCTTGAGGCCAGCGGTCGCCGGCCGGACCGGTCGCGACCATCTCCGTGAGCAGGGTCGCGGCATGGGGTTGCGGGACGACCCATATTTCGGCGCGTGCGCTGGGGAACAGGACCAGATGGGTAGCGCAGACGGGCTGCGTGGAAAACGATCGCGCGGTTGCCTGGGCGGGGCACGGCACAACATCACCTCCGTTGGGAGTTGCAGCCCTCACTCCGACCGCGATGGTTCCGGCAGGGGTCGCCAGAGAAGCACCGTCCAGCGAGACGATCTGGAACGGGATGGGCGCTTGGGTCTGATCGTCGCGCAAGACCAGGTCGTAGGTGCGGCTTGCCGCGGCATTGACGATGCGCCAGAGCTCGCCCAATCCGGAAGGCGCGGGGATCTGAGGATAAACCTCGCCGTTGACCGTGAAGTACCAGATTCCGCCGGTATAGTCGGCTCCGGTGCTGCCGACGTGGTGAACGCCGGGGCCTGGATGCAGGGCGCCCACGGATCCAGGCGGAGGACGCAGATCACCGTCGCTGCCGGAAGTGTTGCGCCCCTGGCAGTAGCCATTTCTCTGGACATAGACGAGATCCCAGGGCGCACAGAAGGTGGAGTCCTCCTGATCGACCACCTGGCTGTTGCCCATCACCTGCATGTCTTTCAGCATGAAGTAACGTTCCGGAATGGCGCCGCCGGGAGCGGAAACATAGTCGGTGACGCGGCCGATGGTGATGATGCCGGAGAGCCCTTCGGAGAGCTGGTTGATGTTCAGGCCGTGCACATGCGGATGGAACCAGTAAATGCCGGAAGGGTGATGCGGCGGAATGTAGATGTCATATTGAATCGGCTTGTCGGTTGCCGTTTGGTGCGGGGCTGCCATCGGCGGCAGCTTGCCTGCCGGATAGCCCAGGACATAGACGTAGTCGCCATAGGTCGGGTCGGTCGCATCGGTGCGCCTGGGTTCCACGATCAGACCGTGGGTATGGATGTTCACGGGATTCGCGGCCAGCATCGCGTTCATCATCGAGTCGCTTCCGTGCGCATACATGGCGTCGGCGGGCGCGGGCGGCAGCCGATTGATCAGGCGCATGCGCAGATGGTCGCCTGGATAGACCTGCAGGCGGATGCCGCCGTAGGGTGCAAAGGTTTGCGAGCCTGCCGGGCAGTCATCATTCCGCGCCACAGCTGTCCTGCACATCGCGAAGACCCACGCGACAGGATGCCGGTCGCCGAGCGTGATGGTGGTTGGTTCAGCGATGACCAGCAGGTCCAGAAGATGACTGGAGCTGGTCAAAACAGGAGGTTCAGGCGGACCAGGATCGGTCGCAACTGTCTTTCCAAAACTGTTCACCAGGACGAGACAACCCAGGCAGAGGAGGCCTGCCAGGGCCGCGATGACACGCTTCATGGGAATCCATATTAGACAGGAGCGCGGCCTGTGGGGTTGTATGCGCGGACTCGTGGTTGTCTCATTCGCGGATGTGGAGACGTGGGCGCGAGTGCTAGGGGCGCACCGCCCAGGCCAGACCATCGGGTTCGCCGCCAACATCCAGATGGCCGGTGACTGTGAGAGTTTTCAAATCGACGATGGCGATGGAGTTGTCGGGGGAGCAGGCGACGAAGGCGCGATCGGCGACGGGGTCCATGAGGATGCCGGCCGCTCCCCGGCCGATGGGCACGCGCTTGATTTCTTTGCGCGACGCGGCGTCGTAGATGAAGAGATGACCATCGCCGAGGCTCGAGATCAGCACCGATTTGCCGTCCGGGGTGAACTTGAGCCGGTTAGCGCCGTAGATGCCGGCGTTGAGCGTCGCCGTGACCTGCTTCGCTGCGATATCGATGATGGAGAGCGTGCCGTCCTGGGCATTCGCGGTCCACAACTCACGGCCGTCAGGCGAGACGTCGAATCCCTCATCGCCTTTGCCGACGGGGATGACGGTCTCATTCCAGTCCATACGCGGTTGGGCGGCGCCGGGCGGCGGAGAAGGCGGACTGCCGGCAGGCGGATGCATGCCTGGAGGAGGTCCCATCGGCGGCAGCGCGATCAATTCCAGAAACGTCACGGTGCCGGAGCTGACATTGGTGGTGTAGATCTGCTTCTGGTCCGCGGTGACGTAGAGCATGTGGGTGCGGTTCTGGCCGGTTCCCATGATCCAGTCGATTTTCGCGGTGGCGGGATCGAAGCGGGCGATCGCTTTTGCGCCTTCCGCGGTGAACCAGAGCTTGCCGCCGACAAAGGCCAGGCCGTGCGGGCCGTTCAGAGCGCCGGTGTCGATGTCGGGCAGTGCTTTTTGCGCGACCAGATCGATGACCGAGAGCGCGTGATAGCGGCCGCCGCCATAGATGGAGACGTAAGCGGTGCGGCCGTCGGCGGTGGCGATCACTTCGTGGGGGTCCGGTCCGACGGGAGCGCGCGCGATGACCTGAAGGCTGGAGGGGTCCACGATGGCGAGAGTGTGGTTGCGCTTGGAGAGCGCGAGGAGCGACCGCTGCGGTGTGGGCTGTGCTGCGACTGAGTGCGCGGCAGAGAGCAAGAGCGCTAAGGCCGCGAGGCACGGGATAATTTGGGTCTCTCTCGATCGCATCCTTTTGCTCCTTTTTCGTTACTCGGCCGCGGCGACACAGCTCGCCGTCAGGGACGGGATTTCGGGCAATGGCGCATGGCGGCCGCACTCAGCCGGTTCATCAAGGCGAATCGACTCCGTCGCCATGGGGATTCGGAACAGTACGTGAAATGTCATCCGATTTGCTCGGCGCGTCGCCAGCTAACCCTGTCACTTCGCCGCGTCCTGCAGCGCCCGTTTCGCTTCGCGCAGATCGATTCTCGCGCGGCGCCCATGTTTTTCCAGAAGCTGCAGCAGGCCGCTCCCGCTCACCAGCGTGAGCGGCTTATTCTTTGCGAACTCGCAGGCATCGGGGTCGAAATCGACGGTTGTCATGAGAATGCCTTTGTTCGCGCCCTCGTCGATCACCGTTCGATAGAGGTCGCGCACCCAATCGATGCCAATCGGGTTCGTGTCGCGCTTCACCTGGATCATGATTTTTCCGCCACGAAGCGGGTCAGGATCGAAGACAATGGCATCCACGCCGTCGTCGTGAGTGGCTTGCGTGATGGTGACCTCGCTGCCCCCGCTGTTGAATTCCTGCTCGAGCATTTTCAGGATCAGCTGCTCGAAATCCTCCGCCTCCATGGCCGCAAGATTCACAGAGCCATCCGGACGATCGGCCTCCAGGTGGGACAGGGCGAAGCGCGCATCGCTGGTTTCAGGCTGAAGAAGGGGGCGGACGGGAACCAGTGCAGAGGGCTTTTTGCTGGCAAGGCCCTTCAACTTTTTAAAGCAGGCCTTCGGAGTCACCTGGGCGAGATCGATGGCCGCGAATTGCTGTTTGGTCGCCTGAACGGACGCGATGCACGCATTGATGGCCTGCCCCGTGGCCTTGTCCTCGGAATGAACCCAACCGTTGCAAACGATTGCGTCGATGGCCCCCGCGACATCGGCTTCGAAAAGCTCGTGCAGCGTCCGCAGAACGATTTGGTGGATCAGGACATCGTATATTTTGCCGAGCGCAGCATTCGAGAGATTCGTCTCCGCGAATTCATCGCGCGAGACGACGTACTTGACCTCTTTCAGTTTCGGAAGCGCATCGATATTCGGCAATGAATATTGAACCAGGAGCAATCTCGTGTTCGGGTTGTACTCCAGCTGCCACGACTTGGGGAAACTGTCGGGATATTCGGATGCGGTGAGCACTAAATCGCAATAATCCGCCACCGCTTCGGGGAGTTTCGCCGGATATCCATTGCGCGTTGCTTCGATCTCCGCATTCAGCGCCTGGGGACCGGCCAGGAATGCTGTCTTCTCAGCCTCCCAGGCCTTCATCTTGTCGGCGTAAGCACCCATCGCCCACTCATATTCCTCATCCATTCGTTCTTTGGCGAATTCCCAAAGACGGTAGTCCCGGTTGAAGACGTCGTGAGCAGCGGCCTCCTTGGCGTCTCGACGAGCCTTGCTGCGCTTGTCCCAGAATGACAGCTGAATGTCGTACTTCTTGTCCGACCTCACGGGCGCAGACGGATACTTCGGGAGCGCGGGCGCGGCCGGCTTTGGCTTTTCGAATTGAGACTTATCCTTCAATTGCTCCCAGTCCTGGACAGGGCTTCGCTCGAGGGAGTGGGCCAGAGTGTTCTCGATTGCCGTGAGGGCTTCGGCGGCCATCCGGGTGAGCTGAAGAGCGTAAGCCTTCTTTTCTTCCCTGGATTGAGGTTCGTCCGTCTTCTCCTGCATCCTGCTCCACTTCTCATCCCAGGCGGTGAGCTGCGCGGACGCCCTGGCCCGGACGAGGTCTGGATTGCGCCCGCTGATTCGGCGCCAGGCGCGCAGTCCGTCGTGCCGAACGTCGATCCAATACGAATTGCCGGACATGGCGCAAAGCTCCCGAGGTGACGAGGGCAGTGTAATTTCTTTTTGATCAGAGGGCCTAGTGGCTTCTGCGGTTGTCACGGCCGGGGGTGCTCCTTGCGTTAATTGGCACGGAGGAGGGACAGGTGCAAGGTCCCCCTCCCCGTCCGGATGGGGAGTGTGGCAAGTCGCTGATTTTAAGGGTCTGAAAAATGTTGTAGCTCCGATTGGCGGGTCGCCGCAACCCCGCTCCGGGAACTGAGTCAGCCCTTCGCGGATCCTCGCGCGATCCCAATGCTGATTGCTTACGGGCGGAAAGTGGGTGGGGGTTGGAGGTTGGTTGCCGTTGGTTCGGTGGATTGCAGGATGAAGTGGAGGGTTGTTGTTGTGTGCGGGGTGATTTTGTCTAATGGCAACCACAGCTGGTTCCAGGGCTGTCCGTTGAGGGTGATGGCGCGAACGTAGGGGCCGGTTCCTTCGGAGCTGATGACGAGGGTGCGATCGCCGAAGTGGAGAGTGGCCGAGGGGAACATCGGAGTGCCGAGGAAGAAGCCGGCGACGCCAGGGACCCCGGGATAGAGGCCGAGGGCATTCCACACATAGACGCCGGAGGTCGCTCCCAGGTCGTCGTTGCCGGGAATGCCGTCGGGCTGGGTGGAGAAGGTCTGCTCTTCGATGCGGTTAATGACGTCGTCGGTCTTCCAGGGCGCATTGGTGTAGGCGTAAACGTAGGGCGTGACGAAGTCGGGCTCGTTGGCCATGTTGAAGCAGGGCTCGTTCCAGCAGATGAGTTTGGAGAAGAACTGATCGAGGCGGGGAACGACGGCGGCGCTGCCTCCCATCGCGGAGACGAGGCGCGGGTAGTCGAAGGGGATCATGAAGGAGTACTGCGGCGAGTCGCCCTCTTCGAAGCCGACGGGACCGACCCAGGCGGGGGCGCCCGGCTGCCTTGGCTGGGAGTGCATGGCGTCGAACCCTTGTTGCCAGGAGCCGTCGGCGCGGCGGGGACGGATCCATTGGGTACCGGGGTCGAAGAGGTTCTGCCAGTTCCCTGCTCTCTTCAGCAAGTCCTGGCCGACGGCGGCATTGCCGATAGAGAGGGCGAACTGCGCGATGGCGAAGTCGTCGGAGGCGTACTCCAGGGTGCGAGAGGCGGCGATGGAGTCGTGATCGACAGGGACGTAGCCGTGGGCGAGATATTCGGCGAGAAAGGGACGCTCGGATGGCTCGCTCGGGTCGGTGGAAGATTGGTTGGCGCCTTTGAGCATGGCTGCGAGTGCAGTGTTCGCGTCGTATCCTCGGGCGCCGAAGGCCCAGGCATCGGCGAGCAGGACGACGGGCGAGTCTCCGCCCATGACATAAGTAGCGCTGTTGGCGGCGGCCCAGCGCGGCAGCCAGCCGGACTGGGCGGCGTCGTTGAGGAGAGACTGGACCATGTGCGAGGTGGTGCCGGAAAAGAGGAGGGCGTCGAGTTGAATGACGTCGCGGTAGATATCCCAGTCAGAGAAGTTGGCGTACTGATTGATCTGGCAGTTGGCGCCGCACACCCCACCCTGGGATCTGGCTTTGCGGATTTGTTTGTCGAAGCCGATGTAGTCGCCGTTGCGGTCGCTGAAGAGGTTGGGCGAGAGCAGCATGTGGTAGAGGCCGGTGTAGAAGAGGGTGCGCTGAGCGGGTGTGCCGCCGGCGATGCGGATTTGCGTAAGGAACTCGGACCAGGTGTGCTGCGCGAGGCTGTCGATGGCGTTGAAGTCGAAGACGGCAGGGATTTCGGCGGCGAGGTTGGCGCGGGCGTTGCCGGTGGAGACCCAGGAAATGCCGACCCTCATGACGATGTCGCGCTGGGAGCCGAAGTCGAGCCAGGCGCCGGCGTGGTGGGCGGATTCTTCGTGGGCAGAGGGATCGACGGTGTCGTCGTGCCACATCGATGTGCGGACGAAGGGCTGCTGGAACTCGGCAGCGAAGTAGAGGGTGTAGTTGGTGGATGAGCCGCAGAAGCCTCCGGCGTGGGCTTCGCCTTCGACAGCGTTGTCGCCGGAGAGGCTGATCCTGTAGCCATCGAAGCTGCGGGCGGTACCGGGGCGGGCATGGTCGACCAGGGTGGAGTTGGCGCTGCCGCCGGCATTGATGAGCAGGCGGGCGGGGATTTTGGGGGGAAAGCGGAAGTGGGCGATGCCAGCGCGCTCCGTGACGGTGAGTTCGACTTGGGTGCCGTTGTCGAGGTTGACGGCGTAGTAGCCGGGGTGAGCGGTTTCGTTCGCGTGAGAAAAGCGCTGCGTGTAGAGGTCGCGATTGAGGTGCGGGCTGACGGTGAGTTCACCGGCGAAGGGGAGGACGGGGATATCGCCGTAGAGTGGGCAGCCGGCGCCAGAGATGTGGGTGAGGGAGAAGCCGGTGATGCGGTTCTTGCTGGAGTCGTACCAGGCGTCGGGGCCGGTGTCGGGACTCCACTGGATCATGCCGTGGGGGAGCGTCGCGCCGGGAAAAGTGTTGCCGCCGGCGGCGGTTCCGATGAAGGGATCGACGGAATCATAGGGCGCGGTGGCCGGCGCAGAGTCCTGGGCCGAGGTGATGGAGGCGAGGAGGAGAAAGAAGATTGCCGCGGCGAGGCGGACGGTTGGCATGGGAATCATAGTAGAGCCGGTTTCATCGATCCGTCTGCGGCCTGGCTATGAATCGTAAGTTCCGCTTCGGCGGAGGGTGTTGTTGGGGGTTTTCGGAATTTCGAGTGGATGAGACGGGTTGTCGTCCTGCGGCTTAAGGTTGCCTGGCGTCGAAGGGTTCGTGTCGACAAAAGTTGTAGGAAGAGCAACGACGGCCGTTACTATACTGGCTTGGTCGCATGGAGTCATTTCCCCGTCATCAATGCCTGATCTATGAGGGCGCGCCGTCGCGGCATTTGCCGGCGATGGCTGCCGTCGCTCGCGAGAAGCTTCACCAGAACTATCGATGCCTGTACCTCAACAGCCCGCCGATGGTGGCGGGGATGCGGTCGTACATGGCGGCCGCGGGTGTCGATATCGCGCACGAAGTTGGGAAGGGGAGTCTGGTGATGTCGTCGGAGCGGAGCCATCTGGCCGAGGGACGCTTCGATGTTGAGCGCATGCTGCTGGGACTGGAAGAGGCGATCCAGCAGGCCCTGCGCGACGGATACGCGGGGCTGTGGGCCACCGGGGACATGACGTGGGAGTTGGGAGAAGGTAAGGATTTCTCGAAGCTGCTGGAGTATGAGTGGCGGCTGGAGAAAATATTCGGAAAATATCCTGAGCTGAGCGGGATTTGCCAGTACCACGCCAGCACCATGCCGCGGGAAGCGATGCGGCACGGGCTTGTGGCTCATCCATCCATTTTTTTCAACGAGACCCTGTCGATGGTCAATCCGCATTATGTTCGGCTGGAACGGTTCTCCTCGGCAGAGGCGCAGAATGCGGAGCTGGATTCTGTGATTGGGCGTCTGTGTCATCCCGAAGGTGTCTTCTAGATCCGGTCTCCTCGATAGCTCAGTGGCTTCCGTGTGAATCCTGCTCCCCCTCCAGCGGCGGGTGTCACGGGTCGTTGGCTCTGGTGGTTGCGCCTGGTTTCCCTCGCGGTACTATAGGGCGACATCTTCTACACCGGAGAAACGAGCCCTATGCTGAAGCACCTCTCTGTGGTGCTGTTGGTTGCACTCGCCGCCTCTTCCACTGCATCACCAGCGCAGGCTCCCCAGACTTCCGGGGCCCAGGCGATGGATCCGGACTATGCGGCGCGGGTGAAGGAGTGGACCACCAAGCCGGAATTCACGAGTCCCTTAGTCGATCATCTGCCGGCGAGCACGGGGGTCCCTTCTCCCAGGGATGTGCTGGGGCATCACATCGGGGCGCCGAAGGAACTGACTTACTACACCGATATCCTTCGCTACTACGACACGCTGGCGGCGCACTCGGGGCGGGTGAAGGTTCTGCGCATCGGCAAGACCGAGGAAGGGCGCGATTCGGTCATCGTCTTCGTCGGCTCGGAAGATTCGATCGCGCACCTCGACGAGGAGCGCCAGAATCTTGCGCGCATCGCGGATCCGCGCGGCCTGAGCGAGACAGAAGCGCATGCGCTGATTGCGAAAACCAAGCCCATCTATACGCTTTCAGGAGGACTGCACAGCGCCGAACTGGGGCCGCCGGAGATGCTGATGGAGCTGGCGTATCGGCTGGCGACAGAAGACTCGCCGCTCATCCAGAAAATTCGCGACAACGTCATCGTCGCCATCATGCCGGTGGCCGATCCGGATGGACGCGATCGCTCGATCGACTGGTACTACGCACACAATGTGGACATTACCGACTACGAGAAGATGTCGGGCGTGCCCTACTGGGGTAAGTACACCAAGCACGACGATAACCGCGACATTAATTACGCGGGCATGGCCAACCAGAATTTTCTCAAGTGGTATCTCGACTGGCATCCGCCGATCATGCACGATCTGCATGAGTCGGTGCCGTTTTTGTACATTTACAGCGGCCAGGCTCCGCAAAACCCACTGTGGGATCCCATTGTCTATGGCGAGTTACCCATGCTGGCGAACTGGGATATGTCGCAGCTGACCAAATACGGCATGCCAGGTGTCTGGAACCATGGTTATGTCGACGCATGGTCGCCGGGGTATGTCGCGATTATGGCCACGAATCATAACGGCCTGATGCGCTTCTACGAAATATTCGGCAACGCCGGCGCGACCACGATGGAACGCACGATTGCACCGCCATCCAGCCCGGCGATTATCGGCGGCGGTGGTGGCGGATTCGGCGACTTCACCAAGCGCCAGTGGTACCGTCCCAACCCGCCCTATAAGACTGTCCTGTGGTCGATGCGCGATAACACGAACTACGCGGAGACCGGCGTGCTGAACTCCCTCCAGTTCGTCTCGACGTTCCCGCAGGTCATCCTGGAAAACTTCTACGTCAAGAGCCGCAACGCGCTCAACGCCGGCACGAAAGAGGCGCCGTACGGCTTTATCCTGCCCTCCGATCAGGAAGACCCCACGCGCGTAGCGTTTGTGATCCACATTCTGCGCATGCAGGGCATTGAAGTGGGACGCGCGAAGGCTGCGATCAAGCTCAGCGATGGAAGTTATCCGGCGGGATCGCTGGTGGTGAAAACCAATCAGCCGTACGGACCGCTGGCGAAGACGCTGCTGCAAAAACAGGTCGATCCGGATCCGGATCTGACAACCTACGATGACAGCGCGTGGACCATGAGCCTGATGACCAACACGATCATCAAGCCGACGGACGATATCGCTGTGCAGGCCGTCGCCGTTGATCCTGTGCAGCAATACGATCCGGAGGGAACGCTCAAGGATGTGGCCGCGGCCGCCGTGTATGCGATCGCCGATCACGGTTCACCAAATATGATCACGCTTCGGTATGGTCTGAAGGACGTCGCTGTGCAGGTTGCCGAGAAGCCGTTCACCGCAGCGGGCGTCTCGTTCCCTGCAGGTACCTTCCTCATCCCGGCGGATGCGGGGTCGACGCTGAAGCCTCTTGCCAAAGGCCTGGGTTTGGATGTGGTTGGGCTGGCTGCTTCTCCGAAAGTCGCTACGCACGCAGCGACCCTGCCGAGGCTCGCGATCTTCAGCACGTGGGCCGGTACGCAGGATGTGGGTTGGGTCCGCTACACGTTCGACCAGTACAAGGTTCCGTACGATCTGATCTTCAAAGAGCGGGTACTCGAGGGGAATCTCGCGAAAGATTACGACCTGATTCTGATTCCGAACCAGATGCGAAGCGCGAAGGCGCTGGTGATCGACATCCCTAAAGCGGACAAGCCGCTCTGGTACAAAAAGACCGATAAGTTCAAATACCTCGGAGACTATGGTTCATCGGATGATATCTCCGGAGGGATGGGGGCGGCGGGTGTGGTGGAGTTCCAGAAGTTCGTGGAAGGCGGCGGCATGCTGGTGACACTGGGCACCTCGAGCGCGTTTCCTCCGGATTTCGGGCTGACGCCGACCATCGATACCAGCAATCCGGGCGCGCACTTCTACGCTCCGGGTCCGATTGTGGATGCCGACATCCTCCGTCCCGAAAATCCGATCTTCTACGGCTACTCGGCGAAGACGATACCGGTGCGCTATGCGAACGGTCCGCTCTTTCGGATGACGGAAAAGATGGACAAGGACGACGTGCTGATGCGGTTTCCGGGCGGAGAGAAGTCCGTGCTGAGCGGGCTGTTCAACGGCGCCGATGATATCAAGGGCCGGGCGGCGGTGGTGGTGGCGCCGGCAGGCAAAGGCGAGGTGGTGATGTTTGCGACCAACCCTGTGTGGCGCTGGCAGAACGTGGGCGAGTACCGCATGGTCTTTAATACGCTGATGAACTTCCGGAACCTCGCGCCCGCGGCCGCCACCACAACACCACCAGCATCAGAAAAGAACGCCGGGGTTCCCGCCGCAATGCAGTGAGACGCTCAGGCGCATCGCGGCGGCGGCGTTGCAGGGCAGGGTTCGAAGTCAGGCTGAACGGTCAGGCAAAAGGAAACACGGACTCGGCGCGGGCCGGGGATTTCCGGGGGAGCCGGGACCCGCGCGAGGGGTGACGCGCAATCGAACAGCACGGTGCATGCTGCACCGGGTCGTGCCGGCCCACGCAAGCCAAAAGGGGGCTTGCAGGGGGCACCCGTTTACATGAGGTGCTGCAAAGCGTCCCAAACGTACACGCCCAGGATGCAGACGGTCAGGACGCAGGTAGCGCCAGTGACGATCCGAATGACGGGCTGGATTTTGTCGACTTTCGCCATCAGTTCCTCTTGCTCTTTCTTCTGGTGATTGGCGCATTCGTCGAGGAACATCTGGTCTTCTTCGTAGCGAGTGAGATTGGAGCGGTAAACAAGCAGGACCAGCAGAAACGTAATCACTGCGGCCCAAACGATCCAGACAACGGGCATGTAGCTCATCACGGAGCTCATAAGCGCCTCGGGGGATTGATTCCGAATCGAGTGCGGGATTTCGGCGAGCCAGGGGTGCGACCGGTCGCGAGAGAATGACCGGCTGAACCGAGGGGCAGGCCGCAGAGCCGAGCCACGAAACGGTTGAGCCGGCTCCTGGTGCCGCGGGTCCGGGAAAAGCGTTCGGTCCGGGCTCGGAAGGCAGGAGGGGCCGTCCGGAACAGGATATTAGCTCTCCCAGTGGATGATTGAACAGCGAAATTTTGACGATTGTCTTTACTAGTTGGCAACTCGCAGGGAATCAGAGGATTCCATGCAAGGGCGAGGCCAGGGAGCGATGCGAAAAGCGTGGGTTTTCGGGGTGACGGTGCGGGTGGTGGCGATGCTGGGACTGTGCGCGGCGCTGGCGTGGGTGGCGTCTTGCAACGCGAACGGAAAGCCGGAGTCGGATCAGCAGATCCAGCAGCAGGCGCAACAGGCCACGGAGAATGCAAAGAGAGCTGCGGACAAAGCCGCGGCGGAGGCCCGGGTGGCCGCCGCGAATGCCGAGCGCGAAGCCAACGATGTGGCGGCCGGCGTGAAAGCGGGAATCCATAACGGCAAGGGCGGCAGCGGTGTCGATCTCAATTCGGCGACGAGGGCCGATCTCGAGACGCTGCCGGGCGTGACGGTGGCGACGGCGCGGCGAATCGAAGCGAATCGGCCGTATGGAACGCCGCACGATCTGGTGCGGAAGGGCGTCGTGTCGGAGTCGGAATACGACCGCATTGCGGGAGACGTGGTGACGCGGTAGCCCAAGGTACAGGGGACGGGTTACGCGTAACAGCATCCCGATGGTGCTCGTCATCGATTCCGCGTCCCGAATCGGAATTCCGCAGGAACGAGCGATAAACTCGCAGGGATGAGTGCTTCGGGTTCTGAGAAGAAGTGGGTGTGTGTGTTTTGCGCGTCGGCTGCGGGCGCGTCTCCTGCGTATTTAGAAGCGGCGAGGGAGCTGGGGCGGCGGATCGCCGAGCGCGGGCAGGGTCTGGTCTATGGCGGCGCGACGGTCGGCGCGATGGGCGCTGTAGCCGATGCGGCACTGGCTGCGGGCGGCGAGGTGGTCGGCGTGATCCCGGAAGTAATTCGGGAACGGGAGATCGACCACAAAGGGCTGACCGAGCTGCACGTGGTGCAGACGATGCACGAACGCAAGGCGATGCTTGCTGAGCGCGCCGATGCGTTTGTCGCGCTGCCGGGCGGGTACGGAACGATGGATGAGTTCATCGAGATTTTGACGTGGGCTCAGCTGAAGATCCACGCCAAGCCGTGCGTGCTGGTGAATGTGGCCGGGTTTTACGACGGGCTGCTCGCGTTTCTGGATACCTGCGTGGAGCAGGGCTTTATTTTGGCGGAGAATCGCAGGCTGGTTCAGGTGGCGCGGGATCCGGAAGAGGCGCTGGCAATCGTGGAGTCGACGTGGCGGGAGCGGGCCGAGGTCCCGGCGCACGATGCCAGGCTCGATGCGGTGGTGCGGTAGCGCGAGGGAGCAGACTTCCCTTTTCTGTTGAAGCAGACTCTGGAGTTAAGTTACCCCTCGAGCGGTAACCGAACGTCTTCCCTTGTCGGAAAGCGGCGACGCTCGCACCGGGTTTGTCGTGCAGCTCAGGAAATCGCCGGCGCGGGCGGGATGATCTGCGGCGGCGGAATGGGCGGCGCCGGAGGCGGCGGCGGGTACAGAGTGTCGCCGAGAGGCTTGTAGCGGCCTCCGTAAAAGATGAGCGCGAACTCGCGCACGGCCGTGCTGAGCGGTCCACCGAGGCAGATGCCGGCCAGGGCCGCCATCACGAAGGCAACAAAGCCGATGAGGACCTGAAGGAAGATTCCGAGAAACTGGGCAGCGCCGGTGGCGCCGGAAAAGGCCGCGTGCATGGCGACTTCCACGGCGATGACAACCACGAAGAAGAGGATGGCGGGAAGGATGAGCACGATGAACAAGCCGATGAGGGCGACGATGGGCAGAATCACGCGCAACAGGGCATAGACGAAGAACGGCGCTTTCTCGGTGGCCATGCGCGCCCACACCGCGGACCATGCCTGGCGGGCGGTCGCGTTTTCGAGAGCGTAGTGCGGCAGCATGAAATCGCGGAGGACGAGGTCGACCGCGATGGCCAGCAGAACCAGCAAAAGGATGAGGGGAATGAGGGGCAGGAGGAGAGCGAGGACCTGGCTGATGCTGGGATGGCCTCCGGCCTGGGTGGCCCGTATCAGACGCAGGAAGCCCGCGCCAAAGGGAAGCGCGATGAGAAGCACGAGAAGCAGAAAACAGAACCCGACGACGAGATTCATCCAGAAGAAGCGCGCTGCCTGAGAACGATAGAGATGCCAGCCGGGGCGAATCTCTCGGGTGTTGTGGATGAGGCAATGGAAGTATGCGAAGCGCAGACGCGTGATGAGGTAGAAGAGGAAGAAGCACAGCAGGATCACGAGCAGGCCCATCGCGATGGCTGCGGCAACCCACTCGTGGGTCAGGTGGAACGACGGCGGCGAGTAGGCGGTATGGCGGTGGCGCGAGGAGAAACCGCGTCCCCCGGACGAATTGAAATTGCTGCCGAAGCCCTCGGTGAGAAGCGCGACCAGGCAGAGCTTGAGATAGGTGCCGAAGCGGAAGGGCCGGAACAGGAAGGTCCTGGTGCGCTGAATGGCGGGCGAGATGGCGTCGGGGGCCGAGAGGTAGGGCATACAGGACCTTTCGCGGGAAGGGCGATTGTACTGCGAAACGGTGCCAGGGGAAGCGGATTCCGGGGTGATGTGGGGAGGGGGGCAGGGTCAGCGAAAGCCGAGATTGCCCAGGAAGGTATTTTTTTGGAGAACGTGTCAATGACACTTGACAGATTAAAGAGCAAACTGTAAAGTTTCATTGTCTACTTGGAAAGGAGACTTAACTATGTGGTGCATTGCGAGTCCTGCGCAGAGGCGGTATGTGGCGCGGATGATGTGGGCGGCTTTCTTCTGCCTGGTGTTCTCGGCGGCGGCAGCGATGGGGATCCGGCACGGTCATGTGAGCGGGCTTCCATCGTATCTGCTGGCAGTAATGCCGGCCGTGCCGGTGGCGTGGACGCTGGTGATCACGGGCGCGTATCTGAGCGAGGAGAAGGACGAATTCCAGCGCAACCTCTATATCCAGGCCCTGCTGTGCGGGATTGCGGCGACGCTGGCGGTGGTGACGGCCTGGGGCTACTTGGAGGATTTTGGGCGGGCTACGAACCTGCGTAGGGCATGGGTGAACCTGATGTTCTGGATCTTCACA
>Ga0210385_10001200_pt1 | contig 16358 bp, 17 predicted proteins | sample IncBWH26OmetaG_FD_160107 | JGI IMG/M metagenome (GOLD analysis project Ga0210385, IMG submission 160107) | Forest soil microbial communities from Barre Woods Harvard Forest LTER site, Petersham, Massachusetts, United States - Inc-BW-H-26-O ...
CTGGGCGTTGAGGTATTCGCGGACGGCGAGGGCGACCTTGTGGCGGATTTCGAGATTGTGTTGCATCTCGGGGCGGCGCAGATCGAGATAGCGGTATTTGAGGCGGACTTCCTCGTTCTGAATCGCGTCTTCAGCGGGCGAGAAAGGCGGGACTTTGGAGTCGTTGAGTACGAGGAGGTCGGTGGCAGCGACTTCGATTTCGCCGGTCTCCATTTTGGGATTGATGACGTCGGCGCCGCGGAGGCGAACCTTGCCAATGGCGGCAACAACGTACTCGGGGCGCACGTGCTCGGCTTTGGGATGACCCTCGGGCGAGATTTCTTTATCCAAAACGATCTGCGTGATGCCGTAGCGGTCGCGGAGGTCGAGGAAGATGAGGTTGCCGTGATCGCGGCGGCGATTGACCCAGCCCATGAGGGTGACGGTCTTGCCGGCATCGGCGGCGCGGAGTTCGCCGCAGGTGTTGGTGCGTTGGCGTGTGCCTAGAAAGTCGAGCAAGTCGGGAGTCCTAACGGTTCTGAAGCGCCTGCGCGAGCTCGCTCGCCGGGATTTTGGTCTGCTCGCCGGTGGCGAAGTTCTTCACTGTCAGGATACCGGAGGCCTGTTCGTCTTCGCCGAGGAGGATGATTGCGCGGGCGAGCTTGTTGCCGATCTCGAAGGATTTTTTTAGGCGGAAGGCGCCGTCGCCGAGCTCGATACGGAGACCGGCGCGGCGGAGTTCGCGGGCGAGGGTGAGGGCCGGCGCGTTGAGGTGTTCGCCGAGCGGCGCGATGAAAGCGTCGGCGAACGCAGGCGCCGATTTTTCCGGAGCGGATGCTGCCTGCGCCTGCAACGTGAGGATCAGCCGATCGAGGCCCATGGCGAAGCCAATCCCAGGAGCCTTCGGTCCGCCGAGCATTTCCGAGAGCCCGTCGTAGCGCCCGCCGCCGAGCAGCGCGTTCTGCGCGCCGAGGATCGGGGTCCCCGGCGCGCCTGCGCGCTGGGGTGAGAGGCCGCCTACGGTGAATTCGAAGGTCGTTCGGGTGTAGTAGTCGAGGCCTCGGACCAGGCGCGGATTGATTTCGTACTGCACACCGCAGGCGTCGAGCGCGGCAAGGACTGCGGCGAAGTGGGCCTTCGATGCGTCGTCGAGGTAGTCGGCGATTTTGGGGAGGGTCGCGATGATGGCTTCGTCGGCGGGGTCTTTCGAGTCGAGGACGCGCAGCGGATTGGTTTCGGCACGGCGCTGGTTGTCGGCGGACATCTGGTCCTTCACGGGCGCAAGCGCCTCGCGCAGAGCGGCGATGTATTTTGGCCGATCCGTTGACGAACCGACGGAATTGAGCACCAGCGTCCAGCCGGTGATGCCAAGCTCGTCGAGAAAGCTGGCCAGCATCTCGAGGACTTCGGCATCGCGGAGCGGCGACTCCGAGCCCGCACTCGGTGGTCCGATCACTTCGGCGCCGATTTGCCAAAATTGCCGATAACGCCCTTTCTGCGGGCGCTCGCGACGGAACTGCGGGCCAATGTAGTAGAGCTTTTGAAGGAGGCCCGACTCGCCGAGCTTGTGCTCGATGTACGCGCGGACAACGCCGGCGGTGTTTTCGGGGCGGAGGGTGAGGGACTGCGCTTTTTCAGATTGCGCGCGGGCGCGGTCCTCCCACGTGTACATCTCTTTCGAGACGATGTCGGTTTCTTCGCCGACGCCGCGGGCGAAGAGCGAGGTGTCTTCGAAAATCGGGGTGCGGATTTCGCCGAAGTTGTAGCGGGCGAAGACGCGGCGGGTCGTGGCTTCGATGCGGTTCCAGAGGTCGGTTTCGGGCGGCAGGAGGTCGCGCGTGCCGCGCACGGCTTTGAGGAGGGTCATGTTGTCTACAGATTCAGTCTAACGGAGACCCCCGCCCTGTTTCACACAGTATAATGTGTGGAGTTCTACACAATAAAAGGGGCAGCCATGGCGACGAATCTTGCACTCGATGACAACCTGATTGAAGAGGCGCGCAAGCTGGGGGGGCATAAGTCCAAAAAGGCAGCGGTAACGGCCGCGCTGGACGAATATATCCGCCGGCATAAGCAGACGGAGGTCATTCGCCTGTTTGGGACGATCGATTACGACCCGAAGTATGACTACAAAGTCGAGAGGAGAGCGAGACGCGGATGATGGTTCTGGTGGATACGCCGGTATGGTCGATTGCGTTTCGCCGGAGACGCGGTGACCTGCACGAACGCCAGCGCGGGCTGCGAGAAGTTCTGGAGAATCTGATCGCAGAAGGACGGGTCGCATTGCTCGGGTCGATTCGCCAGGAACTACTCAGTGGGATTCGGGAGGAGCGGCAATTCCAGCGTCTGCGCAACCTGCTGCGCGCGTTTCCCGATGTCGATCTCTCGATCGAGGATTACGAAGAGGCGGCACGTTTTGGAAATTTGTGCCGCACGGCAGGCGTTGCGACCAGCCCGGTGGATTTGCTGATTTGCGCGGTTGCGCACCGGCGCGATTGGCAGATCCTCACGGTCGATCAGGATTTCGTCCGTTATGGAAAGCATTTGCCCATCAGGCTTCTGGATGTGGTTTAGCCAGGCTCGGTTTCGAATCCGATTCAAAGGATGTTAGGATGCCGACGCACATCATGCTGCGAAGACTGGTTCTTGTGTGGCTGTTGGTTTCCGGGTCCGGCTGGGCGCGCGACAGCGGGTCACCGTGGGTGGAGGTGCGGAGCCCTCATTTCAGGGTGGTGACGGATGCAGGCGAGAAGCAGGGGCGCCACATTGCGGATCAGTTCGAGCGAATGCGGTGGGTGTTTCAGACACTGTTTCCGAAGGCCAACGTCGATCCGATCGCGCCAATTACCGTGATCGCGGTGCGGAACCAGGCAGGAATGCAGCCGCTGGAGCCCGAGGCGTATCTGGCGAAGGGACAGGTGAAGCTGGCGGGGCTGTTTTTGCGGAACACGGACAAGAACTACATTTTGGTGCGCGTCGATGCGGAGCAGGAGCATCCGTTCGCCTCGGTCTATCACGAATACACGCACCTGGAGCTGGGGACGGAAGGGATGCCGCTGTGGCTGAACGAAGGGCTGGCGGAGTTTTTCCAGAACACGGAGATTCGCGACAAGGATGTGCTGGTGGGGGAACCGAGTGCGGACAACATTCTTTATCTGCGGCAAAACCAGCTGATCCCTTTGCCGGTGCTGTTCCAGGTGGACGCGAATTCGCCGTACTACCACGAAGAGCAGAAGGGGTCAGTGTTCTACGCCGAATCGTGGGCGCTGACGCACTATCTGGAGTTTCTCGATTTCAAACAGCACGCGAACCAGATCGGGACGTACGTCGGGCTGGTGAATCAGAATGAGGATCCGGTGCGGGCGGCGGCGGAGGCGTTCGGGGACCTGAAGAAGCTGCAGACGGATCTGGCGTCTTACATCGGCAATCAGCGCTACATGTTTTTTCACATGAACAGCGCGGCGGCGCCGATCGATCCGAATACGTTGCAGGTGACGCCGCTGACCGAGCCGCAGGCGGATGCGGTGCGGGCGGATTTTCTGGCGTACAGCGGGCGCAGCGATGACGCGCGGGCGCTGCTGGATACGGTGCTGAAGGCCGATCCGAACAATGAGCCGGCGCACGAGACGATGGGGTTCATCGAGCTGCGGGCGGGGCATCGGGACGAGGCGAAGAAGTGGTACGGCGAGGCGGTGGCGATGGATCCCGAGAGCTACCTGGCGCAGTTCCATCTGGGCTCAGTGGAGGAGACGAGCGGCGACACGGGCGATGAGGTGGAAGCGAGCCTGAGGACGGCGATCAGGCTGAATCCGCGGTTTGCGCCGGCGTACGACGGCCTGGCGACTCTCTACGGGCGGCGGCGCGAGAAGCTGGACGAGGCGCACATGCTGGAACTGCAGGCAATGCAGCTGGAGCCGGCGAATGTGAATTACCGGCTGAATGTGGCGAACATCCTGACCGAGCAGCAGAGATACGACGATGCGCTGCGGGTGCTGAAGGCGGCCGAGGAGGTAGCGAGGACTCCGCTGGAGGTGGATGTGGTACGGCGCGTGATGAAGCAGGTGGAGCAGACCAAAGCGCAGATGGAGCAGCTGAAGCAGCAGCAGGCGGAGGCGCAGGTGCACACCACGGTGATCACGCAGGGGGCGGCCGAATCGGGGAGCGGAGCGGAGGGCAACGAACAGCCAGCACCTCCGCCGAAGCATCCGACGGAGACGCCGCATGGGCCGATGCGCGTGGTGCGCGGCGTGATTCGCGGAGTGACCTGCGGGTATCCAGCCACGATGGAACTGCGTGTGGAAACTGGGTCGAAGAAGCTGTCTCTCTACAACAACAACTATTACAAGGTGGAATACAGCGCGGCGAACTTCACGCCGAAGGGCGATGTGCATCCGTGCGAGGATCTGGAGGGGATGAAGGCGGAGGTGGAGTATTTTGCGACCGCCGACAAGACGGTGGACGGGCAGATTGTCGGGATCATGATGATCAAGTAGGGGCAGAAAGGGAAACGGCGCAGAGTGGCTGCGCCGTGTGGGTGTGATCGGAGCCAGGGCTCAGGCGCGGCTGAGGTAGGCGCCTTCGGCGGTGTCGACGCGGATCTTCTCGCCTTCATTAATAAACGGCGGCACATAAACCACGAGGCCGGTTTCGGTCTTCGCCGGCTTGGTGACCGAGGATGCCGTGGCGGATTTGAGGCCGGGCTCGGTTTCGACGACGGTGAGCTCGACGGTCTGGGGCAACTCGATTCCGACCGCTTTTCCGTCGTGGAACGAGACTTTGATCTGCAGGTTGGGAATGAGGTATTCGACAGCATCGCCCAGCGTGTCGCGTTTGAGGTGGGTCTGCTCGTAGTTCTCGGTATTCATGAAGTAGTAGTCGTCGCCGTCGTTGTAGAGGAAGTCCATGGGGATTTCGTCGACGATGACGCGCTCGATGGGATCGGGAGAGCGGAAGCGCTCCACGAACATCGCGCCGGTACGGACGTTGCGCAGCTTGGCCTGGATGAAGGCGCGCAGGTTGCCGGGCGTGCGGTGCTCCACAGAGAAGACGAGGTGGAGGTCGTTGTTGTGCTTGATGATCATGCCTGGGCGCATTTGGGTGGCGGGAATCGCCATGGGGTAGAGCTCCTAACTGAAAATATCTGCGGAATGTGCCACCCAGCCAACTTGTTGGCTGGGGACCCCGGAATGTGGCGGCGAGAAGGCCGCGGGTGGCGGGCCTGACAGGTCCACGCAGGTGCATACTCCGGCAGTTCTGATTTTATCTCAGGGGTTGGGGAGGACCTCAGCGCACAGGTGCAGGGTAAGGAAACGAGCCTTTATGCGAGGATCAGGAAATTCTGGATGAGGCGCTTGCCGTCGGAGGTAAGGACGGATTCAGGGTGGAACTGCACGCCTTCGACCGGGTATTTGCGATGACGCAGACCCATGATGGTGCCGTCCGCGGTGCGCGCGGAGATCTCGAGCTCGCGCGGCAGGCTTTTTTCTTCGACGATAAGGGAGTGGTAGCGGGTGCAGGTCATAGGCGAGTCGAGCCCGGCGAAGAGGGTGCGCCCATCGTGCTGGACGGCACTGGTTTTGCCGTGCATCAGCTTGGGCGCGCGGATGACGTTGCCGCCGAAGGCCGCGCCGATGGCCTGGTGGCCGAGACAGACGCCGAGAATGGGAACTTTGCCGGCCATGTGGCGGATAAGGCCGATGGAGATGCCGGCTTCCTGCGGGGTGCAGGGGCCGGGGGAGAGAACGATGCGATCGGGATGCAGCGCCTCGATCTGTTCGGGCGTGAGCTCATCGTTGCGGCGGACGACGACGTCGGCGCCGAGCTCGCCCATGTACTGAACGAGGTTGAAGGTGAAGGAATCGTAGTTGTCTAAAACGAAGACCATCGTGTTCAGTGTAGCTCCCAACGGAATTTGATTGAGCACGCTGGGCGCACGATTCGCCGACTTTTCGCCGTTTGCAGTGCTATGCTGTGGGGCATCGGAGGTGCTCGCGTATGAAGCTCGTCGTCTCCGTTCTTCTGTTAGCCACCGCTGCGGCGGGATTTGCGCAGAATCAGGGTGCGGGCACGGCCACCGTGACCGGAATCCAGCCTGGCGTGCTGGCTTCTCCGCAAAACATGGAGAAGTTGTGGATGCAATCGCAGGCGGAGATGAATCCACCGTTGCTGAACCTGTCCCCTGCGTCGCAGGCTGCTTGTCCAGTCGTGCTGACGAGCGCGGATCTGAACTGGCCGGCAAGTTATCTGCCAGTGACGAGTGCCGAGAGGGTAACGGAGCCGAATCTGGCGCTTGGTTTCCAAAACTCAAGTGGGAAGGCGATCCGATCGGCGACGATCACGGCGCGGTTTCTGGGCAAGCAGAACATCTATCAGATTGACGCGAACACCTTCGATCTGCAGCTGACGTTTTCCGGCGTCGATGCAGCGGACAAGGCGGCCGAGCAGCTGCGCGAGATCCGCATCCCGGAGAAGATGTACGCGTATGGCGTGACGCGCGTGACACTCGATCAGGTGACCTTTGCCGACGGCAGCTTCTGGGTGGCGGCGGGCAGGAGCAACTGCAGCCTGAATGTGAAGGGGAACGCAGAGCGAGTCGAGGCAAAGTAGCACCTGGCGCGCCTGGCCGGGGCGGTGATGCGGGACTGGACGTTCGCGCGATCGTGGCTGCAGGTGGAATTCAGCGGCCACGAAGCACTTTTCGAAAAAAAACTGCTGGAGCGTGACAGTTTTTTCACCGGCCGGGCTGGTGTCATGGCTGGCTGCTTCGCGCGCGCTCGACGGCGCGGACTACGGCCTTCGCTTTGTTGAGGCTTTCCTCGTACTCGTTTTCGGGGATGGAGTCGGCGACGATGCCGGCGCCCGCCTGGATGTATCCTTTTTTCCCTTCGACGAGCAGAGTACGGATCGCGATGCACGACGTAAGGTTGCCGGAGTAATCGGCGTAGAGGACGGTGCCGCCGTAGATGCCGCGGCGCGTGGGTTCGAGCTCCTCGATGATTTCCATGGCGCGGATTTTGGGTGCGCCCGAGAGCGTTCCGGCAGGGAAGCAGGAGCGGAGGGCGTCGACGGCGGAGAGTTCGGGCTTCAGTTTGCCTTCGATGTTGCTGACCAGGTGCATGACGTGGGAGTAGCGTTCCACGTGCATGAGATTTGTCACGGTCACGGTGCCATATTCGCTGACGCGGCCGACGTCGTTGCGGCCAAGATCGACGAGCATGACGTGCTCGGCGCGTTCCTTCTCGTCGGTGAGCATCTCGCGCTCGGCTTCGAGGTCAGCAGCTTCGTTCGCGCCGCGCGGGCGGGTTCCGGCGATGGGGCGGTACTCGATGCGGCGGCCTTCGACGCGGACGAGGAGTTCGGGCGAGGAGCCGACGATGTGGGTGGTTTCAACCTTTTGCAATTTTGCGCCGGGGTTCTTCCTGCCAAACCGCAGGAAATACATATACGGCGAAGGATTGACGATGCGGAGGGCGCGGTAGACCGAGAAGGGATCGACGCCGGGTTCGAGATCGAGGCGCTGCGAAAGTACGACCTGGAAGATGTCTCCTGCAGCGATGTATTCCCTGGCGCGCGTGACGGCGCGGACGAAGGCCGGTTTCCTGGTGCGTGAGGTCAGGCGCAGCTTGCCCGAGGGTTTTCTGGCGCGGAGTTTGGGCAGGGGCTGCGCCAGGTGTTTCTCGAAGCGATCGAGCCGGCGGAGCGCGTCAGCGTAAGCGGCCTGGGGCTTGTGGCGGCGGAGATCGGCGGTGACGATGAGGAGGATTTCCTTCTTCACGTGATCGAAGGCCAGCACCTCATCGAAGAACATAAGGCAGGCATCGGGAAGCTGGAGGTCGTCCTCGGTGTCCTCGGGGAGGCGCTCGATTTGGCGGACGACATCGTAGGAGAAGAAGCCGACGGCTCCGGCGGTGAAGGGCGGAAGGCCGGGAATACGCGCGGGCGTGTGGCCCTGGAGGGCGTCGCGGAGCAGGGCGAAGACGTCGCCGGTAACCTGGCGGGTGCGGCCGTGCTCGGTGATCTCGATTTGGTTGCCGTGGGAGACGATGCGGCGGCTGGGGCGGATGCCGATGTAGGTGTAGCGGCCGAGGTGCTCGCCCCCTTCGACGGATTCGAGGAGGAAGCACTCGGGTTCGGCCGCGCTCCCGGCGCGTTGGCGCGCTGAGGTGGCGAGGCGGAGGAAGGCGGAGACGGGGGTTTCGAGATCGGCGGTGAGGGTGCGGTAGAGCGGGACGAGAGAGTGGGAGCGGGCGAGGCGGAGGAAGTGGGCGCGATCGGGCAGCGAAGGGCGCATGGTTTTTAGCGTATAGCGTTCAGCGGAGAGCGTATAGGAGCGCAGCGGGCACCGGAAACAGGGCGGCGGAAACAGGAGACGAGGTCAAGGGAGACTGCGAAGGTGAGGTTTCAGTTTGGGGTAGGTGTCGAGACCGCGTCGATGACGACGATCTGGACCGGGCCTTTGGAGGATTCGAGCCGGAGGCCGAGTTGCGACTTGAGCGCGCTGAAGAGGGAGGGGCCGGTCGGATCGGCATCGGTCTCGGCTGCGTTCATGTTCAGGGGGTGCCAGTCGAGGGTCCAGTCATATTTACCCGTGAGGCCGGTCTTATCGATAGCGATGCGGCCGTCGAGTTCGGACTGACGGCCGAGCATGGCGGCCAGGGTGGCGATGGGCTGGCTGGTCGCATTCATGGTCGCGTGATCGCGGCTGATGTTGGTTGAGGAGCCTTCATGCGGTTTGGCCGGCGAAGCGGAGGAAGCTGCAGGCGGGTCGGTGGATGGATTCGAAGGTACAGCAGGCGGAGGCGATGCAGGCTGGAGTTTCGGTCCACCTTTATCGACCACCAGGTCGAAGACGGGCAACTCGCGGGTTTCGATGTGGACTTTGAGGCCGAAGCGGTCGGCGAGCAGCGCCTGGACCATGAGATGGAGCATGCGCATGCGTTCGTCACGGGAAAGCTCTTGCAGGCGGGCGTAATCGTCGTCGCTGATTTTGGCGTTAATGTCCCAGCGGGCGTCGAGCAGGGCGTCCGGGCCGCCGGTAAGCTGAGGGGCCGAGTCCGCATTGAATGCGCTGCGGATGAGGCTGCGGAGGGTCAAATTTTCGGTACGGTAGCTGCTGTTGTTCCACCAGATGCTGCTGTGGAAGGAGCGGCCGATGTCTTTGCTCGATGGCCTGACAGTGGCGACTTCAAAGGTGAGGACGGTTTCGCCTTTGTCGGGAACGGTGAGCTGCGCCTGGAGTGCGGCGGTGAAGACCAGAGCGAGAACGATGACGGAGGGACGGGCAGCGATCATGAGCGGGCTCCGCTGGGGCCAGACAACGGGTTGCAATAGGGTAGACGCGAGGCAGCGGATTCCGCTCGGAGGTGGACTTCACCCGAATCGAAATGCAGGGAGCGGGACCACGGAAGACGTGGATGCGCGGGAGCATCCGCCGCTGCACGCGCAGGGACAGGCAAGACCACCGCTCAGGCTTTTTCCGATGTAGCGCCGTTCGCTCCACTCTGTTGCCGCAGGCGGCCGTTTTCCGCTTCAAGCTGAGCGAGGCGGCGGCGCATGGGATCGAGCGCCGCGGCGAGTTCTTCCTGGGTGTAGCGGGGGGTGATGTGCTGGGGGCAATTCCAGTCGTACGCCTCGACGTGGATGAGGACAGCGCGCTCGGGACGCGCGTCCTTCTCGGGAAGGTAGAGACGGTCGATTAAGTCTTTGGCCTCCGGCGTGTTTTCGAGGATCTCAGCGTGGCCGAGGATTTTGAGACGGGTTTGGCGCGCGTAGTCCATGAGGAAGAGGGCGACGCGGTCGTCGTGGAGGAGATTGCCGGTTGAGATGTATTGCATGTTGCCGCGGAGGTCGGCGAAGCCAAGGGTGCGGTCGTCGAGGACCTGGAGGAAGCCTTTGGGGCCGCCACGAAACTGGATGTAAGGCCAGCCTGTTTCGCTGGTGGAGGCCATGTAGAAGCCGTCGCGGGCACGGACGAAGGCCTGCTCGGCGGGGCCGAGGGCTGCGCCGGGATTGCCGGAGGTTTCGACGCGCTGGTATTGGGAGCGGCTGCCGTGGAGGGTTTGCTGTTTTTTGACGCTGGGAGTGAAGGCGAGTTCGGCGAAGCGGCGCCCCATGGTTGATCCTCGGAGGGGTTTTGATTCCGGGGAGTGCGGGTTGGATTCGGAGAAAGCCGGCGTTCAGCGGTCAGCCTGCAGAAAACCCTGAAGCCTCAGCGATTCGGGACAGCTTCGAGGTGGGCTTCGAGGCGTTCGAGGAAGGATTCCTGGCCGCGAAAGATTTTCCTGCGTGCGGTGGCCAGATCGAACCAGGCGCCACGGTCGGCTTCGGGAATTTCGATCTGGCGGCCGGAGCGCGGGGGCCACTCGACCAGGCAGGTGTTCGAGACCAGGGTCGCGGGGTCGAAGTCGCCTTCGACGGCCCAGGCGGTAACCTGCTTGCCGGCAGGCTGGGTGATGACGCCGAGGGGGGTGAATTTTTTGTCGGGAAGATCCAGGGTGAGGGGCGAACCGGTCTCCTCCTGAAACTCGCGGCGGGCGGCTTCGAGAGCAGGCTCGCCATCGTGGTATTCGCCTTTGGGGATGGACCAGGCGTCTTTTTTGGCCCAGAAAGGGCCGCCGGGATGGATGAGGAAGACTTCGGGGCCCGAGGGAGAGCGGCGGTAAAGGAGGATTCCGGCGGAGGTCTTGGTCATGGACGGACAGTTTTGATTATCGGGGTTTGGGCGGTGGATTTGGTGGTGCGGCCGGGGACGTTGTTACACTCTGGAGAAATTTGACGGGAAGAGGAGGACGGTTGTGAAGGGTGCGGCGTTTGCGATGGTGGCGTTGACGGTAGCGGCAGCGATGGGCGCAGCGGGTTTTGCGAAGGACAAGACGGCGAATCAGGAACCGATCGCGTGGGGCGCGCAGTCAGGGAATACCGGGTGCGTGATCTTCAGGGAGTCGGAGGAGACGACTTCGGAGATGGCCGCGGGCGGCGGATTTACGACGCAGACCGTGAAGCAACTGGAAGTGCTCGATTCGATCCAGGCGACCCTGCCAAAAAAGAAGTACGGCGAGACGAAGGAGGATCTGGATGCGCTGCAGGCTTTGTCGATGCAGAATCACCTGAAGTACGTGAAGATTCCGAAGAAGTACACGCCGGAGCAGTTGGAGAAGGCGAAGACCCTGTGTGGGGTGAACTAGCCGTTCAGGCGGGGACCTGGGCGTTCGGGCGGAACGCTTCGCGCCACCCGGTTCCTCATGGCGCAAACGCGCGTTCTTCCTGAGATAAGAATCTTTGAAAAGACCCTTGACTCTCCCGTCGGGGGAGGGTGGACAACGTTCTCATGCTGAAGATCGGCGATTTCTCGACACTGGCGCAGGTATCGATCAGGACGCTGCGGCACTACGACGAAGCGGGGCTGTTGGAACCGGAGTGGGTGGATCCGGAGAGTGGGTACCGGTACTATGCGGCGCGGCAGATGGCGCGGCTGCATCGGATTCTGGCGCTCAGAGACTTCGGGTTTTCGCTGGAGGAGATTGCAACGCTGCTGCGGGAGGGCGTGACGGCGGAGCAGATGCGCGGCATGCTCGTGCTGCAGCAGGCGGAGCAGACGAAGCGGGTCGAGGAGGAAGGCGATCGTCTCAGCAGACTCAACAGCCGGATTCGGCTGATCGAAAAGGAGAACGCTATGTCGTACGACGTGGTGCTGAAGAGTCTGCCGAAGCAGAAGATTGCTTCGGTGCGCGAGGTGATCGGTGCGTACAACCAGGTGAGTCCGCTGTACGGAAAGGTGGCGAGCGGGCTGGGGCCGGCGATGGCCAGCGCAGGTTTGCCGGTAGCGCTGTGGCATGATCCAGAGTTCAAAGAGAAGGATGTGGATGCGGAGGCGGGGTTTTATCTGAAGCAGGATGTGGCGGGGGCCGGTGGGGTGACGGTGCATGAGTTGCCGGAGGTGACAGCGGCGTGCACGGTGCACAACGGGGCGTATCGGCGGCTGCAGGAGGCCTACGACTCGCTGCTGAAGTGGGTGGCGGAGAGCGGCTATCAGGTGGCGGGTCCGGTGCGGGAGGTGTATCTGCACTGCACCAAGCCAGTGCGGCAGGACGATGAGTCGTATGTGACGGAGATTCAGGTGCCGGTGAAGAAGGCGGCGTAGGGGGCCGGGCGCAGATTACCGGGTGGAAGCGGGGATCGCGAAGGTCTGCGGTCCCCGCGCTATTTTGAGCAGGCTGGAAGACAGACCGGGGCATTTGCGGATGGCCCACAAGGGTTATCCCGGAGGGGCCGGGAGGGTTGCGGGGGTGTAGGGCGGAGGCCTATACTCGGACCGTTTGGCCCGGAGGCGGATTGATTCCGGAGTGAACCGGATTTTAACGTTTTTCCGCAGGGCTGGTCAGGATTTGTGGTGGAGATTTCCCGATGGCAACGGTAACACTGGAGCAGGAGATTAACCCCTGGGAAGCCCAGGCGGCACGGTTCGATTTTGCGGCGCGGAAACTGAATCTGGATGAGGGATTGTGGCGGGTGCTGCGGTATCCGTCGCGGGAAATCATCGTGCATTTTCCGGTTTCGATGGATAACGGAAAGATCGAGGTGTTCACCGGCTATCGGGTGCAGCACTCGCAGGCGCGAGGTCCGGGCAAGGGCGGAATACGATATGCCCCGGACGTGACGCTGGACGAGGTGCGGGCACTGGCCAGCTGGATGACGTGGAAGTGCGCGGTGGTGAATATTCCCTTCGGCGGCGCGAAGGGTGGCGTGATCTGCGACCCAAAGAATATGTCGCAGGGCGAGCTGGAGCGGATGACGCGGCGCTATACGGCGGAGATTATCGAGTTCCTGGGGCCGGAGAAGGACGTGCCGGCGCCTGACGTGAATACCAATGAGCAGACCATGGCGTGGATCATGGACACCTACTCCATGCACATGCGGCAGACGGTGACGGCGGTGGTGACGGGCAAGCCGCTGACGATTGGCGGATCGCGCGGGCGTCGCGAGGCGACGGGCCGCGGCATCATGGTGGTCTGCGAAGAAGCGCTGAAGTATCTGGGCATCCAGCGCGATGGGTGCAGAGTCATCATTCAGGGATTCGGGAACGTGGGATCGAACGCAGCGCGGCTGATGCAGGAGCGCGGCTACAAGATTATCGGGATCGGGGAGTACGATGGCGGGCTGTTCAATCCCAATGGGATTGACGTTTGCGCGCTGGAGGAGCACCGGCAGCGGAATGGCACGGTGCTGGGCTTCCGCGGCGCGGAGCCGGTGCCGACGGCGGAGCTGCTGACCAGCGACTGCGAGATTCTGATTCCGGCGGCGACCGAGAACGTGATCACCAGCCGCAATGCGGAGAAGATCCGGGCGCGCATTGTGTGCGAGGGCGCGAACGGTCCGACCACCGCGGTGGCGGATGAGATTCTCGCTGACAAGAAGGTGTTCATCATTCCGGACATTCTGGCCAATGCGGGCGGGGTGACCGCGTCGTACTTCGAATGGGTGCAGGACCGGCAGGGCTACTTCTGGAAAGAGTCGGAAGTGAACGAGCGGCTGGGGAGCATTCTGGAGGAGGCCTTCGGCGATGTGACGCGGTACGCGGAGGCGCATGACGTGAACAACCGGATTGCAGCGTACATGCTGGCGATCGACCGGGTGGCGTACACGATCAAGCAGCGGGGGATCTACGCGTGACCCAGTCCCGTAGCCGGTAGCTAACCGCTTTTAGCCAGTCTCAGCTCAACCCCGCAGTCGAAATCTTCGGCCGCGGTCTGGGGTCTTCATCTTTGGTGCGCGGCGTTCGTTTGCCCATCAATGTGGCGAAGACGCCGACGATGACCAGCGCGGCTCCGAGCCCCTGACGGTGCGAGATGGACTCGCCCGCGAGGGTGACTCCCAGCAGGAGCGCGATCACCGGATTGACATAGGCATAACTGGCAACACGGGTGGGCGAGTCGTGTGCGATGAGCCAGACGTAGGAGGTGTACGCGATGATCGAGGCCGCGACGATGAGGTACGCCATGCTGACCAGGACGCGGGTGCCGAGCAGGATCGGCAGCGGAGGCAGGAACCGATATTCGCCGGCGGCGAAGGCCAGCAGGATCAGGAAAAAGCCGCCGGTATACATTTGCCATCCGGCGTTGAGTTTCTGCGGGCTGGGCAGAGAGAGGCGGCGGGACAGCAGAGTGCCGACGGACCAGCAGAGGGTGCCGGCGACGGTGACGAGGATGGCGATGGCAGCGGAACGGGCGTGGGCCTGGTGGCCGCGATAGCGCAGGGCGAGAAGGGCGACTCCCAGGAAGCCGCACAGGATGCCGGAAAAGGGAAGCAGGGTGGCGCGCTGGGTGCGGAGGAAGAGGACTTCGCCCGCGTAGATCCAGAGAGGGATCAGGGCGGAGACGATGGCGGCGATGCCGGAAGGGATGCGAATTTCGGCCCAGAAAAGGCCTGCGTAGAGGCAGGCAAACATGATGAAGCCGAGCAGGGCGGCGTTGAAGAACTGGCGCGCGGTGAGTTCGAAGGCGCCGGTGAAGCGGCTCCAGAGAATGAGGATGAGGCCGGCGACGAGGAAGCGAAAGCCCGCCGCGAAGAAGGGCGGAACGACGCTGACGATTTCACGGATGGCCAGAAACGAGCCGCCCCACAGGATGTAGATGGCGGCGTAGGCGAGGAGCTTGCGCACAGGTAGAAAACAGGGTACAGGGTTCCGGGGGAACAGGGAACAGGTCTCAGCGCACAGGGTTCAGAGCAGAGGGCTCAGCTGCCAACTTCGACGACTTCGTAGCGCACCGGCGACGCGGAAATGGGTTGACCAGTGTTCCGCATTTCTTCGAGGTAAAGCGCGATGGCTTCGGAAATCATTCTGCGGGCTTCTTCATCGTCTCGGCCCGTGGAGACGACAGCGCCGGGCTGGAGTTCGGGCGCGTAGGCACGAATGGTGCCGTCGTCGCCTTCCTCGTCGATGACAAGATAGCTGCTGGTCATCGGTCGATTCCTGACTGCTTCATTGTCGCAGAGAGCAAACCCTTCGGGACATCGTGCGCGAGCGAATGAACGGGTACGACGACGATTCCTTCTTTCCGAGGTTGGCGATAAACCCGATGACGCCATTGGTTCTGACATGAAGCCAGCCATTCTCTTCCAGCATTTTGATCAGGTCGCGAAACTTCATCTTGTCTGTCAAAGCTCAAACGGCCATTCCAGTATCTCGCTGACCTGCTGCAGAAGTTCGGGCCCTTGTGATGAAAAACCTCCGGCGGCAATCACGGTCGGTCCAAAGCGGGATTGGGGCTGCTGCATCGTACCCGCTGGCTGGTACACTCAGGCTTCCCCGAAACTGGTCGGAGGCGGATTCTTTGGCAACCACACACAGTACGCAGGGTTTTCAGCCGTTTGTGCCGGCGAGTGAGACGCGGCCGGAGCTGACGTTTCGCGCAATCGTGCTGGGGTGCATCTTTGGGCTGATCTTCGGCGCGGTCACGGTCTACGTCGGCATCGAAGCGGGCCTGACCGTCGCGGCGTCGATCCCGATCGCGGTGCTCTCGATCAGCGTGCTGCGGGCGCTTGGGCGCGCGTCGATCCTCGAAAACAATATTGTCCAGACGACCGGAAACGCGGGGCAGTCGATTGCGGCGGGCGTGATCTTCACGCTGCCGGCGCTCATCTTCCTGGGATTCGATCTCGAGTACTTCCGCATCTTTGTGCTGGCCATGCTGGGTGGCTGGCTGGGACTGCTGTTCATGATCCCGCTGCGGCGACAGCTGATTGTGGAGGAGCACGGGAACCTCACGTATCCCGAAGGCACGGCGTGCGCGGACGTGCTGCTGGCCGGAGAGCGCGGAGGTTCGTTCGCGAGTCGCGTGTTTCTGGGGCTCGGCCTGGGCGCTCTGTACACGGTGTTTCAGAACGGCGACATCTTCGGGGCGTGGCCGGATACGCCGAATTATCAGCCGGACTTCGGGAAGCAGCACATCCTGAAGGGGGCCGCGGTGCGGCTGGATGCGGTGCCGGAGTATCTGGGCGTGGGGTACATCATCGGCACGCGCGTGGCGGGCACGATGTTTGCCGGCGGCGTGTTTTCGTGGCTGGTGCTGATGCCGGCGATTTACTTCTTCGGCTCGCATCTGACGGGGCCGCTCTATCCGGCGGTGAAGCCGGTGGCGCAGATGTCGCCGGGCGAGATGTGGTCGGCGTATGTGCGGCCGATGGGTGCGGGCGCGGTGGCTGCCTCGGGACTGATCACGCTGATCAAGACGATTCCGACCATTGTGGGCGCCCTGAAGGCGGGCATGGGCAATTTGCGCAAGGGCGCGGCAGCCGCGGCGGCCGGCAACGAGCGGACCGATCGTGATATGCCGATGTCGGTGGTGCTGGGCGGCAGTGTGTTGCTGGTCGTGCTGATGTGG
>Ga0210385_10001203_pt1 | contig 16352 bp, 13 predicted proteins | sample IncBWH26OmetaG_FD_160107 | JGI IMG/M metagenome (GOLD analysis project Ga0210385, IMG submission 160107) | Forest soil microbial communities from Barre Woods Harvard Forest LTER site, Petersham, Massachusetts, United States - Inc-BW-H-26-O ...
CGAGTTTCTCGGACGCTATGGCGGGCTCGACCGGCCGGCCGCCCTCGCCGCTCGTACGCCGCTGTCCCAGCGGGTGGGTGCTGGCCTCGACCCGTGCTGCGCCCTGCAGAGCTTCGTCGAGCTCGAACTGAACGAGACTGTCGAGATTGCTTTTTTTCTGGGTCAGGCCGCGAATTCGACCGATGCACAAGAACTCTTGCGCCGCTACCGCGCCGCCGATCTGGATGCGCGGCTGGACACGGTGGTTCGGTACTGGGACGAGGTGCTCGGTAAGGTCCAGGTGAAAACGCCGGACCGCTCCCTGGACATCATCCTCAACCGCTGGATGCTCTATCAGACGCTGGTTTGTCGCCTATGGGCGCGATCGGCGTTTTACCAGGCCAGCGGAGCCTATGGATTCCGCGACCAGCTGCAGGATGGCATGGCGCTGGCGCTCACCACACCCAGCCTGACACGCGAGCATTTGCTGCGCGCAGCGGGCCGACAATTCATCGAGGGCGACGTACAGCACTGGTGGCTGCCGTCAACTGTGCAGGGATCTGCAGGCGCGGGCGTGCGTACGCGCATTTCCGACGACCGGACGTGGCTGGCGTACGCCACGGCGCAATACATCGAGGCAACCGCGGACATTGCGGTCCTGGATGAGAGAGTGGCGTTTCTTGAGGGGCCCGCACTGCGTCCGGGTGAGCACGACGCATATTTCCAGCCGGTGATTTCCGACGATAGCGCGACGCTGTTCGAACATTGTGCCCGCGCGCTCGAACAGAGCCTCGCGGTTGGGGAGCATGGTCTGCCCCTGTTCGGTACTGGCGACTGGAACGACGGCATGAACCGCGTGGGCGAGCAAGGGCGCGGTGAGAGCGTCTGGCTCGGGTGGTTCCTGTACACCACGCTCCTGGCGTTCGCGGCTCTGGCGCGCGAGCGCCAGCAGCCGCAGCGCGCGGCGCAATGGTCAGACCACGCGAGTGCATTACGCGATTCACTGGAGCGCAGCGCCTGGGACGGCGGCTGGTATCGCCGCGGCTATTTCGACGACGGTACTCCACTCGGATCAGCCGCGAGCACCGAGTGCCGCATCGACTCGATCGCTCAGTCGTGGGCCGCGATCTCCGGTGGCGCCGACCCGGACCGTGCTGCGATGGCGATGGCCGCCGTCGGCAATGATCTCATTCGAGCGGACCCCGGGCTGGCGTTGCTGTTCACACCGCCCTTTGATCACACGACCCTTGATCCGGGCTATATCAAGGGCTATCCACCCGGCATTCGCGAAAACGGCGGCCAGTACACGCACGCTGCCACCTGGTCAGTGATCGCCTACGCCCGGCTAGGCCAGGGCAACAATGCCGGTGCACTGTTCGCACTCCTCAATCCCATCAATCACTCGAGCAGCCGCACCGGTGTGCAGCGCTACAAGGTGGAGCCATACGTCATTGCCGCAGACGTCTACTCCGTCGCGCCGCACATCGGGCGCGGCGGCTGGACGTGGTACACAGGCGCGGCTGGCTGGATGTATCGGGCCGGTCTTGAGAGCATCCTGGGATTTCGCTTACGCGGGGCGAGCCTCCTGCTGACTCCCTGTATCCCCGAGAAGTGGCCGCGCTTTGAGATCGTGTTCAAGCACCGCTCGGCACGCTACGAAATACTGGTAGAAAACCCGCACGGCGTCAGTCGCGGAATCGCGCACGCTGAGCTCGACGGCACGACACTTGCGACGGGTTTGCAAACGCGCATTCCGCTCGTCGACGACGGCAAGACCCACGGCGTGCGGCTGGTCTTGGGGCCGTAGCGTCCAGAAACCAGCATCGGAGCTGCCATACCAGATTGCCGGACTCGGATATGCCGCGAGACTCGCGGGCGCCTGGATGCAGTTTAGACAAGACCCACCGCGTTCCTCGCGCGGCGCTCACCTGCCGATGAGCCGCATGCCGTCTTCGTCATATCGCGCGCCGACGGCTGCGCCGATAGGAAAGATCCGCTTCAACGAGGCCGTCAATTCCGGAGTCAGCGACGCTTGCGCCGCGGCCACGTTTTCCTCCAGATGCCGAGTCCGGCGTACACCGGGAATCGGAATTACTTGCGGTTGCGCCGTGAGTAGCCACGCTAGCGCCAGCTGTGCGGGCGTGCAGCCCTGTTGCAGCGCGAGCTCCCGCAGCTGCGCCACCAAGTGAGCATTGGCTCCGGCGGCCGCACCGGTGAATCTTGGCTGCTGGCGGCGGTAATCATCGGGCGCCAGGCTCGCCACCTCCGCGATGGTGTCCGTCAGAAAGCCGCGACCGAGCGGAGCGAATGCGACGAAGCTCGTTCCGAGTTCTTTGCAAACCGGAATCATGTCAACTTCGGCATTACGCGCCCAAAGAGAGTACTCACTTTGGAGCGCGCTGATGGGATGTACGGCGGCAGCGCGTCGTAACGTTGCCGAGGAGACCTCTGAGAGCCCGATGGCGCGTATCTTCCCCTGCCGCAGCAGATCTGCGAGAACGCCCACCGTCTCTTCGATCGGGTACGTCGGGTCGTAGCGATGCACGTAATACAGGTCGATCGTCTCGGTTCTAAGACGGCGCAGCGATCCCTCGCAGGATTGCCGAATGTACGCCGGACTATTGTCGATCAAAGCCGCGCTCAGAATTCGGTCCCGTACAAAGCCGAACTTGCTGGCAATGACCAAGCGATTGCGGCGTCCGACAGCGAACCGCCCGATCAGTTCCTCGTTATGATGGGGGCCGTATGAATCCGCGGTGTCCAGGAAATTGACGCCGAGGTCGAGGGCACGCTCGAGAGTGGCGAGGTTCTCCCGCGCATCGCTCGGCCCGTAACATTCGCTCATCCCCATGCAACCGAGGCCCATGACGGATACCGACAGCTCGGTGCCACCCAAGGGCACACGTCGCAGCAGCTCGGGTCGCATGTACAAGTCTCCCATTCGACTCCTTCAGCGAAGTGCCTCGAACCTCACTGCCTGCCCGGTCTACGTGCCGGTCTTCACGGCGGTCCAGGTGCGCGTTCGAATACGCTCAGTGTCCGGTCCGGCTTCCGCTTGCTGGTACAGGCGCGAGCGCATCTGCTGCCCTGGATAAATTGACGGATCCTGACGGATTGCGGCCTCGACGTACCGATCCGCCGCGCGATTGTTGTTGCCGTAGTGTATTTCGTTGGTAATCGCCGCGATCACTTGCGGCTCCAAGAGAAAATCTATGAAGCGATACGCGGCGTCGGCATCGGGCGCGGCGACGGGTATCAGGAACGCGTCGTAGCTGATGCACGCGCCCTCCTTGGGCACGGTAAAAGCGATCCGGACGTGCACGCCGGTCGCACGCAACTGGGCCCGGGTTGCAGCGGCGTCGCTCGAGTAACCCATCGCGAGGCACGTTTCTCCGTTTGCCAGATCACTCAGATACTCAAGAGAGTCGAAGGCGCGGATGTACGGCCGTATCGCCAGCAGCAGTCTCTCCGCCTCCTTGTAGTCCTGTGCACTCGCGGTATTCGGATCGAGGTGCAGGTAGTTGAGTACCAGCGGCAGTACGTCAGAGGGAGAGTCGAGCAGCGTGACACCACAATCGGCGAACCGCTTCACGACTTCCGGCTTGAAGAGCATGTCGAGACTGTCAACCGGTGCGTCCGGCATGCGCGCACGGATCATGTCGACGTTGTAGGCGAAGCCATTGATTGAATGCAGATAGGGTACCGCGTGGCGGTTACCCGGATCTGCGCGCGCCATGGCACTCAAAGCGACCGGGTCGAGGTTGTCCCAGTTCGGGAGTTTCGCCCGGTCCAGTGGACGAAACGCCCCCGCCTTGATTTCACGACTGAAGAAGTCCGTCGAGGTACTGACCACATCGTAACGAAGATCGCCGGCCCAAACCCAACCCTCGAGGGTATTGGCCGAGTCATAGGTACCGTACTTGACCTGAATGCCGGTGCGTTGCTCAAAATTCGCCACGGTGCTCTTGCCGATGTAGCCCTCGTAATTCGCGATGTAAAGAATCCGCGACGTCGCCGCCACTTTTGAGTCCCCGGATCTTTCCCCGCAGGCCGCGATGAGCAACACCGCCACTGCCAACGGCGCGTAGCTTGCGAAGAAGTTTGAGGCTGTCTTATGCTGCACTGGCAGATCGTCTGCTTCCCAGTCAGGTTAGACTCAGTTTCTAACCGACAAATGCTTAATCGACAAGTCGAACGGCAATCTGAGTCACACCGCCGCTCCGGCACGGCGTCTTGGCGAGCCGGGGCCGACTTGCGGGTTGTGCACATCTCGACACATTCGGAGCGCGTCCCATGCCACTAAGCTCGTTCGATGCAGAGGTGTCGTCTGCGGTAGTCGTCGATGCTCTACGGCGCGATGGCGCTGCCATCGTCCGCAACCTCGCACCACCGAGCTTAGTTCAGTCGGTCTGCGCGGAGTTGCGCGCCAAGTTGGACGAATCGGGTGCCGATCATCAGGCCAGTTACCCTACCGGATTCAGCGGCCGGAAAACCCTGCGTTGCTACGGTGTGCTGCGTTTCTCGCCGAGCAGCTCTCAACTGATCGCACATCGCATGGTTCTTGAGGTGGCGGACGCCGTGCTATTGCCGGCCTGCGCCGATTATCAGCTGGGAAGCACGACGGGCATTGAAATACTGCCCGGACAAGGCAATCAGCCACTACATCGGGACGATACGCCGTACCCGATCCAATTGGCAGGACTTGAACTGCAGATCGGCGTGATGTGGGCACTATCCGACTTCACGTCGCAGAACGGCGCGACCCGGATTGCCATCGGCAGTCATCGACTGCTCAGGAGCTGGCACATACCAGAGGTTTCGCACTGCGAACAGGCAGTGATGCCCCAGGGCTCCGCCGTCTTTTATCTGGGGTCGACCTGGCATGGAAGCGGGGAAAACCGCAGCAGTTCGGCGCGTACCGGCCTGATCAACACCTACAGCTTGGGATGGCTCCGCTCCGAGAGTAACCACATGCTGGAGGTGCCGCCTTCGATCGCGGCACAATACAACCAAAGCGTCCGGCGCCTTCTTGGATACACCACTCATGGCGACGGCGAAGATCAGCTGGGTCATTACGACGGTCACGAACCTGTCTGGGTATCACCCCGCTCGAGGTTTGGCAGCGGCACGTAGTCCTGAGCTTGCGATTCCGCGCGCCCACATGCGTCTCTGCGCGCCAACCCGATGCCGCCGATTACTCCCTGATATCCAGCTCAGGCATTAAGAATACACGCGCTCCTCCTGCGGTATCAGCGGCGGCAGCTGGAACGCTTCCGATGATGCTGGGTGGGCACGTATCCACGCCGTGTCAGGGGTCTTTGGCTGCGCTCAACAGCAATGGCGCGGGAAAGCGGGCGGACTCATTCGCGAGCCATTCGCGAAAGGCCGCGACCTTCTCGAGCGAGAGATGCGCCGGTGGGCAGACAAAGTGGTAGGCATGTGGAGAGCGAACCGCGCGACCGGCGAGCGCGAGCCGCCCCGCTGCGACTGCGTCAGCCACCATCGTCCACCGTGACAAGGCCAGCCCCTGGCCCGCCTCAGCCGCACGCACAATTGCGACCGCATCGTCGAATGCGGCGCCGGAACTCGGCCACACTTCGTCCGGGCCGGCCTCCAGCAACCAGGCTGTCCAGGGTTCGTAAGTGCTGTGCAACAATTTGTATCGCTTGAGATCGCTGGCTTCGGCAACCGTGCCGAACCGCTGCAGCAGCGCGGGGATACAGACCGGCACCAGCCATTCCTCCAGAAGCTTCTGTGAATGCAACCGCGGCCAGCCACCAGCGCCGAAGCGAATCCCAGCGTCCATGCCGATTTTCACGAAATCGACCAGCTCAGTTGAAGTGTGGATCTGCACGTCGATACCAGGATGGCGCGCCGTGAAGTTCGGCAGCCGCGGCAGCAGCCACTGCGCGAGAAAGGATGCGAGCATCGTGACCCACAGTGGCCCCGAGCCCCGATCTGCCCGAGCCTCGTTAATCGCCCGCTCGAGATCGGCAAGCGCCTGCTCGACCTTCGGCAGCAGCGCCTTGCCCTGCGCGGTCAGCTCAACCCGGCGACCGTCGCGCCGAAAGACGGGGACACGCAGGTAATCCTCGAGCGCCTGCACCTGCATGCTGGCCGCACTGACGGTGACGCCGAGGGCGTCGGCGCCACGGGTGAAACTCCGATGTTGAGCGACCGCCACGAACACCCGCAGGCTCGCGAGCGGTGCGCGCCGAAAGGCGTTGCGCGGCGTTGTGATCGGGTTTGCGCGACGCTGGTTGCGCCTGACCACGGGCGCCGCGCGCGCACTCTTGACCGCAGCCGCCCGACGATTGTTCTCTCGTATGCGCATCCGATGGCCCAATTGCCTGTATCGCTTGCCGCCAATCATACGCCGTGCGGAGAGTAACTTCAGATGAGGCAAAAGCCCGTATTTCTAAGGGTTTGCGCACCGTTCAGCCGCCCTGCATGACCATTCAGCTTTTCTGAGAGCGCCCGTCCCGAGAGCGCGCACCATCTCACTCGGACCTAGCGTCCACGCACGCTTAGCAAGAGGAGAATCGTCATGAGAGTCAGTCGTGTCATTAGTATGGCCGCTGCTGTGGTCATCACCGCCACTGAGCTGGCATGGCTTTCCAGCAGCGCCCCGCTCAGCGCGCCGGAGCCACCCAGCGCGGCTTCGCCGGCGAGCGAAACGTCCGCCGCACCGTTGCCGGAGATCGTGGTCATCGGCCACCGGTAACGGCTTGTGAACTGCATTGTATTTTGCACGGCATCGGGCCAAGTGATCCGCGAAGACCACGGCGGCGGCGCGCAGTGAGTCCTCCATCTCTGCGTGCTCCGACTCCGTGGCGGGACACGGACCTGGCATGGAAACCCGGAGCGCTCCGCGGCAATTGTCGGACCCGGAGCACCCGTCGCGAGAGCCGATCCGCATCGGATCATTGGCTGGGAAGGAGCCGTTCTGCTTCCGTGAACAGCGAGGGGTCCACCAGCGCGCCCGAAGCGGCCGCGTTGTCGTTGACCTGCTCGGGACGCGATGCCCCGACGATCGCGGAACTGACGTTTGGTTGCCTTAAGACCCACGCCAGCGCGAATTGGGCCAAAGTCAGGTTTGCCTGGGCTGCCAGCCGCTTCACCTGTTGCACCGCTTGCAGGGTCGCCGGCGTCAGCCAGCCGGGATCTAGGAACGCTCCCATTGCGGGATCCGCCGCACGACTGTTCGCCGGAAGCGGCGAATTCGGCAGATACTTTCCGGTGAGGACTCCCTGTGCGAGCGGCGACCAGACGACCTGCGAGATCCCGGATTTCGCCGACAGAGCCAGCAGGCCGTTCTCCGGTTCGCGATGCAACAGCGAATATTGCGGTTGACTGGAGACAAAGCGGACAACGTTCTTCAGCGCCAAAGCTGCCTCAATCCGCTCCAGAGGCCATTCGGAGAAGCCGACGTAACGCACCTTTCCGGACGTCACCGCCTGAGTCAGGGCCTCCATGGTCTCTTCCAGCGGAGTGTCGAAGTCGTATCGATGGCATTGGTACAGGTCCACATAGTCGACCTGCAGTCGCTTGAGTGACGCCTCCAGCTGCTTTCGGATTTGCTCCCGTGACAAGCCACGGTCGGTGTCGCTCATCGGAAAGAACAGCTTGGTCGCAAGCACGTAGCTCTCACGCTTGACGCCTGCCAGCGCCTCGCCAAGCACCATCTCGGCGGCCCCCCGGCCATAGACGTTCGCGGTATCCAGGAAATTGATCCCGAGATCGAGCGCGCGATGCACGCAGGCGATAGCGAGCTGCTTTCGCAGCGGGTCGGTGAAGGTCAGCCACGAGCCGAAGCCGATCTCCGAAAGCACCAGGTCGCTGCTTCCAAGCTTCCGGTATTTCATGAGACGACTGCCTTGAATCGGCTCGCGCGCATAGATGCCAGAGTCTCGCGAGCCGCCATGCGAAATGTCTTGGGAATCGTCAGGTTTACTCCGGCGACGATGCTCATCAGTGATTCAGCGTTACCAAGGGCAAAGGTGCCGCTTCGGGCCGCTCAGTGTGCCTTTCGCTGTCCGCGCTAGCAGGGCCGGCCGCGAGCCCATTGCATGCCGTATCGCGCTTGCTTGACGCGCCGCTGGCGCTTGGGGCGCCACAAACGCTCAGGACGGTCGACCCAAGGCTTGCTCGGCCAGTTCCAGCAGTTGCGGTGTCGTAACCGCGGAGAGATCCGCGCCGATCTCACGCACGACGCGCTGATAGGTCTCGCGGTGATGCGTGCGCAGGTACTCGCTCAGATGCTGGGCCGCATTACTCTTTCCCGTGCCATGGCCGACGACGACGATCCGGCCTCCGGCGGCCAGAGCAGCGCCAATTCGCTGGTAGAAGTCGGCGTCCTCCGGAGCCCGCTGGCCCTCCTCCCGTGATTGCCCCTTATGCGTGAGGTGATGCAAAAAGTGATGGGGGTCGTAGGGCCTGATTTCCTGCTTCGATCCATCGCCGGATGCCTGATCGATGCGGTAGATCTTCGCGCCGTGGTGGTCCACCACCACCATCAGGCTGGGTGCCGCTGGTGAGGGATGCGCCGGCGCCTGCGACGGGGCGTCAGGCGTCCAACCCGCGCGCTGTAGAAAGTGGCGCACGTCGACCACCTCAGAACTGGTGAGATCCTTGGTGTGGGGCTTGTGCATCTGATAACGCTCGGAACCGACACTGAAAGCGAACTTATCGCCGTCGCGGTGCACCGTGCCTATTCTCTCGATCAGCCCGACCACGTCCATCCATTCCAGATTATGGGCGGTCGGATGCCGAAACAGAGCTTCCAGCGCTCTAAGATGCGCGCCGTGCAGGGCGTTCGGCCCCTGCCCGCGTATTGTTTCTTCGCCGCCGACTTCATTGGTGTTCATATAGGGAGATACCTTAGATCAGAGTTCTCGCATGATCACAACAGCGTGCCTTTGGCCAAGGCAAGTTCGTTCCAGCACGACGTACACCCTCACATTACCGCTTCAGCTGACACGCCACATCACTAATATCCTGCTGCGGCGAAAGCTCGACCTCGACCTTGCCTAGCAAAGCTCTGCTCGCTGCGGAGCGTAGGCATCGGTCCGGGCTCGAAGGCACAATCATTCAGTGGCCAATGAAGCGCACCGAGGGCGACATACTAGTCCCTCGGTGCGCCCCGCGGTCGCGGTGCCGCGGCCCAGCCCTACGCTGGTTTCGCTTCAAAATCTATGACGTTCGGATGGACTTACCGGCTGTGCTGCCTGTAGAAACCTTGGAGATCCTTCTTATAATTCTCCTGGGTTTCCACCTTTTGCACCGTATGTCCGGGTTTCAACACGGGCTTTAATGAAGGGGCGCCTGCGGCGGCATCTTCGAACGTTGCAACGACCTTGCCGCGTTCATCTTTGACGACATTGATCTTCATGGATCTTCTCCTAAACACCGTTGCTTTCAAAGTTCCCAGTGATGCCCTGATCCACTGAGTTAGCGAACTGATCTACCGCACTCAGTGTAATGTTGTAGCTGGGCTCACCACCGGCACCGCCCTGATCCACATACACCGTAACGTCTGAAATTAGCGCACCAACGTTGTTTTCAGAGCTTTGCAGTGTGAATGCGAAGGCTTCATGATTGGTGATGTTGCCGCCCCAGACTGTCCAACGCTGCGGTCCGCCGGTCTGTGTGATTGTGTTCCACGTAGCCATCTTGAACCTCCCGGTTCCTGCTCATATCGAGGATCTATGTTCCTCAATTGAGAATACGTATTCCCACTGCAGAAGGCGCCATCGCCGAGCGGCCGACGGGAACGTCATGCGGCGCGTTCGATTCGCACGCGCCGCGGCTCAGCGGAGATGCGAGACTCAAATAGCGCCACAGATCAGGCAACTGCTAGAGTTCGCTGGTCAAACCGGTGGCGGTAATCACTGAGTGAAATGGTGACTATGAACGCGCGGCGCGTAGCTTTGTTCTTCTCGATGATCTGCGGCATGAGCGGCGCATCTGCGCAGCTGGGACCGGAATCGGTCGATAAGGCGGCGAAACTTGAGCCCGGACAATCCGTCTTCAGCGGAAACACGAAAATCACCCTGAATCAGCGCGACGCTGGCACCAAGGATGCCGACGGATGGTTTCTGGTGAAGTCCGCGAAGGACGGGTTCTCCGTGCGTTTCCCCGCGCCCATCACGGACGAGACCCATTACATCCGCGGCGGCAATGGCGCTTCTATCGAGCAAAATAACCTCAGCGCCCGAACCAGTACGATGAACTTTGTCGTCGGTTGTACCAAGGACAGGAACCACAGAATCTCTGCCGATACCGTTCATCAGGTGGTAACCGCGATTGCCGGCTTGTCGCATCAATTCGCATCAGCACCATTCAAGAATGGCGCACTCGTTGGCACGGAATACAGCGGCATTGATCCGAAAGGTACTTATTTCGCCGGTCAGTCATTTATGCTCGGCGAACAATTCTGTCAGTTCTTAGTTGGATCCCGCGAGCCATTCAATGGAATCCCGGCTCAAGCCCGCACGGCATTCGACTCGTTCCGACCAGAGGACGTCCGCCAATGATTCAGACGCGCACCTTGGAAAGATCGGCGGCTAACACTGGTGGCTACCTCCCTGCTTGCGGTCTCAGGGGAGCGTGACGGAAGCGAAACGCTTGTAAGAGCCCGATTCGTCGTCGTTCCAAAACACCTGACGCAAGGTTGCCCCACCTGCCTATCCTGGGTCGCCGCCGATGGACGCGAGAAGACTCATTTGGCGGGTGCACCTGCTCCGCTCAGCAGTGTGTGCTTCCGGTCTAACTTCGGCCATTTACGCCGCCGGCCCAACCTCCTCGATTGCGGTCGTTCAATCCGGGCGGCGCTCAGCGCATGGCCAGGCGTCTCGATCCAGAGTTCGAGAGTCTTGTCGTGCTAGGGCGCACATCGCTATTCGGGCTCTTTGCTGGCTATGAACAGCGCGATGAGCGGATCGAGCGCAGGTAGCGATAGGCGGTATTCAGCACCAAGCCGCCCATAGCATCTACTGTTCGGGCGGCGCCGACTTCAAGTGCTCTTGCAAGAAGGCCTCGATACTGGTCAGCACCTGCACGCGGGCTTCAGTGTGCCATTGCCAGTGATCTTCCGCTGCGAGCTTCACCAGAGTTACGGGCTTGCCGGCCGTTTGGAGTGCATGGCCCATGCGCTCAGACTGCTCGTCCATGATCGGTCCGTCCGCGCCGTAGATGAGGAGCACCGGGATAGTGATGGACCCAGCCGCATTGATGGGTGACTTGGCGACGAGTCTCGAATCATGCTCTGAGCCCACGCGCTTCTCCAGCGTATCTGCAGCTGTGGAAAATGTCTTTGCTCCGAAGACTGGCGAGCGAGGAACCACTGCGTGCAGCCACGCGGGAACGTCGAAAATTCCGTTGACGCCGATCGCACACGCATAAAGTTGCGGCGTGAACGCGGCGCCTGCGAGTGCCACATAGCCGCCGTAGCTGAAGCCGACGATGCATATTCGATGTGGGTCAGCGATGTGCTGATCGATCATCGCGCGCACCCCGTCGGTTACGTCGTCCTGCATCAGCCCACCCCACTGCCGATAGCCAGCCTCACGGAAAGCTTCACCGAAGCCACTCGAGCCGCGGAACTGCGGCTGCAGCACCGCGTAACCACGCGTGGCGACGAACTGCACGTCACTGTTGAACACCGGATAGTCACGGGAGTTTGCGTTACCGTGCGGCAGCACGACGAGCGGCAGAGCCCCTGCGGGAGCGCCGGGCGGCAGTGTCAGGTAGGCGGGTATTTGAGTTCCATCTCGCGCTGTGTAGCTGATCTGTTTCGTCTCACCGAGCGGTACACCGGTCAAGTTCGGAAAAGGCTCCGCCGCGATGTCGGCGCGATGTGACGTGAAATCAATCAAATAGTAGACCGGCGGGGCGTTGGATGCTTGTGCCATGGCAAGCGTTTTGGTGCCGTCATACGTCCAGCCGTAGAGCTGGACCATTTTTGACGGAAAGGCGTGCTGCACCGAGTCGTATCGGTGCTGGGCAGTGGCGTCCAACCATTTAGGCGCAATCGTCGAACCGCCGAGGAATACCCCGAGGATAGCGCCACTGTACGGATCCTCGTACACCCCTGTGACGTCTGTTTCGGGGTCCTCTGCGAGGACGTGCGGAGCTGAACCGTCGACAGGATAAGCCCAGGCCGCTTGGTGTGGCCGGCCGTTTGCCGTTAGAACCACCAATGCCGACCCATCCGGCAGAACGCCGGCGAGATTGGGTTGCTCGACCGTGTCATCACGACGTAGCAACTCCTGAAGCTTTTCTCCGCGCCATACGGAAACACGGTATGTATGACCTCGGGAATCCCAATCTTCGCGCGCGACCGGGTCGCCGTGTATGTCGATGACCCAGCGTACCGTCTGCGGCGTACCTTCGTTCACAAGCTGCCAGCTGCCGTCTTGCGTCGACACCTCAATCAGCCACTTCTCTTGGTTTCTTCCCAAGGCCGCAGTCATCAGCACCGCGTGAGGGTGTGCCGCGTGCGCGAATAGCAGGCTCGCGTTGCGCGCGTTAACGGCGCCCGGCTTATTGCCGCCCCTTCCGGGCAGTACGCGACCGTCGCCGCCAGTCGCGTCGTAAGCTAAAGTCCAGGTTTGTTCACTCGAGTAGCGGCCGGGCGAATCGATGTTCTCACTCAACACCACCAGCAGCGTCTCCGAGTCATTCCAGCGCAGAACGCGCAGCCTGCCTTGATCCGGCAGCGAAAGGACGCGCTGCATCTTGTGCGCCGAGAGATCGTAGATCGCAACCTTCGCCGGAGCCTCGCGTTGGTCCGCCCACGCAAGCCAGTGCCCATCTGGACTAAGGACCACCAGTGTTTCGGCGGGCAGGCTGCCGAAAATCGCCGCTGTTGGCGGCGCTACCGCGGGAGCCGGCAAAGCGCATGGTGATAGGAGTAAAAGGAGCGCGCCGAAGCGCGCCGATCGAACGTCGTAAGCCATTCAACCCCCCCAGTTCGCACACCGCCGTCATGGCTCCGGCCAATACTTGTAGTGCCGCATCCGAGGCGGCTTAAAAACCCGAACCTTGCCGCAACTCAGAGCTTAGCAGCACTCAGTCCGGGTCCCGGGTGTCGCACACAGATCTGACTTAACTCGGCTACGCAGGACGGCATCACGCAATGCGACGCCGGCGAGCGAAGCTCAGAACTCTGCGAGAAGACCAGATGCCGTTGGTGGCACTTGCGGCGCGGTGTGGCAATGCCCGCTCGTTGCCGAGAGCGAAACAAGCAACGCGAGCGCGAGCGCCCACCGTGGCCTAGCCAACCTGCCTGTACATCGCTCTCTTCCCCCCGGCAGCCCCCAATATTCTTATGTTAGCTCGTCGATGACACTCGGGCACATCTGCCCCGCGATCGGGTTCGTACTTTGCATGACAATTTCATGGCCAGCAAATCAGATCTGTTCCCATGCGGCTGCAAATCTCAGGTAGCGACCGCTAACCATATTCGATGCCCGGGGGCCGCGCATCTCTCTTCACACAGCGGTGCGTGCGTCAAGTTTCATTGACAAGCCTCTCATCCGCTGACTGCTAGTAGATTCATGACTTCGGGGCGGAGCGTAGGGTATAGGCCGTCTGTCGAGCGTGTCCGGGGTAAACCGGCCATCCGTGCGACATTTCCGTAAGTGGTGACTTGCCCACGTGAATGCTCGGTATGACGTTCCAGAGAGCCTCCAGAGCCGGGTTCATCTCAGCCCCCATCTTTCCACGCGTGCGCCGCTTATTGGCGCCCATTTAGCCCAAACATCGCCTCGGCGCTGAACTTTCCTCGCGTCGTCATGGTTCCTTTGACTTTATGTTTGACTACTCACCGCTGACCACAGGATCGCTCGAGAATCAAGTGCGCGTACGCTGCTAGCCCCATTGTGTAACGGTATGCTTATGGGCGAGACGATATGTTGCATCGAAGCGATGGCGCGTGGCGATGCGCAACGCATCCAATGCACTGAGCCGCGCGGTCCATAATTAGTAGACTGGGGCGTGACGGAGTCGAATCGTCGCCCAGCGGATTAAAAGCCACTCGCTCAACTGTCGGTGCGACACGTCTGGCTTTTCGGACCATTCCCCACCGCTGCTCCAAGACCGCAGCGACCCTCCAGGTCCAACCAGATAAAAGCCTGAGGTTAGTGTCCTCTCGGCAGGCTCCAGACATCCAGCACGCCGCTAGTGGCATGGTCGTTCGCGTTGCCCTCTGGAAGAATGATCTTGCCCTGCAGCACAATGGGGCTGTTCCAATGGCCGGAACCACAGGCCAATGTGGCAACGACTTTGCCCGACGCAGCTTCATAGACGTTCAGGCCGCCCGCGCGCGCGTAAACAAACAGCAGGCCGCCGGCCTCGAAGGGACTTGTGCCCCCAGTCGCATTCTTCCATTGCTCCTGTAGCTTGGAATTCACGAGCCGCCATGCGGCCGTGCCACCGTTGTCGGCAGCGAACATCCAGATCTGCCCCTCCGGTCTCCAGACAGCGGGCTGTGCAAACAAGTCCTGGCCGCTAGGGGTCGAAATGATCTGCAGCTCGTGGCCCTGGTGGGCAGCGGAACCAGCGATACCCTTGCGGCTGAGCAGACGGACCTTGCCGTCCTTACCACCCTGTGCGATCAGGTCGCCGCCGAGAAGCACCGGCGAGCTCGAGCCGAGGTCGAGATCGCGCCTATTCAGTTCCGCGGTGTCTAGGGGCGTATAGTTGCCGACCATAGTCACATTGGCGTTGATTACGATAAGCGAATCGCCCCAGGCGTTCGTGCCATTCCACTCGCCATTGCCGGTGGCGATGAACATCTCGCCGCTGTCTGGATCGACTACGGCTCCCGCACGGCCCCAGATGGCTGACTGAGTTTGTGGGCAGGAGTCGGGCTCAAGCAGCCCGGTACGGTTGCTACAAAGCGAATTCCAACCTTGTAAGAGCTTGCCGGAGTTGCCATCAAGAACGACGAGATGGCCCTGATACGGCGGCCGATCGCCGATATAGCCGGCCGTAACAGCGATTACGTTGCCACGAAAGAACTTCAGAGGTGATGCGATTTTCTCGCGCTCTGGCAACTTGGTGATGGCGGTGCGCCAGACAGGGCGGCCATCGCTGACCGCCAGCTTTTGAACATAGCCGTCGGACGATGCGGCGTAAATGGACTGCCGATCGCTATCGGCTGTAGGCGTGGAATTGGTAATCTGGCGTGACCCTGCCAGCTTTTCATAGGCAGGCGGCGTGTATTCCCACAAAACCGCGCCGCTATCCGCGTCCAGCGCCAGTGTTTTGCCGTAGGTAGTGGTGACGAAAATGGAATTGTGGCGGTCACCGTGGACCGTGACGCCTTGCAAATAAATCGCGCTCGCATCGACCGTGCCATCCAGCTTTATTTGCCGCCGTGACAGCTGGTTGACGTTGGCGGCCGTGATGCCGGTCGCCTCCGGGTTGGCACCCGTGCTTTCCACATTGCCTCCAAACATCGGCCAGTCTTGTGGAGGCATGTTCTGGTCGGCTGCCGCGACGGCGACGCTCGCGCCACTCAACAACAAAATCAGAAGTAGGTATCTCATGCCCGGAGTATCCACCAAAGCCGGGCTCCGGAGGCAAGGATTCCCATTGCCTGGCTCTGGAAGCGATGGTGACTGACAGCTGCGGGTCGATTACCGTTCTAGTTGCGAACGATCGGGTGACCTGCACTTTCGGCGAACAGCGACAACCGGCCAGTCGGGGCCAAACCCAGGCATGTCACTTCATTTCCCCGAGTGAAGAATCACCCTTGTCAGTCATGCGCAGAGCTTCGCCATAACACCCGCGGCTGATGATGGAGAATCAGCGCTGGTTTTGATCCGACATGCCCTCGGGCCGCGCCTCAACCGTAGGTCACATCGGTGCTCTGTCCGACCTCGATAATGTATCCGTCAGGATCTCGGATGTAGCAGCGAATCTCGCCGTACTTGGGAATCGGCTTTGTGATGAACTCGGCGCCTCGACTCTTCCACAGTTCATAGCACGCCTGAATGTCCGCAACGCGCATGTTCAAAAAGCTGTTGATGTGATTCGGATCGGGTGTGCTGAGCGTTACCGTCGGCTTATCCGGGGTCGGGCCGCCCCCAACGTTCAAAATCATCCAGATGTTCGCAAGCTGAAGGTACCCAGGCGCGTTGCCGTCACCCAGGCTCAGAATGCGAGCGCCGAAGACCTTTTCGTAGTAGCGAGCTGATCGGCCGATGTCGGCGACGGTGAGGAATTGCGCGATGCTGATCCCCTCTCGCGGGGGCATCTCATAGCTCTTTTGTTCGATTTGAACGCTCATTGGCAACCTCAATTCGATAGCCGTTGATTTGAGTTATACCCTGGGAATCCAAACGTCAACCACGACTGATTCGCCA
>Ga0210385_10001204_pt1 | contig 16345 bp, 10 predicted proteins | sample IncBWH26OmetaG_FD_160107 | JGI IMG/M metagenome (GOLD analysis project Ga0210385, IMG submission 160107) | Forest soil microbial communities from Barre Woods Harvard Forest LTER site, Petersham, Massachusetts, United States - Inc-BW-H-26-O ...
CGCGCCGGCTCGCGCGCCTGGGCGGCTGCCCATTCGTGAAAGTGGAGGCTTCGAAGTACACCGAAGTGGGGTATGTGGGCCGCGACGTGGAATCCATGGTTCGCGACCTGGTGGAAACCGCCATCGACATGGTGCGCGAAGAAAAGCTGGACGAAGTAGCCGAGCGAGCGGAACAATCCGCTGAGGAGCGTCTCCTGGATTTGCTGCTGCCTCCTTCGCCTGCGTCGGCTCCGGACGCTAGTGCCAACGGCGAAGCCCAGCGTCGCGAGCAATTGCAACGTACCCGCGACAAACTCCGTGCCCAGCTTCGCGAAGGAAAGCTCGATCAGCGCATGGTAGAAGTGGAAGTACGCGAGCGCGCCATGCCCGCCTTCGAAATCGTCACCAATCAAGGCGTCGAGGAAATGGATATCAACGTCAAGGACATGCTCTCCGGCTTCTTCGGCCAGCAAAAGAAGAAGCGCAAGATGACGGTGTCAGAGGCCTTCGATTATTTGATCCAGGAAGAGGAAAATCGCCTGATCGACATGGACCAGGTTACGCGCCTGGCCGTCGATCGCGTCGAGCAGATGGGGATTCTCTTCGTCGACGAAATCGATAAAATCGCCGGCCGCGAATCCGGCCACGGTCCGGATGTTTCTCGCGAAGGCGTTCAACGCGACATTCTGCCCATCGTGGAAGGAACCACGGTAAACACGCGCTACGGCATGGTCCGCACGGACCACATACTTTTCATCGCCGCAGGGGCTTTCCACACCACCAAGCCGTCTGATTTGATTCCCGAATTACAGGGCCGTTTTCCGATTCGAGTGGAGCTCAGTTCGCTCACCGAGGGCGATTTCGTGCGCATTCTCACCGAACCCAAGAATGCGCTCATCAAGCAATACATCGCCTTGCTCGATACCGAAGGACTGAAACTTTCTTTCAGCGACGATGCGATTGCAACCATTGCGCGTTTCGCTGCTAAAGTAAACGAACAGACCGAAAACATCGGCGCGCGCAGGCTGCACACTATTCTGGAAAAAGTTCTTGAGGAAATTTCGTTCGAAGCTCCCGAAATGAAAAAGAAAACGGTGAAAATTGACGCCGCTTACGTGCAGAAACAGCTCGCGAACATCGTGAAGGATCAGGATCTCAGTCGCTACATTCTTTAGAAAATTGAAAATGGAACTCGAAAAAGGGGAACTGGCTCCCGGCCCCGCCTCCGAAACTCGCGCGCTTTCCGTTTTCCGCTTGGTGCTTTCATTTTCCCTCCTTGGTTCTTTAATTTGGCTGGTCAGTTGCGCTGCTCCCGGCGAACCGATCGAGCGCAAACCCCAAGTTCCCACCGCGATAACAGATCTGGCAGCGCAGCAGCAAGGGAACGATGTGATCCTCACGTTCACCCTGCCAAAAGACACCGTAGATCATCGCCCTCTGAAAAAAACTCCAGCAATCGAGATTTATCGCGGTTTCAACCCACCGGCGGCGACGGTAGCTCAAGAGCCCTTGTTTCTGATTCTCACAATTCCGCCGGCAATGGTGGCCAATTATTCCGAGAAGAATCGTATTCGCGTGATCAACTCGCTCGATTCGAACGATTTGTCTCCGCACGTGGGCTGGACGGCGTCGTACACAGTCCGCACACGCGCATCCGTGAAAAAAGAATCAGCGGATTCGAATCACGCCGGTTTGCGCGTTTACCCAGCGCCCGATCCCATCCCGGATCTTCGTGCGGAAGTGGCGCACAGCGGCATCATTCTTAAGTGGACTCCGCCACAACAGACAATTGTCGGCCCCACACCCTCAATCGATATTCCGTCAATTGCTGCGTACCACATCTACCGCGCGGAAACCGCGCCGGAATTACAACCTTCCACGCCTCCGGCGGCATCTGGAGCGGTTAGTGGAGTTCCCAAATTGAAAGTTCCGCTTGCGCGCATTGGCGAATCGACCGAGCCCACTTTTCAAGACAAGCAAATTGAATTCGGCAAGACGTACGTGTATTCGGTTCGTAGTCTGCTGCAATATTCAGGAATCGCGGTCGAATCAGCGGACTCAAATTTAGTGCACGCAACTCCGCGCGCGATCTTTCCGCCCGAGGCTCCGCAAAACTTGACCGTGGTGCGGGTGCCTGCGCAAGGCGAAAATTCCGCGTACTTGGACCTCTCCTGGGCCATCAGCCCTGAAACCGACATAGCGGGTTACAACGTCTATCGAAATGAACAGGATGGCCTTCCAGGAATTCGTTTGAATTCAGAGTTGTTGCTTACGCCCGCGTTTAGAGATATGAATGCAGTCCCTGGCCATCAATATGTCTATACTGCGACCGCAGTGGACCGCGCCGGCAATGAAAGCCCTGCCAGCGCGCCCGCTTCCGGCAGCATTCCGGTAGAAGGGCAGCAAAAACCATGACTGAAAATTCCCCAATCGATGAAATTATCGGCTCCAAGAACGATAAACCTCTGCCTCGCCCCGCCTTGGCGACCGGACTCTATACCGGCGTCTTGCTCGTGATCGTGATGTTTGGAGCGTTAGTGGCCGCGAATCGAATGGCCTGGCTCGATAACCACGCGCTAGAACGAAACGCCGCGTTTTGCGCTCTCTTCGTAATTTTCATGCTGATTCCGATCGTGCGTTTTTACAGCCGCCCGGTACAAATGTTTTCCTCGGCGATGATCGCCTGGGGCATGTTTGTGGTGGCCTATTATGTCGCCGGCATGTTTTTCCACAATCTGTTCGAGGTGTTGCGCACGCCGTTTCAGGCGCTGATCGAAGGGACTGTGATCTATGCCGTTTTTGCAGTGACTTCCTGGGTCGTCGCGATGGCTCTGCACGCCCGGCATCACGCTATCGAATCGCGACGCCGCCAGCACTATCCGACTCCGCATCACCGATGAAACTCTGCCGCTTTCAAACGACTAGCTTCTCTGCCGAAGAAGTGCATCGCTCTGCGCATCAAATTCATCCTGAAATTCGCAATGGAATTATTGAAGGCAACGAAGTTAGCGAAATCCGCGGCGAACTTTGGGGCGACCGCGAACTGGCGGGTCGATCCTGGCCGCTGAATTCCGTGAAACTTCTCCCTCCTTCCATTCCGAGCAAAATTGTTTGCATTGGACGAAATTATCCGGAGCATGCCAAGGAGTTGGGCAACGATGTTCCCAAAGAGCCGCTGATTTTTTTCAAGCCGCCATCATCACTGATTGGACCCGATGAGCCGATCGTCCTTCCGCGTCTTTCGGAACGTGTGGATTATGAAGGCGAACTCGCCGCGATCATAGGCCGCCGCTTTAGGCATCTCTCGCACGACGAAAATGTTTCCGCTTACATTCTTGGATACACGTGTCTCAATGATGTCACCGCTCGCGACCTGCAAAGACGTGACGCTCAGTTCACGCGCGGCAAGGGCTTTGACACCTTCTGTCCATTAGGGCCGGCCATCGAAACATCCCTGGATTTGGCGGCGGTCGACCTGGAAACTTTTGTCAATGGAACCAGGAAACAGTTTGGACATACCTCGGAAATGATATTTTCGCTTGATGTTATAATCCGTTTCATCACGCAGGTGATGACGCTTGAACCTGGAGACATAATCGCCACCGGCACACCCTCCGGCGTGGGTTCATTGGCTGCGGGTGATGTGGTGGAAGTCAGCGTGAGCGGCGTCGGCACATTGCGAAACTTTGTTATCGGGCCGGATGACGATCGGGAAAATTGAGCCAGACCTGCTCCTGAAAGTGCTGCTGCGCACGCAAGGCGAGTCTTGAAAGAACTTCTGAGAGATTGGCACAACTGGCTTCCTCTGGCGGGCCTGGCGGCACTAGCGCTCATCGGAATTATTTTCTGGCTGCGACGCAAGCCGGAAGATCCCGGCGAAATCGAGCGCCAGCGCCGCGCGTTTCTGAATCGTGTAGGACGCATCGTGGAAGGCCAGGTTCTTGAGGTTGTCGATCACGTTCGCAATGCTCACCCGGAACGGCCGGCAGGCATTGGCGCCAAAGCCAGGACACGATCCGCGGGCGTGGGGGCCAACGGTACTCAAAAACTTCTTTACTACACGTACTCTATCTCCGGTGTTACCTATGAAACGGCCCAGGACGTAACGGGGCTGGAAGAGCGATTGCTTCTCACGCGCGTCGCTGCCGGCCAAACGGCCAGCGTGAAGTATGACCCATCAAATCCCAGCAACTCCATCCTGCTCGCAGATGATTGGTCAGGGTTGCACTGAGGCCGCTTCTGGCCGAATGTGCCTGCATTTCGATAATCGTTTCTGCGAGTGCCTACGCGAGATCCCGAAAAGCCTCGGCGTGCGTCTAATCAAGCGCATTAATAGTGTGGATGAGCAGTGGTACACTCTTCGTTTTCCCGGAGGGAAATTTGATTCGCGCCCAACGCTATCTCGCCATCTCGTTCCTTATTTTTGCCGCGGCGACTGTATCCCTGCATGCTCAGCAACAGAATTCGCAAGCGCGCGAGCGGCAAACGCTCCAGCCCGTTGATCCGAGCCTCTACTCCGCCATGCGCTGGCGTTTGATCGGACCGTACCGCGCGGGTCGCGTCTCTGCTGTCACCGGAATCCCCGGAGATCCCGCGGTCTATTACATGGGCACCCCCGGCGGCGGTGTTTGGAAAACTTCCGACGCGGGCCGCGTTTGGAAGCCGATTTTTGACGATCAGCACGTAGCTTCAATCGGCGCTGTGGCAATCGCACCATCAAATCCGAACATTGTGTATGTCGGGACGGGCGAGCAAACCGATGGCAACGGGATGTATAAGTCCGTCGACGCCGGCGCAACATGGACGAACATCGGTTTGTCGGACGTGCATTACATCAATTCGATTATCGTTGATCCACACGATCCCAACATTTTGGTGGTGGCTGCGCTGGGCCATCCCATTCTCAGCGTTGCGGCGGCCAGTCCCTGGCGAGGTATTTTCAAAAGCACCGACGGCGGAAAGAGCTGGACGAAAACTCTTTATCACGACGATTTCGCCGGCGCCGCCGACACTGTTGCTGACCCCAACAATCCGCGCGTGCTTTTCACCGCTCTTTGGAAGCCGTTCGATTTCTTCAGTGGTCCTCCGGACGTGCGAAAAGTGGATTCGTGGATTTACAAATCGGAGGACCAAGGGAGCACTTGGAAGGAGCTTCCCACCACCGGCCTGCCGGATGAACCACTCGGCCGCATCGGACTCGCAGTCGCCCCCGGCACTCACGGCCAGCGCGTGTTCGCCATCGCCGATCCTGGGCTATTCCGCTCCGACGATGGGGGCCAAACCTGGCGCAAAATTACGACTGACTCGCGTGTGATAGGTAATCTTTATTTCAGCCGCGTTTTCGTGGACCCGAATAACGCAGACATCGTTTACGTGATGCAGACCAGCGTCTATCGCTCCACCGACGGCGGCCAGAAATTCACCGCTTATAAAGGTTCGCCGAGCGGCGACGATTATCACGTCCTATGGATCGATCCGCAAAATTCCCGACGCATGATCCTTGGCGTTGATCAAGGAGCCACCATCAGCGTGGACGAGGGCAAAACGTGGAGCAGTTGGTTTAACCAGCCCACCGGCCAGTTCTACCACGTGATCACCGACAACCAGTTCCCCTACTACTCCTACGCGCCGCAGCAGGATAGTGGCACCGCCGTGGTTCCCAATCGCAGCGATTACGGTCAGATTCGGTTTCGCGATTGGTTCTCCAGCGGCGGCTTCGAATTTTGTTACATCGCGCCCGACCCCGCCAATCCGAATATCATTTATTCCGGCGGATGGTACGGCAGCGTTGTGCGCTTCGACAAAACCACCGGTCAGATAACCCATGTTTTTGTGCGCAACGGGAAGTTGCGAAGTACGCAAATGCCTCCGCTAGTTTTCTCGCCGGAGGATCCAAAAACACTCTACTTGGGAACCCAGTTTGTGATGAAAACCACGGACGAAGGCAACAGTTGGCAAGCGATCAGTCCCGACCTAACGGTTCGCCCGGATGCTCCGCCAAGTGGCAAGAAATCACCAGCTGGCGGCTCGGGTCATATACCGCCTGAGCCTGATCAGGTGTCGCCTAACACGGGCAAAGACTCGGATGAAATGAATGCATTTGATGGCGAGGAGTCCGATAAAGAATTCGAGCTTCAACGGCCCGGCCGCCTCGCCGCGATCATGTCGATGTCGCCTTCACCTGTGCGGGCTACGGTAATTTGGGTTGGCAGCAGCAACGGGCTAATTCAAGTGACGCGTGACGGCGGTGTGACCTGGCAAAACGTTACTCCTGCGAGCCTGCCGGCCGAAAGCGCAATTATCGCTATCGAGCCCTCGCACTACGACGCGGATGCCGCCTACGTTGTCATCCAGGTGGCTAAAGACAAACATCCTTACATTTATCGCACTCACGACGCGGGCAACTCCTGGCAACAAATTACCAAGGGCCTCGCGGAAACCTGGCTCGCTCGCATTGTCCGCGAAGATCCCGTGCGCAAAGGATTGTTGTACGCCGGAACAGAGAACGCTCTGTACGTTTCTTTCGACGATGGCGATCACTGGCAATCTTTGCAGTTAAATTTCCCGGCGACGGACGTGCGCGATCTAGCAGTGCACGGCAACGATCTTGTCGCCGCTACCTACGGTCGCGCCCTCTGGATCCTCGACGACCTCTCCCCACTGCGCCAAGCCAGCACGGAAATAGCCGGCGCGAATGCATATCTGATTCGCCCGTCGACGGCCATTCGCGTTCGCTGGGATAACGACCAGGAAACTCCGTTGCCGCCGGAAACGCCTGCGGGAAAAAATCCTCCGGACGGCGCCATCTTCGATTACTACCTGAAATCAATTCCCAGCGGAGTCCTCACACTGGAAATTCACGATGCGCAGGGGAAATTAGTGCGCAGATTTACGAGCCTTACTCCTACGCCTGATTCCACTCCAAAGAACGTTCCCGAATATTGGTTTGGGCCGATGCCCGCGCTTTCGAAAGACGTGGGACACAATCGCTTTGTCTGGGATCTGCATTACGATTCGCCCAAAACGCTGCCCTTTAGCTATTACGGGAACATTCTTGACTACATCGAGTACACCCTTTCCAATCACGCGATTCCCGAAGAGACTCCACGCGAGCAAACGCTGGGCCCTATAGCCGTTCCGGGTCAATATGAAGCTGTGCTAATCGCCAATGGTGTGCTGATGAAACAGCCGCTCACCGTAACTCTCGATCCGCGCGTGCACGTTTCGCAAGGCGACTTGCAAAAGCAATTGGACGCCGGCAACAGAATCGACGCAGGCCTTGCCGCAAGTCATCAGGCATATCTTGCCGTCGCACCGGTAATCGAAGCGATCACCGCTCGCCAAAAGAGTTTGGCGGATTTTATGAAGCAGCATCAGCAACCCGACGCGAAAGACGCGGCCGCCGCGCCAGTCCAAGTCCCGGAAGGACAGGACCTCGCCGACGCTCTGAAGGAACTACAGAAAAAAGTCGTCCTGATTCAGGAAGGCACGTTCAGCGCGCCTGGAATTGGCCCTGCACACCGCGATCTCGCTCGCATTTCTTTTATGATCCAAAGCGGCGATGCCGCTCCCTCCCAGACCGCCCAATCAGCCCTGGACGAAACGTGTTCCAGCTTGAATACGAGTATCGCAGCATGGCGCGATCTGGCCGGCCAGGGCTTTGCTCCTACAAACGCGCTTTTGGCTAAGTACAATCTCGCGCCACTACCAGCGCCGCAAAGCGTTGCGACCACCGCGGACGCTTGTCTCGCGCAGTAAGTTTGCTCAGAGTTTCAGAGTAGAGCCGGTCTACTTCGCAGCAGTCGGCTGTCTTCACGCGGGAGCCCCGAAGGTCTCTATTAGACTGCGACACTGAATATCCAATTTGGCTGTTGTACCTACCGTTCTAAACGTGTGCTATCTAAGATCGAAAAAGCAAGAACCTGAATCTGAACGTGGTGCTGTGAAGTCCGAACGGGAGGAATCGAATTGTCGCTTAGTCGTCCGCCAACCTGGAAAATTCTTCTAGCCTTCGCCATTATTTATTTTGTATGGGGCTCGACATTCCTGGCGATTCGCGTGGGCGTGCGTGAGGTTCCGCCGTTCCTGCTGGCGGCCATGCGCTTCAGCGTGGCGGGATTGTTCTTGTACGGTTGGTTGCGGCTGACTGGCATTCCGTCGCCAAGCCGCCGTGAATGGCTAGCGGCGACTTTCCTCGGCACATTAATTTTTCTTTTGGATTACGGTTGTTTATTTTGGGCCGAGCAACGCATCCCCTCAGGTATCGCTGCCGTAGTCCTAGCGACAATTCCTGTATTTATCACTCTACTGGAGGTCATCTTTCTACGCACGCAACGGCTCACGGTCCGTCTCGCCGTTGCGCTGGTGGTCGGCCTTTGCGGCGTGGCCGTGCTGATGAATCATTCTTTCTCTTTAGGGGAAGCCGCCGTCGACCGCGCTGCTGCTCTCGCTCTATTGCTCGCGTCTTTTACCTGGTCTGTGGCGACGATTCTTACACGCCGCCTTTCGCTTCCAGCCTCAAAGCCGATGAGCGCAGCCGCACAAATGTTCACAGGCGGGCTTCAGCTATTCGTTCTCGCCGCTCTTACGCATGAATTTTCGGGATTTCACGTGCAGGCGGTCTCGTCGACTGCCTGGTGGTCGCTGATTTATCTAATCATCGCCGGGTCCATCGTCGGATTCACCGCCTATATCTGGCTGCTGCACTGGGAATCTCCCACAAAAGTCGGCACGTACGCCTACGTCAATCCGGTAGTTGCAGTCGCCGTAGGATATTTCATCGGCAAGGAACCTATTGGCCCGCGCACGGTCCTGGGAACGCTGCTAATTCTGGTTAGTGTAGTTACCATCACCACCGCGCCGAAGAAACAAAACTTGCCCGCGCCGAAAAGGACCGATTTACCTGTCGGCCTCGCATCTGAGTCGCGCGATCACAGAGCCGGAGCCGAACAGCCATCGTAATTTAAAAACCTCATCGCCGCACCGGTTAAGCGGCAGGTTCATTTCATCCGGAAAGTTTCCCGCTCGGAAAATTTCTACGCAGTGTGTTAGCCTGACGCGATAAATATGAACACAAAAAGCACGGACGGAAAGAACCGCGACCGGTTGGAAGAGCTGCGTAAGCTCAACGCCGAAGCCGAAGCCGGCGGCGGAGCAGAGCGCCGAGAACGCGAGCATCAACAAGGCAAGCTCAGCGCTCGCGAACGCGTCGATTTATTGCTCGACGAAGGCTCCTTTGAAGAGCTGGACAAATTTGTCCGCCATCAATCCCATGATTTCGGCATGGAAACGCAGCGCCCGCCGGGTGATGGTTTTATCACTGGCTACGGCCGTATCGACGGCCGTTTGGTGTACGTCTTTGCGCAGGACTTCACCATTTTCGGCGGCTCGCTTTCCGAAGCCAACGCCTCAAAAATCATAAAAATCATGGATCTGGCGATGCGCGCCGGTGCGCCTGTAATTGGATTGAACGATTCCGGCGGCGCGCGGATTCAGGAAGGGGTGAAGTCTCTGGCAGGCTACGCCGAAATTTTCCTTCGCAATACGCTGTCCAGCGGTGTGATTCCGCAAATCAGCGCGATCATGGGACCTTGCGCGGGCGGCGCGGTATATTCACCTGCCATCACCGATTTTATTTTCATGACTCGCGACACTTCGTACATGTTCGTCACCGGCCCCGACGTCATCAAGACTGTAACGCACGAGGAAGTCACCAAGCAGGAGCTAGGTGGCGCGATGACGCACAACGAAAAAAGCGGCGTGGCGCATTTTGTTTCACGCGACGACGCCGAATGCCTGGCCATGATCCGCGAACTCTTCGGCTACTTGCCCTCGAATAATCTGGACGACCCTCCGCGCCACGCGTCGAGCGATCCCTGGGACCGCGCGCATCCGGCGCTCAACGCGCTCGTCCCCGAAGATCCGCAGAAGCCCTACGATATCAAAGACGTAATACACGCCATCGCGGACGATTCCGAATTCTTCGAGGTCCACGAACATTTCGCCAAAAATATTGTTGTCGGTTTCGCCCGGCTCGACGGAAACACCGTGGGAATCGTCGCAAACCAACCGGCGTTCCTTGCCGGGGTGCTCGATATCAGCGCATCGGTGAAAGCCGCGCGGTTCGTTCGCTTCTGCGACGCTTTCAATATTCCGCTGATCACGTTCGAGGACGTCCCGGGATTTCTTCCGGGTACGCAGCAGGAATTCGGCGGGATTATCAAGCACGGAGCGAAATTGCTTTTCGCGTTTGCGGAGGCCACCGTGCCGAAGATTACCGTCATCACGCGCAAGGCCTACGGCGGAGCTTACTGCGTGATGGCTTCCAAACATATCCGCACGGACATTAACTATGCCTGGCCCACAGCGGAAATCGCCGTGATGGGCCCTGAAGGCGCGGTGAATATCGTTTACAAACGCGAAATCGACCGCGCCGCGGAAGCAGATCGCGAGAAAATTCGCCGGGAGAAAATCGACGACTTCCGCGACCGGTTTGCGAATCCTTATGTGGCCGCCGAGCGCGGCTACATCGACGCCATCATCGAGCCCGCGCAAACCCGCGCCAAATTAATCACCGCGCTCCGCTCCCTTGCCAACAAGCGCGACACTAATCCGCGCAAAAAGCACGGCAACATCCCGCTTTGATGTTGCCGGCGTCACAACACAGAAACGGTGGTGAGCACACACCCACGCGAGTAACCATTTCGCGGCGTTCTGGATTTCCTTGCTTTGTTAACCGTTCGCAGCTCGCACGGTTGAACGTTTCCTGCCACCGCCGGCCGCCGCTTGATAGTTTGGCTTGTTAACGGTCCTTTGACTGTGGGTTCCGGGAGCGTGTGCTCTAGCCTTCATGGCATATACAGCGACGTCCGCTGCACCCATAAGCGTATCGATTCTTACGCCGTCTTTTGGATAGATCGCGACACCAATACTCACTGAAAGCTTGGGCTTTCTGCCGTCATGCGCCAGGTTGGCGCTGATTCGTCCAGCTACCAAGTTTGCCGGTACCTCACCGGTCTCGGGCAGCACCAGCGCAAATTCGTCTCCGCCGAAGCGCGCTGCCGTATCCATATCCCGGCTGGAGTTGCACAATACATCCGCGAGCCGGCAGAGCGCCTGGCTGCCAACTAAGTGGCCGTGGGCGTCGTTTATTTTCTTGAGCCCGTCCAGGTCGAGGAACAAAAGTGCAAATTCGCGCGCGGTGCGCTCGGATCGCTTGATCTCGGTATCAATGATTTCTACCAGATGGCGATAATTAGCCAGCCCCGTGAGCGGATCTTTGGTAGCTTGCTGCCGCAAACTATCCTCCAGCTTGCGCTGTTGGGTAACATCTTCAACGATGATCTCGTAACTGTTTTTCTCGCCGTTGGCGGAAACTCCGCGGCCGCTAAGCCGAACCTTTAGAAGTGTGCCGTCCTTTCGTCTCCAGTCAACTTCAATAGAGCCCCCGTCACTTTCGTTTCCGGGCTGGCCCAACAACTGTTCCCGTTTATAGGAATCGCACAGAATGTCCCGGGCATGCGTCGCCGCTAAAAGCTCCTTTCGAGATGAATAGCCGAGCATAGTGACCAGCGCTTGATTCACATCCAGAAACTTGCCTTTTTCTCCGCAGCGGCATATCCCGTAGGTTAGGTTTCCAACTAAGGCGCGATAGCGTGCCTCCGAATGGCGCAGCTTTTTTTCCGAGTGATCGCGTTCTTCGCGCAGATTGTTCTCGCTTAGAGCTCGACGAATTGCTATAGGCAGGTGGCCAAGATGGTCTGTATCAATACAATCGGCAGCGCCTCGCGTAATAAGGTCCGCTGCGATTTCCGGTTTCATTGTGTCGGACAAAAAGATAACGGGGATGCGTCTTTCCCTCGGCCGCAATACTTCCAATATCGGTGGACCATGGCCGTTGCGCGGCGGATACTTAGCCAAGACGACGTCGTAACATTTCGAGTTCAGGTGTTTAATGAACTGCTCAGAATTTGAAACAAGATCTGCGCTGACTTTGCAGTGCGCCCTCCTAAGTTCCCGTACACATTGCTCCACATCCGCAGCCGCGCCGTGAACAAACAGGACGCGCAAGGCCCGCCTTCTATTTGCCGACCCGTGCAGGATCGGAGCAAGCACAATCTCCTTGGTGTGATCTCGAGAGGCTACAGTCATCGAATGCCCGGCCAGATCGAATGGATCGTCCCATCGCTCCTGGCCCCCAATTGAAGATTCCCCATTGAGCAAAGTAGCCCAGCTGCTATGGAGAGACTGTTCAAAACAGCACAGCTGTTATTTTGGGTGTTTACTTTTAGTACACAAATCGGTAAGGGCCGCAAAAGTTACACACTTCCCATTTTGGGATTGCACCCATTGACGAAGCTACAAGGGAGTAGCCGGTTATCTAGCGGAATACTAAAATCCGCGGGGAGTTAACTGCTACTCGTAGAAACGAAAGGAAATATACAGGAGTCTAGCCACGCAATAGCAGCGCCTGAACTCGCCACACTCAAACGTGGCTGAAGAGTAGCGGCGCGCCTAGCTTATGGGTGTACTTCGGTCTGTATCGATCGGTGTTATAGAGCGACGGCACATCGACCTTGCGCGACCCCGACGAAGAATCCGGCAGCGACGTGTGGGCATAACAGCCGTTTTGGATTCCGACCATCCGGCCAGTCACGCCGTCGCGAATCAAATCCAAGGCGATGTTTGCAAAGGTTATTGCCACGATCTTGTCGATGGCGTCGGGCTCCCCGCTGCGCAAATCATAGGTTAAATCGCTGGCCATGGTTTCTTCCCCCGTTCGCCGCTGTAACTCTTCCGCCAGAGCGTGGCCGATGTCCGCCTTTTTGCGATGGCCGTAAGCGTCAGCCTCTCCCAGCTCATCCACTTGGCCTTCTTTCCAGACTGCGCCTTCGGATACGACGACGAGAGAATAGTTGCTCGGATTATTTTTCTTGTCTTCCATCAAGAGCTCGGTGACGCGGGCGAGATCAAATGGATATTCAGGAATCAGGCATCGAGCCGCCGTCACATAGGCCGTGTACAGAGCGGTAAAACCGGCGTCGCGCCCAAAGATGCGGAAAATCCCAATGCGCTCATGAGAGCCCAAGGTCGTTCGCTGCCGGGTGATCGCTTCTTTGGCGCGCGTGATCGCAGTGGAGAATCCGATGCAATACTCGGTGCCGTGAACGTCGTTATCCATCGTTTTGGGAACGCCGATCACTGGAAACCCAGCGCGCGAAAGTATCGTTGCGAAGCCGAGCGTGTCGTCCCCTCCAATAGCGATCAAACAGCCTATTCCTAGCCGCTCCAAATTCTCCACGACGATTGATGTGAAATCATAGTTCTTGCCGTCGAAAGGAAGCTTTTTCAATTGTTCGCTCGAAAGATGTTTGGGAACCTTGGCACTGGCCACGCGGCTCGGATTTGTGCGGGAAGTGTGCAGAATTGTGCCGCCGGTACGGTCGATCGTCCGCGTATTTTCACGCGTTAGGTGCCGGTGGTACAAAGTGTCGGCATCGGCCTTCTCCCCAGGATTCATGTGCGTCAAGCCTTGCCATCCTTTCCGGATGCCGATCACGTTTCGTCCCATTTCGCTCGCGCCGTACACTACGGACTTGATCACTGAATTCAGGCCGGGGACGTCGCCGCCTCCGGTCAAGATCCCTATATTCTTACTTGCAGTCATTGCTTCACTGCTCCTTTACGGGCTTAAAACCAGACACAAGACTAGCGCATTCGGACGGTCACGCAGAATTTTTTCATCCGGCAAGAAAAGATGAAGCTCTAACCGTGTGGCGAATTAGGGATGCTGGCGTGAGTTGGTTGCGGCGAAGACTGCGTCCGCGGCGATGGCTCCGCGGCTTTTGGCGCTGATGATGCAGGTGCAGCGTTTGGAGAGAGAGAGGTGATGGGAGATCCGGGCTTTTGCGGCTTAGGCGGCGGAGCTGCGGCGCGCGTTTCGGTTAAACCTTGCTCGGCGGCGTCGGCAGGCGGAGCGGTGTCGGCCACGTCCACTTGAATCTGTTTGCCCGTAGCAAGCTTCTCCAGCGGCACCACATTCGGAAATTCCTCTGTCGGGGTTCCTTGCACAGCTTGCTGCATGAACTCCAGCCAGATGGGCAGAGCGGCGCGAGCGCCGGTTTCTTTCTTGCCCAGCGAGATGCGCTTGTCGTCATTGCCGACCCAAACTCCGGCGGTGAGTTGCGGCGTAAAACCAATGTACCAGGCGTCGGTGAAATCATTTGTGGTCCCAGTTTTTCCCGCGGATGGACGGCCCAAATCTTTGGCGCGCACGCCGGTGCCAAACTGCACCACTTCTTCCAGCATGGCGACCATGGTGCGTGCAACTTCGGGTGGAATCACGTCGGTAACCTTCGGGCGGGGCTCTTCGAGAACGGCGCCGTCATAAGAAGTGACGCGGCGAATGTAATGCGGCTCGATGTGGATGCCGTCGTCCGGGAAAACGGTGAAGGCCGAAGTGTGCTCCATCAGTGTGAGATCGGAAGCGCCCAGCGCCAGCGGAAGATACGGCGGCAGTGGGCTGGTGATCCCGAATTTGCGCGCGAGCTCGATCACATTTTGCACCCCGACGTGGTCAAGCAGCCGCACCGCCGGCACGTTGCGCGAATCGGCGAGCGCGCGCCGATAGGTAATGCGGCCCTCGAATTTGTTGTCGTAATTGTGGGGAGAATAATTTTGACCGCCGGAGCGGAAGGTGACGGGCTCGTCCACCACGGTGTCAAAGGGCGTGATGCCTTGCTCGAGCGCGTCGGCGTAAACGTAAACTTTGAACGAGCTACCGGTCTGTCGCAATGCTTGCGTGGCCCGATTGAATTTCGACTCGTCGAAACTGTAGCCGCCAACCATGGCTTTGATTTCACCGGTGGGGTTGTCGATGGCAAGCAAGGCGCCTTGCGCCGCGGGCCGTTGTTCAAGTTGCACGCGTACGGTATTGCCTGAAACTTCCTTGACGGAGACGCACACGAGGTCGCCCGTTATCAGCAATTGCGCGGGGGACTTGCGCCCGGTCCATGAAAAATCGGCGGGCGTAAGCATCGCGTGATATTGGCCGATCTTTATGGTGGCGAAAGTGGGTTGAACGGCGGTGACTAAGCCGGTGACGTAATCCCCCTTCTGCAGAGAACCCCGCCAATCTTCGTTTTGATATTTGTCGAGCGAGCCGAGACTATTTTTCAAAATATTCGGCAAGTTTCCGCGCCAGCCGTGACGGCGGTCGTAGGCATGCAGGCCGTCGCGTACAGCCTGGTCAGCGGCTTTTTGCATTGCAGCGTTAAGCGAAGTGTAAACGCGCAGACCTTGTTCGTGGACAGCCGCGGTGCCGTAGGTATGCTCGAGATATTCGCGAACGTCTTCGACGAAGTACGGTGCGAGGTCATTGCGTCCCATGAAAATGTGCAAGCCGAGCGGCTCTTTTGTGGCGGCCACAGCTTGCGCCGTGGTGATTTTGTGGTCGTGAGCCATGAGCGAAAGAACAAGATTGCGTCGCGCGAGCGCGCGCTCAGGATGGTTAACCGGGGAGTAAATCGGGCCGCGGATGATCGCCGCGAGCGTGGCAGCTTCGGAAAGTGTTAGCTGCCCCACCGGGCGGTTGAAATAATATTCAGAGGCTGCTTCGAAACCGTAATTGCCCGCGCCCAGATAAATCTGATTGCAATACATGCTGAAAATTTGATCTTTGGTGTAATGGCGCTCGATCTGGATAGCCAGAATGGTTTCCTGAATTTTCCGGCGCAAGCTGCGATCGGAACGGTTCAGAAAAAGGCCGCCACCGAGCTGCATGGTTAGCGTGCTGGCGCCTTCCGCCATGCGATGGCTGGAGATGTCGCGGTAGGCCGCTTCGAGAACGCGCGGGATGTCCACGCCCCAGTGTTCGTCAAAATGCTGGTCTTCGGTTGTCAGGACCGCATCTTTTAGGACTTTTGGAATTTGCGAGTAAGTGAGCAGTATGCGGCGCTGCAGCGCGAACGTGCCGATGGACTGGCCGTCGTCGGCATACAGTTCGGTAACAACGTTCGGGCGGTAGTCTTCCAGCGCGTGAATTTCGGGCAGATCGCTGGTGTAAACGAAAAGCAGTCCTACGGCAGCTCCCACAGCGATGGAGCACAACAATAGAAACGTGAAGGCGAGGCGGCCAAAGAGCGTTCCGCCGGTGATTTTCATGGTTGCGCGATAGAACCGTTCCATGTTTCTCCATTCTATCGCATCCGCGCGCAGGCAGCAGTGAGCGGAGTCAACTGCATGTTCTCAATCTGCTGCGGGGCGCAGCGGCGCCCAAATATCCGGCATTCAGTGGATGGCGCTCGGGATTGTTGAGGTAGTATTGCGCTGTGGAAGCGAACCCAATACTTTTTCGCGATTTAACCTA
>Ga0210385_10001205_pt1 | contig 16334 bp, 16 predicted proteins | sample IncBWH26OmetaG_FD_160107 | JGI IMG/M metagenome (GOLD analysis project Ga0210385, IMG submission 160107) | Forest soil microbial communities from Barre Woods Harvard Forest LTER site, Petersham, Massachusetts, United States - Inc-BW-H-26-O ...
AAAAGCAATAATTGTAAGCGCCAAATCCCAGGGTAAGACCTACGACTTTTCGCTGACTCAGTAAGTAGGCTAAGGATGCGCCGCGGGGCGAATCCGCATGCGTCTCGGGCTGGGCGCCGTGCTCGGTGATATAGCGGTGCTCTTCCGGCGAAAGGCCAGGATCGTCTTGGGGATCTCGATAGATGAGATAGAAGGCGAGGAAATACAGGAAGCTTATCAATCCCGTGAACGCGAAGCTCAGGCGCCAGCCGAAATGCAGAAGCGCAATACCGAGGAAGGGCACGCCAATAGCGGATGCGAATTTCGCCGCCGCATCGAAGACGGCGGTGGCGAGACTGCGCTCGTCGCGAGGGAACCAATAACCGATGGCTTTGGCGTTGGCTGGGAAGGTAGGCGCTTCACCGATGCCTAATAAGAGACGGGACGCAAAGAAGGTGCGGACGCCCGACGCGGCTGCAGCGGCAAAGGAGGCGATGCTCCAAAGCAGCGCACTGATGCGGCCGATGGCGCGCACGCCGAAACGGTCGAGTAAGACGCCCATGGGGAGTTGCAGCGCCGCATAAGTCCAGCTATAGGCGCCTGCCAGGATGCCGAAGCCGAAGTTCGACAGACCGAACTCATCGTGCAGGGCATCGTGAGCGACCGAGACATTCACACGGTCGAAGTAGTTTACCAGGACACCAATGCCGAGCAGGACCGCGATTCTCCAGCGCCGGTGCGGGGTCATTCTACTTATGCGGCGGCTATTTCTGGGCGCCTATATAGACGTCGATGTGCGTGTCAGGGGGATGCGCTTCAAGGCCGTTGTAATGAACTTCGAAATCGGTTTTGTACGCGCGGTGGAGCGGTCCAGGCTTTTCAAGCGACCAGATGCGCTTCCAGAGATCGACGGTCATTTGCGGCGGTGCGCCGCCTTGGGCAGTGAACATGGCGTAGTCGCCGGAAAGCACCTTCCTGGATACCATGCCGGCGGGGATATCACGCGTAGAGCTTACCTTGGCGCCGAGCGTATAGGTATACGGCCCATCCTTATCGGATTCGTAGTCGCTGTAGACCGCGACGACATGAGCATCCACCCGGTGCGGTATGTGGCTGAGGAGATCTTCACTCGCGAGACGGCCCCATAGCTTGCCGATCGCGCTGTCGCCGCTCGCTTCCTGCGCATTCGTGGTACGAGCTTCGATGCCAATCACGCTGAAAGAATCGACGTGCAGTTTCACAAGATTCATTTCGTCGGCCATTAGAGGAAGCAGAGCGTTCAGCACGGCGGTACAGGCAACAAAGCCAGACGCGCGAACGGACAATGGCATGCCGCACCTATTGTATGCGAGCTACTCCCCGTTACCGAGCTGTTTCGCATCTCCGGAGGGAAGCTGGGTTCTCACGGCACGCGCGCGGCTGAAGGCAAGCTCCGCCGCCAAGCGAAAAGCGGTGGGGATTTTGGTGAACAACGTGGTGAGCAAGCGATACCGCCAGCCGGGAATTACGAACGGTTTGTGTTTGCGAAGGCCAGCCAGAGAAGCATCAACCACTTGTTCGGCAGTCATCCAAAAGCCCGCGCCAGCGAGTTGGTCGCGTTCGACTCCTAGTGCCGAATGAAATTCAGAGTAAGTGAAGCCGGGACAAAGGGCTTGCACGACGACCTTGGAAGGGAGACCTTGCAATTCGAGATACAAGCCTTCGGTAAAAGCGGTCATCCAGCTTTTTGTCGCGCCGTAGCTGACGCTTCCCGCATTGTGCAGGAACGCCGCAACCGACGAGACGTTGACGATGGCCCCAAAATCGCGCGGAACCATGTTGCGAAGAGCGGCATGGGTGAGGCGCACGGTAGCCATTACGTGCAGCTTATGCATCGCTTCCTGAGTATCGAGCGGCGCTTCCCAGAAGCGTCCCACGGTGCCGAATCCTGCATTATTCACCAGGAGCGCGAGGCGTTCTTCGAAGCGGATTCTGTCAGCGACGGCGGCAAGACTGGATTCGTTGGTGAGATCTGCCTGCATGACTTCGATTCGCGATGGGAAAGCGCTCGAGAGTTCGATGGCAAGTTGTTGCAGCCGATCCTTGCGCCGGGCGATGAGAAGCAGGTCGTGTTCCGGCGCGAGCTTGCGTGCGAAGGTGGCGCCAATACCGCTGGAGGCGCCCGTGATGGCAACCAGTGTTCTAGTGGCCTGTCGCGGTGAGTTCGTTAGCATGGGATGCACTCTGTGGGGTGATCGCTTTGGCGCTAGTTCGAGAAGTCGGACGAGACGTCCGACGCGGACCCGGAGGTCCGCCCCACACCGCTCGATCAGACCGCTAGCGTTTTCGGACCGCCCTCCTGTTTTGTAGGTTCGCATGGCGGGGCTGAAACAAAAATAGGGAACGGATAGCACCGTTCCCTCGAAGTGGTTTTAAATGTGCTGAACGGGAACCGCTCCCTCACAGTCGCGGCTCAGCTTGGCTGAGTGTCTTAGCTGGGGTTGGCGGTTCCGTTGTTCGGCTGGTGACCTTCGTGCCGCTCGTGCATCTGGTCATAGGTTTTCTTCTGGTCGTCGTTCAACACCGCACGGATCTTCGTATCGGAGTCTTCGCGGACGGCGCGAAATTTTGTCCGGCGGTCTTGCTGGGATAAGGAGCTGTCGTTGCGAATGCTCTCCATCTGTTGCTGCCGGTTGGTGAGGATCGGCAGGATCTGATTCTGCTGGTCGGCGGTCAGGTTCAACTTCTTGGTCATCCGTTGAACTTCTTTGTTGGGGTCAGCTTCGTGCCGCCCGGCCCAATGTCCGTTTTGGGGAGCCGTCGACTGATCCTGGGACTGCGCGGGCGCGGTGGCCTGCGGCGCAGCCATGGCTACACCCAATCCGAAAACGGCGGAAAGGGCAAGTGAAAAGATTTGTTTTCTCATTTCGTATTCTCCTGGGAGATTCTCTCCTCTGTTTCAAGAGACGGATAGCCTCGCAGATGGGTTATTAGGGAGGCCGTTAATGTTCGTTCAGGGCAGATAGCGGATATTCGGGAGGGCAAGCAAGAGGCGCAAGACCGTGACAAACTGGTAAGTCATGGCTGGCGTGGCGCTTGCGGACCCGAACGTGGCGTTCGTGCTATTGGTTCTGGGCGCGCTCGGGATCTATTGGGAGATGCATGCGCCCGGAATGATTGCGCCCGGCGTCTTGGGCGTGTTGCTGGTTTGCGCGGGCGCATATGGGCTGTACCAGGATTCGCCGAGCTGGTACGGGCTCACATTGCTGGCGCTGGCTGTCTTGCTGCTGGGAATCGAGCTGAAATATTACACGCACATGATCTCCGGGCTGGCCGGGACGGTGCTGCTGGCGATCGGCGCAGTGGTTTTGCTGCAGGGACCACGGCGGATCACGCCATCGCTGGCGTTTGCGGTTTCGGCGGCATTCGGGCTCATCACGATTTTTCTGGGAACGCTCGCGATGCGTGCGCGGAGGCGCAAACCCGCCACGGGAATGGAAAACCTGGTGGGCGAAATGGGAACATCGCGCACCGCTGTCGACCCGGAGGGCACGGTGTTCGTGCACGGCGAATACTGGAAGGCGCGAAGCAGCGAGAGCATTGCGGCCGGCGAACGAGTTCGCGTGGATAAGGTGGAGGATTTGGTGCTGATTGTGAGAAAGGCAGCGTAGGAGAGAGCATGCCGGAGCAGATTTTTTCGGGTGGGTTTCTGATTCTGGTCATCATTCTGATTTTTTATTTGATCTCCTCCGTGAAGATCCTGGCTGAGTATGAGCGCGGCGTGATTTTCCGTCTGGGGCGCGTGCTCGACCGGCCTAAGGGGCCGGGGATCATTCTCGTATTTGCGCCGTTGGATCGCATCGTCCGCATTTCGCTGCGGATCGAAGCGATGGAGGTGCCCTCGCAGGATCTGGTGACGCGGGACAACGTGACCGTGAAAGTGAACGCGGTGGTTTACTTTCGCGTTGTGGAACCGACCAAAGCCGTGCTGGAGGTGGCGAACTTCCTGTATGCGACGAGCCAGCTCGCGCAGACCACACTGCGCAGCGTACTGGGCGAAGTGGAGCTGGATGAATTGCTGAGCCAACGCGAGAAGATCAACGTCCGGCTGCAGGGAGTGCTCGATGAGCACACCGGGCCCTGGGGCGTAAAGGTCACGATGGTGGAAGTGAAGCAGGTGGATCTGCCGGACCAGATGATCCGCGCGATAGCGCGCCAGGCCGAAGCCGAACGCGAGCGCCGGGCGAAGATTATTCATGCCGAGGGTGAATATATGGCGGCTGAGAAGCTAGCCATGGCGGCGGAGCTTATACAGAAGCAGCCGGTCGCGATTCAATTGCGGTACTTACAGACGCTAGTAGATATAGGAGCGCAGAAGTTAGTGGTATTTCCGCTTCCGGTGGACTTACTGACGTCGTTGACGCGGTTCGCGGAGAATGTGGCGGCGAAGGGCAGCGCATAAAGGGATGGGAGCACGAATGCCACTTCGCCATTTACTTTCCTACTCGTTGCAAGTACGCTATTGAAGAGGTCGAATAGGACTGGGAATTTGCTAGGTTCGGAACCTTGTATGGCATGAGCGCGAATGGCCGATATCAACATTAGTCAAGCTGAAGCTGACCGGCTGATAGCAATGGAAAAACAACGTTCCGATGATAAACAATGGTTCTTTCCTGACCCTGGAGAAAGATTGGCCATTCCTTTATTGTCTTTTGACAAACGAGAGAATTTTGTTCTCGACCTGACCCGCGCGCGAATAAAGCTTAGCAAGATCACATACCAGAACCGGGCACGACAGGCAATTATCCTGATGCGGCTAGATCTAGACGGCTCGCCGCATCGCAATCCAAACGGCGAGGAAATTGCTTGTCCGCACCTGCACGTTTACCGAGAAGGTTATGGTGATAAATGGGCGGTACCGGCTCCGCGAGCCATCTATTCCGAAACAGCTAATCTATTTTCCACCTTCGAAGCGTTTATGCGCCATTGTAATATCGTTGTGCTCCCGGATATTCAAATGGGGCTGTTCTGATGAGCGCAGCAGAAATCGACAAACTTCTGAACGATTATCGCGCCTGGCTAAAAGAAAAAACGACTCTGCGCGAATTGGACAGCGATTGGGTTGAAATCACGACTCCTTACCTTGATCGCCACAATGACGCGCTCCAGATTTACGCGCGCGGAGAAAACGGAGGCTATCTCTTAAGCGACGATAGATACGTCATCCAGGACCTAGAAGCTTCAGGTTGTAATCTGAACACGGAAAAGCGCCAAGATCTGCTGAAAACGACGCTCAACGGCTTTGGCGTGAAGCTGAACAATGAAGCTCTTGAGATTCGCGCCACGGCAGAAACGTTCCCGTTACGTAAGCACAACCTGATCCAGGCAATGCTTGCTGTAAATGACCTCTTTTACGTCGCAAAGCCCGTAGTGGAGAGCTTGTTTCATGAAGATGTAGTCACTTGGTTGGATGTGAACGAAATCCGGTACACTCCCAAGGCAAAATTCACTGGGACGAGCGGCTTTGATCATTTATTCGACTTCGTGGTACCCAAGTCGCGCAAGCAGTCCGAGCGAATTGTGCAAGCGATTAACCGTCCTACGCGCGACAATGCTGAAGCGTTCATTTATGCATGGAGCGACACGCGGGAGGTACGGCCTCCTGAGTCAAAGGCCTACGCCGTGTTGAACGATGTAGAACAGACGATCTCAGGGGGCGTCCTGGAGGCGTTTCGGAATTACCGAATTCAGCCGGTTCCATGGAGTCATCGCGCTGAGGTGGTTATGGAGCTGGCTGAATGAGGTTCACGAAGGCTTTCGCAAAAGGTAGGCCGAAAACTGGGCAATCACCCCAGCGTCCGGCCGGCCGACTTGTAGATCTGGGCCATGTATTGCATATCGCGGAGGCCTTCGTCGCCGTTCGTCTTGGGTTCCTTGTTTTGCATGACGCAATCGGCGAAGTAGTCGGCCTCCAGGACAAATTGGTAAGGGTCACTCTCGGTGTTCTGATCGTCGATAGGGGACTCGCCCTCGATTTTCGCGGTAAGATGCAGGCCCTGGTATGCGAATGCGGGCTCCATGTGGATCATGCCCTTTGAGCCATGTACGCGGAAGAAGCCGGGCATGTTGGCGCCGTAAGTGGTGTTACAGGCGGCTACGATGCCCGAGGGAAACTTCATGGTCCACGAACAATTTTCTTCGACCTCGCGAAAGCGGGTGTCTTTATCGACCACCGAGCAGCACGCTTCGAGGCTGGCCGGCTCTTCGCCGGTGAGATAGCGGCAGGCATTCAAAGAATAGACACCAACGTCCATGAGCGGGCCGCCGCCGGCCATTCGCTTGTCAAGACGCCACTCGCCCGGGTGTTCGATAAAGCCATTGGCGCTCTCTATGGCCTGAATTGCGCCGAGTTTGCCGTCCCGAATCAGTTGAATCGCGCGCAGGTTAGTAGGCTCGTATTGGCATCGATAAGCGATCATCAGTTTCTTATTCGCCGCTTTGCAAGCCGCGATCATGTTCTGGCAATCCTTGATGCCGGTCGCCATGGGCTTTTCGCACAGAACATGCTTGCTAGCGTTCGCCGCGCGGATCGTGTATTCGGCGTGCATGTTGTTTGGAAGGGCGATATATACGGCGTCAATGTCGGGGTTATTCGCGATTTCGTCGTAATTCTGGTAACTGTAAATGTTCTTGAGGGGGACGTTGTACTCGGCAGCAGTTTTTTCAGCCTTGTCCCGATGGCCGCTGACGAGCGCCGTTACCTGGGAATTCTGTGAGGCGCGGCAGGCGGGCATGAAATGGTCCAGAGAGATGCGGCCCAGCCCGACGATGCAATAGCCGAACTTGCGTGCGGGTGGGGGCTGATTGGGCGTGCGGGCGCGGGCCGGCGAGGAAGAAAGAGCGGCGGCTGCAGCAAGCGTGCGAGCGAAATCCCGGCGGGTAAAGTTCATATTAGATTCTCTCTGAGAGACCAGAGAATCGTCCTAGTTGTTACGGCCACGATCAGGAATCTTCAGGCTGCTTTGGCTCTGGCGCGCTTGAGAGGAGTGAGCAACGCGAGCACGATTTGCTCATAGGCGTAATTGCTGCGGGTGTCGCGGAATTTTTCGGAAAATTCGCGCAGCTTGCCAGCCGAGTAACATTCCATGACCGCAGGATGGATGTAGTACTTCCTGCAGGTGGCGGGTTTGTTACCAAGCTTTGAAGCAACGTCCTTGATGACATCCACCAGCACCTGTTTGGTTGCCGAATCGCCTTCCTGCGCCGCGCATTTTTCCAGGAGAAAGCTTGCGGCGAGACACGTTCCGCCCCAGGTGCGAAAGTCCTTGGCAGTAAATTCAGCGCCGCTGATCTCGCGAAGATAGTCGTTCACATCCCCGGATTCGATCGATTGGGGTTGGGCATCGTCGTCAAGATACTCGAACAAGGCGCTACCCGGAATTTCCTTGCAGCGGCGAATAATGCGAGCCAGGCGTGAGTCTTCGAGCACGATCTCATGATTTTGGCCGCTCTTGCCGCGAAACTTGAATTTGAGCATGCCGCCGAGTATCTGGACATGCTGGTTGCGCAACGTAGTCAGGCCGAAGGAGCCGTTCTCTTCGGCGTATTCTTCATTTCCGATGCGGATGTAAGTAGTCTCGAGGAGCTTCACGACGGCGGCAAGCACCTTACGCTTCGGCAAACCTTTGCGCGCCAGATCGCGTCCGACCACGCGCCGGATGCGCGGCAGGGCACGACCGAAGGCACGCATCCGATCGAACTTGACGAGATCCCGCACCTCCCGATACGCAGGGTGGTAACGGTACTGTTTGCGGCCGCGCGCGTCACGTCCCACTGCCTGGATGTGGGTGTTGGCGCTGGGGCTGATCCAAACCGACGTCCAAGCCGGCGGAATTACCAGAGACCGAATGCGGTTGAGAGTGGCTTCGTCTCGAATCGCTTTGTTATCCGGACCAATATAGGCGAAGCCGCGGCCGGCCGGCCTGCGACGAATGCCCTGTCCCTTGGGAATCAAATAGCGGAGGCCAGCCTGCTCGGCGGATTTCACCTCATCGGGAAGGCGCAGGGCTACATTGCTTGGCGTCGGCATCAGTTAATGTGATGCAATTCACAGCCGAAATTCGACGAAGATTGCGCGGGGCGGTCCTTGCAACGGTTTACCCGATGATTCGAATCTCCCCGATGCCACCTTCGACCTGGAGGCGGACATTCACGTTGGAGTTGCCGTAGAGGCTATTCTCGTAGTGATCACCGTGCTTCTCAAGGCCGGTGACTTCGATATGCCCGATGCCGCCGTGGGCTTCAGCGCGAACACCGACATTCTCAGGGATGCGGACCGTTGCTTGCCCTACCCCGCCGGACACCTTCACGTCGTAGTCGTGCGTGGGCTTGCCGCGAAGGTCGAGATCGACCTGGCCGGCTCCGATGTTCACGGCGACGTGCTGCAAATCCAAATCGCCCATCTCAAGCCTGCTTTGGCCGGCGCCGCAGTTCAAGGTGAAATCGAGAAGAACCCTGTCGTTCAACTCTAAATCCCAAGTATTGCGCGTGTGTCCGAAGCCGCCCGCTCCATGCGGCTGCCGAATCGTGAGATCTGCGCTAGATCCGCTGGCGGAGTAAGTCACTTCGGGCTTCCAAGCTGCGACATTGTATTCGAATCTGCCTCGCAGCAGCTTGCCGACTCCGCTACGGACGATGAGCTCGCCCGCTCCTAAGTCAAGCTGCACGTTGGCGCGCTCGACTTTGCCGAGCTCGATGGAGACGGGCTCCTCGTGCATAGGGCCGATCTCAGCGCGGCGGTATTCGCACGAGCCCAGCACAACCGTGAGGGCAGCCGGAAGCCCACAAAGAACAGCAAAGCGTTTGCATAGCATAACGAATAAGCATACGCAAAAACGATGCCGCTAGTTCGTGGGCGATAGTAGGCTTGCCAGACGCGTCAAGTTCAATCCGCAGCTACAATGGGGCGATGCCAGAGGAGAATACGTCCTCGCGAAGTTTTGAAGCGAGTTTGGAGGAGTTGGAGCGCATCGTCAAGGAGCTCGAAAAGGGAGACCTGCCGCTAGAGCAGAGCCTGACCTTGTTTGAGAGCGGCATGCGGCTGAGCGCGGATTGCAAGCGGCAACTGGAGGAGGCGGAATCGCGCGTCGAGATTCTGATGAAGCGCGGATCGGAGATGGTACCGGTTCCATTCAACCCTGAGAAGACGGCCCGATGACCAGGACGGAACGTGGCGAGCTGCAGCAGTACTTAAGCGAGCAGGTGAGGGCCGTGGACCGGGTATTGGAGCAGTGCATTCCCGAGGAGGACGTCGAGCCGATATCGATCCATCGCGCGATGCGTTATAGCCTTTTCGCGGGAGGCAAGCGCATTCGACCGATCCTGGCAATAGCAGCCGCACGTGCGGTTTCCGATGCTCCGGATGGCGTCGAGCTGGCAGCCTCAACGCTGGAGCTGGTGCATACCTATTCTTTGATACACGACGATCTGCCCGCACTGGACAACGACGATCTGCGGCGCGGACGGCCTACCTGTCATAAAGTTTTCGGCGAAGCGCTAGCCATATTGGCGGGAGACGCGTTGCTGACGCTCGCATTCGAGGTGCTCAGCCGGTTGCCCGACGTGGAAGCTGAGCGGAAGATTCGGCTGGTAGAGGAATTATCGCGGGCGGCAGGCACGGTCGGCGGAATGATCGGTGGGCAGGTGAACGACCTCGAGGGCGAAGGGAAACATCCCACGGCCTTGTTGCTGGATTCGATTCATCAAGCCAAGACCGGCGCTTTACTGCGGGCCAGCGTACGGATGGGCGCGATTTACGCGGGAGCAGCAGAGGATGAACTCGCGGCTCTATCCCTTTACGGCGGACACGTCGGGCTGGCGTTTCAAATCATCGACGATGTTTTGGACGTGGAAGAGCCATCAGAGGCGCTGGGCAAGACAGCCGGCAAAGACGAAGCGCAACAGAAGGTCACGTTTCCGGCAGTTTACGGATTAGAGCGGTCGCGTGAGATGGCTGAATCAGAGCGGCTGGCGGCGCATGCGGCATTGCGCATCTTCGATGACCGCGCCGACCGGTTGCGGCAGATCGCGGATTTTATTGTGCATCGCAAAGCGTGAGCCGATGAATTCGCCGGGAGCTCCGCCGGACTCGGCGCCGAAGAAGGCGCGCTTGGATGCCGCGCTGGTGGAGCGCGGGCTGGCGGTTTCCCGCGAAAAGGCGCAGGCGCTGATTCTAGCGGGCAAGGTGATGGTCGAGGGTCAACGCGCCGACAAGCCGGGGCGATTCGTGCCGGCCGCAGCCCGAATCGAGGTAGAGCAGCCGCTGAGATATGTCAGCCGTGGCGGGCTGAAACTGGAAGCTGCACTGGCGCACTTTGGCGTCAACGTTAGGGGCCGCGTTTGTCTGGATGTGGGAGCCTCAACCGGCGGATTCACAGATTGCTTGCTGCAGCACGGAGCTGCGCGCGTACATGCGGTTGATACGGGCGCCGGGCAGATCGATTGGGGGCTGCGGACAGACGCGCGCGTGATCCTGCATGAGCGCGTGAATGCGCGCTATCTGGAATTCGCGGAGTTGGGTGAATGCGTGGACGCGATTGTTTGTGACGTGAGTTTTATCTCGGTTACGATGCTGATTCCGGCTTTGGCACGTCTGCTCGCGCCGCATGGGGATTGGATCATCCTTATTAAGCCGCAGTTTGAGGTGGGCCGTGAATTGGTTGGCAAAGGCGGTATTGTGCGCGATCCGGCGGCTCACCGGATGGCGTGCGACAAAGTAATCAGTGCACTGCAGGGTGCGGGGTTCGCTACGCAGTTAATGGAGAGTCCGATCACCGGGGCTGAGGGCAACCGCGAGTTCCTGGTGCATGCACGGGAGATCGGCGATGTGCGGGCGGGATAGCGCATACAACAGCCAGAAGAGGCAAATCAAAGAGACCGCGCACAGGACCAGGCAGCCTAAGAGCAGCGGCGGTTCTGCCAATAATGCGTTCGAAGCCGCAGCTTGCATGAATACGAAGTAGAGCAACCCGCTCAGTAATACCTGTAAGCAGCCGATGGCCAGGGCTAGAAAACGCGAGAAAGCCCAGATGGCGAGGATCGAACCGGCGTAGCCCAATAAAACGATGGCGTAGGTTCCCTGGTGAATAACCGTGGTCGCCGGTCCGAACATGAGTAAGCACCACGCCGCGGCGGTTACAGGGATAAATACCCACATAATAGCTGCGGCGCGCCATTCCGGGCCACGGTATTGCTTGCGGATGCCGGCTAGTAGCGCGAGAGGGCCAACGCCAAGAAATCCCAGGTTGGCGACAAAAAAGAAGAACATCCATCCGCGCATCTGGGCTGCAAGAGCTGCACAGCTAACCCGGTCGCCGATGTGAGTAATAAGATTCTTGGTTTCGATCCAGAATTCGCCAGAGTATTCAAACAGCCTTCTTACATTCGCGACTTTATTTTCTAAGATCTCCTTTGGAGTAAGTGCGCGGTATGCATCTATCAGGGTTTGAGAAAACGGACGGGGGTCGACGTTGTCAACACCGGCCAAATGCATTTTTAGCAATCGATTGCCTGGCGGGTCACAGAATTTCTGATACAGCATCCAGGGGGCATATAGGGCGGCCCCCGTGGCAACGATAAGAAGCAGACTCGTAATCGGCAGACGTGTGCGAAGAATGGCCATGGTGAGCGCTATGCCGAGGATCGCGAACGCGCTACCTCCGTGTGACAGCATAGCCAGGGCCAGCATGGCTCCCACCAGAATGCCAGCGATCCTGCCGTGTCGAAGAGAAACATATTTCGGTGTAAGAAGAATCGCGAGCGAAGCTAGTATGTAGGCCGCCGCGAGCAACTTAGGCCAGACAAAGAAGCTATTTAGGAAAACAAAACCTGAGAAGAGGCAGACCGCAACGACGAGAGTAATGGCGCGTGCGTTCAGGTTGAACGCGGTCAACAGGAGCCAAGCCGCGAGGATCCAAAGGCTCTGCAGAATGACGCTGATGATTGTATAGTCAAATTCTCTCGGTTGTGATGTATAGGTATATTCGGAGAGCACGAGACCGGTCTGCAACGGAGGCCGATCACTAGAAAGCCAACCCGCCTGTAGCTTTGGGATATGACCACTTTTGAGAGCTTCCGCGAATAAGTAAGGAATGCCGTTATCTCCCGGCAGGGCATGAGAAAACCGCTGGCCGGCAGTTGCAGATGGCGTGTTGAATCCGCCATACATAAATCCCGCGGACAGAATAAGAAGAGATGCCGCACCTATTAAAGCTAACGGTACGAATAAGCGGCTTGCGATTCGCCGGCCGGCCACGCCCAGACGCCAGTAATTCCATGCCAACCACAGCCCGCACGCGATGGGAAGCAAGAAACTGAATATATGGCCCAGTTTCGGGGCGATGAAAAATAAGCAGAAACCTAAGTAACCGGACGCGCCAATTGCGGCTAACTCCACGAGGCCGACGAGCACCAGGTCGCAAACACCTCTTCGAATAGCGAACGTGCCGATGGCAAGCGCCGGAAGAATGGTCAAGACGAAATATAAAAGGGTCCGAAGCAGAAGCCGGATTGCTTCGCCGCCTTCCGCCGTGACGCCGCTGCTACTAACGGGCTCCGTGAAGGCGAACCAGCCTCGGATTCCGGTAGCCCTGTCTCTTGCAATCAAGCGCACTGAATCACCTTTCCACGATGCTGGCAGCCGAACGTCATACCTGAGCCATTGCTCGGCGGCGTCAGTATGCGGGAGGATCGGCAGCCGGGAAGCTTTTACTGGATTCTCTATTTCCAAACTTAGTCCGGGCTGAGACGCATATCCCGCAAGATAGAGCCCGATGCGTCGTGGAGCGAGGAACGGGGATGTCTCGGCGACACCCGTCCCCTTATCGCCCTCTTGGCAAAACGAACCCCATTTTTTCAAGCCCGCAGGCTGTCCGGGCGCGAGCTTTATCGGTTCAAAGGCTCCGGGCGAACAGAATCCCTGGTTCTGAGTCAAGTAGATGTTGGGCTCGATAGCGCTCTGGCCGGAGCTCGCAGCGGCGGCGTGAGCCAGGAGCAAAACGAGAGCGACCACCCCGCCTAGTATAAAATGCAAAAACGCGGCCACTCAGGCGATCCTGCATCGCTTGGGGCAAAATCCCCAAGCAATCGCCGTTCAACAGGACTTCGCTCCACGCCGACAGCATGCCAGAGATCAGGACCGTCGGCATCATCTCGAAGCCAAACATCGCGAAAGCTGCGGATATCGTGTGCGGCTTGCTGGCATGGCTGGAACAGCATGAAATTGAGGCCCGCTACGATTCGCAGACTGCTCATTATGCCCAGACCTCAACGTTCTACACGCGGGAAGAGGTGCCGGACGGCGCGGACCTGCTGATCGTGTTGGGCGGCGATGGGACTCTGCTTTCGGCGGCTCGCGTGGTGGCCGATCGGAACATTCCGTTGTTTGCGGTGAATCTTGGGCACCTGGGATTCCTGACCGCGATTCCGGTGGAGAATCTATATCCGGAACTCGAGCGGGCCTTGCAGGGCGAGCATCGAATTGGCCGGCGGCGGATGGTGGACTGCGAATTGGTACGCGATGAGAAAACGATTGCAACCTATTCGGCGCTGAATGACGTAGTGATCACGAAATCAGAGCTGGCGCGAATGATTGACCTGGATACGCATGTAGATAATCATTTCGTAGCGGCGTATAAGGCGGACGGGCTGATTGTCTCGACGCCGACAGGCTCGACGGCCTACTCATTGTCAGCCGGCGGCCCGGTGATTTTCCCCTCGGTGGCGGCATTCTGCATAACGCCTATTTGCCCGCACATGCTGACCAACCGGCCGGTGATTGTGCCGGACACGAGCGTCATCCGAGTGCTTAATCACGGCGAAGAGGGAACATACTTGACCATCGACGGCCAGGTGGGCGAGCCGCTCTCGAAAGGCGACCACATTGTGTGCCGGTCGTCATCGAAAACCATTCAGTTGATTCGGCCCCCGAAGATGCTCTTCTTCGACGTTCTGCGGGAGAAGTTGAAGTGGGGCGAGCGCTGAGCGGTGAAATTCGCCAGAAAGATCTCTCTTACCTCGTGGATCTTCATTGCGCTGGTCGTCGGAGTGCTGCTGGGCGTATTCTTTCCCAGCTTTGCGCAGCATCTTTCGCCGATCAGCAACATTTTTTTGAGGCTGATTAAGTCGATCGTAGGTCCGCTGCTATTCGGGACGATCGTGTACGGCATCGCTTCCGCCGGCGAACTAAAGACCATGGGGCGCATTGCGCTAAAGTCGCTTGCGTATTTTGAAGTGGCGACCACACTCGCATTGGTGATTGGACTCGTGGTGGTCAACTTAACGCAGCCAGGCAGGGGCTTGCGGCTGAGCGGAGAAACGCAAGCACCGGCGCTAGCTAAACCCGTTTCTCTCAGCCAGATTATCGAGCATGCCGCGCCGAGCAACATCTTCGATGCGCTGGCGCAAAACGAAGTTTTGCAGATGGTGGTGTTCTTTTTCTTGTTCGGGGCAGCTTGCGCAGCAATCGGGCCAAAGGCCAAGCCGGTGGTGGATTTCGCCGGCGCGGTGGCCGAAGTGATGTTTCGCTACACAAAGTACGTGATGTATGTAGCGCCGTTCGGGGTGGCGGCGGCGATTGGGGTGACGATAGGCTCGAAGGGAATCGGAGTGCTGTTCGGGCTGGGCAAGCTGGTGGCAACCACGTATTTGGCGCTAGGCCTGTTTGTGGCGCTGGTGCTGTTGCCGACATTGCTTATTGCGCGAGTACCGCTGGCGCGATTCTGGCACACCGTCCGGCAGCCGTTTCTGATCGCTTTCTCTACTGCTTCGAGCGAAGCGGCGCTACCGTTGGCGCTCGAGAATATGGAGCGATTCGGGGTGCCCAAACATATTGTTGGTTTCGTGTTGCCGACGGGCTACAGTTTCAATCTCACCGGGACGGCGCTCTATCTGTCTTTGGCATCTGTGTTCATTGCGCAGGCGGCCGGCGTGTACATGCCGATTGGAGCGCAAATCACGATGCTTTTGACGTTCATGCTGACTAGCAAAGGCGCCGCCGGCGTGCCCAGGGCGGCATTGGTGCTTCTGGCCGGAACGCTTTCAAGTTTCCAGCTTCCGCAGGAGGGTATCACGCTGTTGCTGGGAGTGGACGCGCTGATGGACATGGGCCGAACAGCGGCTAATGTGCTGGGTAACTGTGTTGCTACGGCGGCGGTAGGACGGTGGGAGCATGTCGCGGTGGGCGAAGGACGGGGCGAAGTGGAAATATCGGAATAAAGCGATGGAACAATCCAACCGATAGACTAGTGGTTATGGCGCTTCCCAGCGAGGACTTCTATCGCATAAAGAAACTTCCACCGTACGTATTCGCGGTGATCAATGAGCTGAGAGACAAAGCCCGCGCGGCGGGAACCGACATTATCGACTTAGGGATGGGCAATCCGGACGGCGCGACACCGGAACGGGTGGTGGGAAAGCTCATCGAAGAGGCGCGGAATCCGTTGAATCACCGGTATTCCATGTCGCGAGGCATACCGGCTCTGCGAGAAGCCATTGTGGCGCGCTACGCAAAGCAGTACGGCGCGAAACTCGATTTCGAGACGGAAGCGATCGTGACCATTGGGGCGAAAGATGCGCTGGCCCATTTATTGTTCGCGATCATCGGGCCGGGCGATGCAGTGGCTTCGCCGAACCCCGCCTATCCGATCCATCAATACGGCGTGATTCTAGCCGGTGGCGAAGCATGCATGTTACCCATGCCCGACGCTGCGACCTTCCTGGCGGCGCTGCACGACCTCTATCGCAAAGCTGCGAAAGCGCCCAAAGTTATCCTGATCTCCTTTCCGCACAATCCGACCACTACTTGCGTCGATTTGGAGTTTATGAAGGAAGTCGTGGAGTTGGCGCGCCGGCACGGGTCTTACATCATCCACGACTTTGCCTACGCGGAGCTTGGATTCGACGGGTATCGGCCGCCCAGCATCCTGCAAGTGGAAGGCGCAACCGATTATGCGGTCGAAATCTACTCCATGACGAAGACCTACAACATGGCGGGATGGCGCGTCGGTTATTGCCTGGGGAACCGGAAGCTGATTGCGGCTTTGACCCGGATTAAGAGCTACCTCGATTACGGCACCTTTCAGCCGATTCAGATTGCAGCCTCCACCGCATTACGGGAGTGCGATGACGCGCCCGCTGAGATTTGCGCTGTCTATCAGGCGAGGCGCGATGTTTTGGTCTCGGGACTGCACGAGGCGGGCTGGCAAGTGGAACCGCCCAAAGCAACGATGTTCCTTTGGGCGCGAATTCCTGAGCCGTTTACTGAAATGGGCTCGCTCGAATTTGCGAAGCTGCTGATGCGGGAGGCTCATGTGGCGGTT
>Ga0210385_10001206_pt1 | contig 16334 bp, 13 predicted proteins | sample IncBWH26OmetaG_FD_160107 | JGI IMG/M metagenome (GOLD analysis project Ga0210385, IMG submission 160107) | Forest soil microbial communities from Barre Woods Harvard Forest LTER site, Petersham, Massachusetts, United States - Inc-BW-H-26-O ...
GCCGATCTCGCGCCCGACGTCATCGTCGAGATCTATAACGACCACGCCTCGGCGTTCTCACTCGACATCATTCCGACGTTTGCAATCGGATGCGCGGCGGAGTTTCCCATTGCCGATGAAGGTTGGGGACCGCGCCGGGTTCCCCCGGTCATCGGGCATCCGGAACTTGCATGGCACATCGCGCAATCGACCATCCTTGACGAGTTCGACATGACGATCGTCAACAACATGGAGGTCGATCACGGGCTCACGGTACCGCTCTCGTTGATGTTCGGCCAGCCCCAAGCATGGCCCGTGCCGGTGATACCGCTCGCTGTCAACGTCGTGCAATATCCGCCGCCGACCGGACACCGCTGCTACAACCTGGGCAAAGCGATCCGCAAGGCCGTCGAATCCTATCCCGAGGACCTGCGCGTGGTCGTGTTCGGAACCGGCGGGATGTCGCATCAGCTTCAAGGTCCGCGTGCCGGCCTCATCAACGCGGAGTTCGACAATGCATTTCTCGACGAGCTCATTGCCGATCCGGTACGCGCTGCTCAGCGGCCGCACATCGAGTACGTTCGTGAAGCCGGCTCAGAAGCAATTGAACTGGTAATGTGGCTGATCATGCGTGGCGCACTCGACGACCGCGTCGAGGAGCTGCATCGCTTCTACCACGTGCCCGCTTCCAACACGGCCGTGGGGCATCTCATTTTGGCAAACGCGAGGGACCAGCATTGATCAACGTTGCGCTCGCCGGGCAAGGCGCCTTCGGCGTCAAACATCTCGAAGCAATTGCCAACATCAAGGGCGTGAGGGTCATCTCCCTGACCGGCGGCCGCCCCGAGTCAACCAAAGAAGTTGCCGAACGCTTCAAGATTCCGCACTGGACGACCGATCTTGACGAGACGCTCGCGCGGCCCGGGCTCGATGCCGTGATCATCGCGTCGCCCACCCAGATCCATCGTGCGCAAGCTGAACAGTCGATGCGCGCGGGCAAACATGTGCTGGTTGAAATTCCGGTCGCCGATTCGCTCGAAGATGCGCGCGCCCTCGTCGACGTGCAACGCGAAACTGGCGTCGTCGCGATGGCCGGCCACGTGCGCCGGTTTAATCCGAGCCATCAGTACCTTCACCAGCGCGTCGAGCGCGGTGAATTCAGCGTCCAGCAAATGGACGTGCAGACCTATTTCTTCCGTCGAACCAACACGAATGCGCTTGGACAAGCGCGCAGCTGGACCGATCATCTGCTTTGGCATCACGCCTGCCACACCGTCGATCTCTTTCAGTGGCAGACCGGCGGGACCGCGGAGATCGCGCAGGCGATCCAGGGACCAATTCATCCGACGCTCGGCATCGCCATGGACATGAGCATCCAGCTCAAAGCGCCGTCGGGTGCCATTCTCACGCTATCGCTTTCTTTCAACAACGACGGACCATTTGGATCGTTCTTCCGGTACATCGGCGATACCGGTACGTACCTCGCGTACTACGACGATCTGAGCACCGGCAAGAACGAGAAGATTGACTTGTCGGGCGTCGCCGTTTCCAACAACGGGATCGAACTCGAAGATCGCGAGTTTTTCGCGGCGATCGCCGAGCATCGAGAGCCAAAATCGAGTCTGGTCGATACGTTGCCCGCATACGAGACGCTAGCGCGCCTCGAAGAGCAGCTCGGCCGGTTCGTCGCCGCATAAGGATGCAGTCTAGCAACACGATCTAGGAGGTGTTTATGTCATCGGATTCTTCCCGACGTTCATTCATGATCGGAACCGGCGGAGCCGCTATCGCAGCCGCGATTCCGTCGCTCTGGGTCGGCGCCGACGCGGCCGAAGTCATCAAAGTCGGTTTCGTGAGCCCGCGCACCGGACCGCTCGCCGGGTTCGGTGAGGTCGATCCGTACATCATCGGCCTTGCGCGCAAGGCGCTCGCCGGCGGCCTGATGGCCGGTGGCAAACGCTACGCGGTTGAAATTCTCGATCGCGATTCGCAATCCGATCCGTCGCGCGCTGGACAGCTCGCCAACGAGCTGATCACCAAGGACGGCGTGGACATGATGCTCGTAACGTCCACTCCCGAAGTCGTCAATCCGGTTTCGGACGCGTGCGAGGCGGCCGGCGTTCCCTGCCTCTCGACGGTTATGCCGTGGGAAGCGTGGTACTTCGGGCGCGGTGCAAAACCCGGCCAGCCGTCGCCGTTCAAGTGGACCTATCACTATAGCTTTGGCGTCAATAGCTTTCTGGTGTGCTACGTTTCGCAGTGGGCCGAACTCCCGACCAACAAGAAGGTCGCGGTGTTGTATCCCAACGACGCCGACGGCAACGCCATCCGCGAACACTTGATTCCCGACCTCGAGAAACACGGTTTCACGATCGTCGATCCCGGCGGGTATGAAGACGGCACCAGCGACTACTCGGCGCAGATCGCTCGATTCAAAGCCGAGAACTGTCAGATCTTCAACACCTTCCCGATTCCGCCGGACTTCGCGGCGTTCTGGCATCAAGCGGCGCAGCAAGGTTACACCAGCATGGTGAAGATCGCTCAGGTCGCCAAGACCGGTCTCTTCCCATCGACCATCGAAGCGCTCGGGCCGCTCGGTGATAAGATTGCAACCGCCGACTACTGGCACCCGGCGTGGCCCTACAAGTCATCGCTCACCGGCATTGGGTCGCGCGCACTGGCCGACGACTACGAGAAGGCGACCGGCAAGCAGTGGACGCAACAACTCGGCGCATCGCTCTCGCTCTTCGATGCGGGCATGACGGCGCTGAAAAACGCCGGAACGCCCAAGACCAAAGCGGCCGTTGCGAAGGCGCTCTCGGTTTTGGACACGGTTACGATCGACGGGCGCGTCGACTTTACCCACGGTCCGGTTCCCAACGTCGCCGTAATGCCGATCCTCGGCGCGCAATGGCTCAAATCCAAACCTGGAAGCCGCTTCCCGTTCGATAACGTCATGACCGAAAATGCCGGCGATCGTAACGTGCCGGTCCACGCAAAGCTCGTCCCGTACGCATAAACGCGCCATGGAGATGTTTGCGCCGCCGAACGTCGAGTTGCTCACTCGTCCCGACGGCGCACTTCTCTTACGCTCGCGCGATCCGTTGCTTGCGTACGCGCCGAATACCGGTAGCGTGCTCGACCGGTGGGCGCGCGAGCGCCCCGATCGCGTCTTCCTAGCCGAACGCAACGGCGAAGCGTGGCGTTCGATCACCTACGCACAGATGTACCAGGCGGTGCGTGGCGTAGCGTCGGCATTTATCGCACTCGGCTTAAACCGCGACACACCGATCGCGTTGCTCTCCGGCGCATCGATTGCGCACGCGACCGTGTCGCTCGCGGCGCAGTATGTTGGGATTCCCGCGGCGCCGATCTCGCCGCCGTATTCGATCCAGTACGGCGATCTGCGCCGTCTCCAGATGGTTCTCGACGCACTTGCACCCAAGCTCGTATTCGCTGATGATGCCGGCCTCTACCGCGACGCGCTCGCATCGATCGGCGCTGACGTTCCCATCTTGGTTGCCCAAGGAATTGGCCCGCGCAGCGATCTGCTGCGCTTAGAGGCGCTCCTGGCAACGCCGGTGAGCGAACGCGTCGATGTCATGCGTCGCGACGTCCAGCCGGACGACATCGCTAAAGTCCTCTTTACATCCGGTTCGACCGGTCAGCCGAAAGGCGTCGTTAATACGTTCCGGATGCTTTGCTCGAACCAGCAGATGCTCGCGCAAGTGTGGCCGCACTTGGATGAAGACGATGTGATCCTCAACGATTGGCTGCCATGGCATCACACCTTCGGCGGCAATCACAACTTCAACATGGTGCTCTTTCACGGTGGTACCCTGTACATCGACGACGGGCGTCCGATGCCCGGCCGATTCGAACGATCGGTGCAGAACATGCGCGAGCAACCGCCGACCCTCTATTTCAATGTGCCGCGCGGTCACGCGATGCTCGTGGAAGCGCTCAAAAACGACCCGACGTTCGCGACCCGGTTTTTCTCACGTTTGCGGCTGATTCAAAATGCCGCCGCTGCACTGCCGCCGTCGACCTGGCAAGCGTTGCGCGAGCTTGCGCAACGATACGCGACGCGAGACATCGTGATTGTCGGCTCGTGGGGGCTTACCGAGACGGCTCCAGCGGTGACGGCGGTTCACTATCCGCTACGCGACCCAGCCGATATCGGTGTGCCGTTGCCGGGCACCGAGATGCTCTTCGTCAAGAACGAAGCGCGTCTCGAAGCGCGCGTCAAAGGGCCAAATGTGACGCCGGGATATTGGCGCAGCCCTGAATTAACGACGAAGGCCTTCGATGCCGAGGGATTCTATCGCACCGGCGACGCGATGAAGTTCGGGGATCCCAGCGATCCGGCACAAGGACTGCTCTTCGATGGACGCATCGCGGAGAATTTCAAACTCTCGAACGGCACCTGGGTCGACGCCGGCGGCGTGCGCGTCGCGGTGTTGAGTGCGGCCGGTTCGATGGTCGACGACTGCGTGGTATGCGGCGAGAATCGCGATGCGATTGGTGTCGTGCTCATCTTGGGCGCGCGAGCGCGCGCCGTGCACGAGCAGCCCGTTGTGCTGCGCGACGCCCTTGCATCGCTTCTACGCGCTCATAATGCGCAGGCGCGCGGCTCGACCTCTCGCATCGGACGCGCCATTCTCACTTTTGATGCGCTTTCGCCGGTTGAGGGCGAGATCACCGACAAGGGCTCGGTGAATCAGCGTCGCGTATTGGAGCGCCGTCCCGCGCTCGTCCAGCGCTTGTTCGCCGATGCCGGCGATCCGGACGTCATCGTCTTCACAGATCCATCCGAAAGGCAACACGCGACATGAGCAAGATGGTAGCAATCGGCGATTGGAAGACCGTCAAGGTCGAGATCGATGCTGAGGGCATCGCCTGGATAACCTTGAACCGGCCCGAGAAGCGCAACGCGATGAACCCGACGCTCAATCGCGAGATGATCGATGTGCTCGAAACCGTCGAGCAAGACGCGCGCGCCAAGGTCGTCGTGTTGACCGGCGCGGGCGACGCTTGGACCGCGGGCATGGACCTCAAAGAGTACTTTCGCGAGATCGATGCCGGTCCGGAAATTCTTCAAGAGAAGATTCGCCGCGAAGCTTCGACGTGGCAGTGGCGGCTGCTGCGCTTTTATCCCAAGCCGACGATCGCGATGGTGAACGGTTGGTGCTTCGGTGGCGGATTCTCACCACTCGTTGCGTGCGACCTTGCGATCGCCGCGCAAGAGGCGACCTTTGGACTCTCGGAAATCAACTGGGGGATCCCGCCTGGCAATCTCGTCAGCAAGGCGATGGCCGATACGGTCGGGCAGCGGCGCGCACTCTACTACATCATGACCGGCGAGACGTTCACCGGCGCCGAGGCAGCCGACATGGGACTGGTCAACAAAGCGGTACCACTCGCAAAGCTGCGCGATGCAACGACCGAGCTTGCGAAGAAATTACTCGAGAAAAACCCGGTCGTCATGCGCGCGGCAAAACACGGCTTCAAGCGGTGCCGCGAACTCACGTGGGAGCAGAGCGAAGATTATCTCTACGCGAAGCTCGACCAATCGATTTTGCTCGATGAGGAAGGCGGGCGCGCCGAAGGCCTCAAGCAGTTCCTCGACGACAAGTCGATCCGCCCCGGACTGCAGACGTACAAACGATAGCCCTGCAGGGGCTTCACCAAGACCTAACGCTCACCGCGTAGGCACAGCGGGTCCGCCTCGCGCGCTGGACGAAGCAGATTTCTCGATGGCGCAGGTCGACACTCGAGGGGCGACAGCGGAGCGCACGCCCGCGGACGTGCGCGGTTTGGCCGCGTATGCTGCTTGGCTTTTGGTCGTCGCGGCGGCCTACGTCTTCTTCGCAAACGTCGGATTTTCGCTGGCTTTCGGTGTCAAGCAAATCACGGCGGTCTGGCCGCCCACCGGCATCGCGCTCGCCGCGCTCGTCCTCGGCGGCTACCGAATGTGGCCGGGCGTCTTCGTAGGCGCGTTCGTCGCCAACGCGCTCAGTCACGAGCCGTTGCTCACGGCCGCCTTGATCGGCGGCGGCAACACGCTCGGACCGTTAGCCGGTGCCCATCTACTACGTGCCTTCGATTTCGATCGCACCTTCGCACGCCTGCGTGACGTTGCGGTCTTCGTGGTCTTCGGTTCGATCGTTGCGATGACCGTGACCGCAACCAACGGCGTGCTGCAGCTCGCGCTCGTGCACGTCTTCCCATGGTCGGCATACGGATCGCAGTGGCTGCTGTGGTGGGTCGGCGACGCGTCCGGCGTGTTGCTCGTCGCACCGCTCATCCTCACTTGGAGCGACATGCGCCGCGCCGGCATCGTCGCCGGCGATGCCTCGCCGCTCGAGATCGCGATTGCCGTTCCGCTCACCTTCGTTTTTGCGTTCCTCGAATTTTTCTCAGCGCTGCCGACGGCGTTCCCGCTCTATCCGTTCATCGTCTGGGCCGCGCTGCGAACCGGTGCGCGTATCATGACCGCGCTCATCGTCGTCGTCTCCGGGGTCTCGCTGTGGGCGACCGTCCACGGTCACGGACCGCTCGCGCGCCTTTCTCCCAACGATCGCCTGATGGCGTTCGTCTTCTTTTCCGCCATACTCGCGATCACCGGACTGCTACTGAGCGCACTCACTGCCGAGCGCCGGACGGCGCTCGCGCAAATGCAGGCAGCCGAGTTGCGCTTCAAAGTCTTGGCCGAAACGCTTCCGCAAATGGTGTGGACCGCCGATCCGTCCGGCACGATCGATTGGCTCAACGCGCGATGGCGTCAGTTCATCGGCAACGACGAACGCTCACTTGGCGTTTCCGATTGGACTGACCTCATCGCCGCCGGGCAACCATTCGAGCGCGAGTTGCGTTTGCGCGGCAGCGACGGCGTCTCGCGTTGGTTCCTGGTACGGGCCGAACCGATGCGCGACAAACGCGGACGTATCGTGCGCTGGTATGGAACCCACACCGACATCGACGATCAGCGCCGCGCCTTCGAACGTACCGCGCGCATCGCGACCACGCTGCAGTCGGCGTTCCTACCGCAAACGCTTCCCGAGCATCAGTTCCTCGGCTTCGACGCGCTCTACCTCACCGCTGGGCAAGAGGTGCTCATCGGTGGCGATTGGTACGATGCCTTTGCGCTCCCCAGCGGCGAGATCTTGGTTTCGATCGGCGACGTCACCGGGCACGGGCTCAATGCCGCGGTAAGCGCCGGTCGCATTCGCCAAACCATTGTCGCCACCGCCCTCGACATGGACGATCCGGCGAAGATTCTCACCAAGGTGAATCGTCTCTTGCAGTTGCACGATCCCACGGTTGCCACGGCACTGGTCGCGATCGTCGACCCGTACGCCCTCACGCTGCGCTATGCCAGCGCCGGTCATCCCGCACCGATCGTTGCCGGCAAACTCGTGCCCGCACAAGCGCTCTCGTACGGCTCGCTTCCGCTGGGCGTTTCGCCGACCAGTGAGTACCGCAGTTTTAGCAAGGCCCTCGAACGCGACGACGTCGTGGTCTTCTACACCGACGGCATCACCGAGTTCTCACGCGACCTCGAGTCGACCGAACGGGCGTTGCTCGATGCGGTCACCGCGCTCGCAATCGAAGCGCCGGCGCGGCCGGCGGATGCGATTCGTCGTGCCGTTCTCGGCGATTCTTCGCCGACCGACGACGCCGTCATCGTCGTCTTGCGCGTCGCGCCGGCCGAGTCCGGCGTGCATCCACTCGATCTGCACAAGGCGTGGAGCTTTCACTCCAGCCACGCCTATTCGGCGCACCACGCACGCCATGAAGTCATGCGCTTCATCGAAAGCATCGTGCAGAGCGGCGAGGATCTCTTCACCGCCGAGCTAATCGTCGGTGAAATTCTCGCCAACACGGTCGAACATGCGCCCGGACTGGTCAACATGGAGATCGATTGGTCGCAGACCTCGCCGGTCATTACCGTGGTCGACAGCGGCCCCGGCCTCGAGCGTTTCGCCGCGCAGCTTCCCGTCGATGAATTCACCGAAGATGGACGCGGGCTCTATTTGGTCAAGACGCTCGGACGCGACTTGCACATCGAATCGGATGCCGGCTACGGCACGAAGATGACGGTCGTGCTCCCCATCGCGCGAACGTAAACCATCTTGTCGTTACAAGCATAATCGAGGGAACGGCGCGACTACACCCCAAGGAATTCGAGAAGTTCGCGCTCGCGACTGCGAACCTCGGCGCTGCCGAGCGTTTGTACGACGCGGCCGTCGACGACGATGTGATGGCGGTCGGCGACTTCGGCTGCGAAGCGCACGTTTTGCTCGACCAGCAGCACCGAAAGACCCGCCGTCTTCATCTCTACAATCACCTCGCCGATGCGCTCCACCAGCACCGGTGCAAGGCCTTCGGTCGGTTCGTCGAGTAGAATCGTGCGCGCACCGGAACGGAGCGCTCGCGCGATCGCAAGCATCTGCTGCTCGCCGCCCGAAAGCGTGGTTCCCACCGCGTGCGCGCGTTCGCGCAGGTTCGGAAAGGTCTCGAAGATTCGATCGGTGCTCCAGCCGCCGGGGGCGATGGCGGGCGCGAAGGTGAGATTCTCGCGGACGCTGAGCGTTGAGAAGATGCCGCGCTCTTCGGGAACGTAGGCAATCCCGCGTCGGGCGATACGATCCGACGGTAAATCTTGCAGCGCTACGCCGTCGAACTCGACCGATCCCGAACGCGGCGTCACGATCCCCATGATCGCACGCAGCGTCGTCGTTTTGCCGGCCCCGTTGCGACCGATCAGCGTCGCGACCTCGCCATCTTGCACGTCGAACGACATACCGTGCAAGATGTGTGCTTCCGCGTAATAGGCGTGCACGTCTTGTAAGGCGAGCATCAGTGCCCAACCCCGCCGAGGTAGGCTTCGATCACCCGTTCGTCGGCGCGTACGTCGCTGTAGCTGCCTTCGGCCAGGACTTTGCCGCGCGCGAGCACGGTCACGCGATCGCAAAGATGCTCGACGACACGAAGGTTGTGTTCGACCAACACGACGGTGCGCGATTGCGCGATCTTCGCGATCAGTGCGATGGTCTTCTCGACGTCTTCGGCGCCCATCCCAGCGGTCGGCTCGTCGAGCAACAGCACGTCCGGCTCCTGAGCGATGGCGATTGCGAGTTCCAGCGCGCGCTTTTTTCCGTACGCGAGATTGGCGGCCGGCGTTGCGCCGTCAGCTTCGATCCCGACGGCGGCTAGCGCGCTCGCTGCTGGTTCGTCGAGCACGGCGGTCGCACGTGGCGACGCGATCAATCGCCACGAAAGGCCCGAGCGCGCTTGCAGCGCGATCTTGACGTTCTCGAGCGCGCTTGCGTGCGGAAAGATGCTGCTGATCTGAAAACTGCGCACGACGCCCATCCGCGCGATTGAGGCCGGGTCGAGGTGCGTCGTGTCCGAACCGGCGATCGTGACGCGTCCCGACGTCGGCGGAACAAAGCCGGAGAGCACACCGAGCAACGTGCTCTTGCCCGCGCCGTTGGGACCGATGACGGCATGCACCGATCCCTCGCGCACCGCGAAGTTCAATCCGTCGAGCGCGCGGAATCCCGCGAACGATTTCACGATGTCGTGGGCGCCGATGCGCGTTGGAGAGGCTATTGCCATCGCATCCTACATAAGCATGACGGCATCACTTGCGGCAATACCCCCGAAATGGTGTATCCACAAGCATACATGGCTGCCAGACTGAAGTGCGGAGGTATCGGCGTGAGGCTCGAGGGGAAGGTCGCCCTGATTACGGGGGCGGCAAGCGGCATCGGTCAGGAGATCGCACGGGCGATGGCGCGTGAGGGCGCCGTCGTGTCGATTGCTGACATCAGCGCCGGGGCGGCGCAGCGCGCGGCGGCGGAAATCGAAAGCACGGGCGGCCGCGCGATCGCGATCGACATGGACGTCACCGACGAAGCGCAGGTCGCCGCCGGCGTCAATCGCACGGTGGCCGCCTGTGGCGGCCTCGATATCGTCGTGAGCAATGCGGGGATCCAGATCATCGCGCCCATTCACGAGCTCTCATACGCCGACTGGCGGCGGGTCGTGAGGATCCACCTCGACGGGGCCTTCCTCCTGACCCGCGCCGCCCTTCAGCACATGTACGCGCGGCACAAAGGCGGCTCCATCATCTATATGGGATCCGTGCATTCTAAGGAAGCCTCACCGCTCAAGGGCCCGTACACCGCCGCCAAACACGGGATCCTCGGCCTCGCACGCACCGTCGCCAAAGAGGGGGCAAAGTTCGGGGTCCGCTCCAACGTGATCTGCCCAGGCTTCGTGCGAACCCCGCTGGTGGAGCGCCAGATCCCCGAGCAAGCGGCGGCATTCGGAATCTCTGAAGCCGACGTCATTAAGAATATTATGCTCAAAGAGACGGTCGATGGCGAGTTCACCACGACGGCGGACATAGCAGAGATGACGGTATTCTTAGCGGCTTTTCCCACCAATGCGCTCACCGGGCAGTCGGTGGTGGTCAGCCACGGCTGGCATATGGACTGACACCTTCCTTCGGGGGTAGATGGGAAAACGCGCTTGTTGGATAATAATCACTTAAGAGAAGGTGGTCGGAAGCAAAAGCGCTCGGCCGTCTTCCGTTTATTAACATGACGATATAGGAGGCAGCTCTATGCATCGCACCGCCAAAGTTGCGATTGCTAGTCTTGTGCTAGCCGCGTTTGCGTTGCTTACGCCGATGGTTGCATCGGCCGATCAACGCTTCACACTCGAAATTGCTCCAGTCTTTTTCCAAGACAATACGGGCGATTCATCGGTTCCGCCGCTGGGACCGAATTATACGCCGCTCTACTGCACGGCGGGACAACCCACGTGTCCGAACGGCAATCCGCAAACCACCTCAAATCTGCGCCTGGATTACGGTCTGACGTATCAGATCAACAAGCGCTTCAGCCTGAACTATTCGCACTCGAACTTTGACTTCTCGCTGGGCCGCATCTCGTCGATCCCGACGGGGCTCCCCGCGGGCTTCCCGCAGAACTTCTCGGTTCTGACGGGCAGCATTGATGACCGCATCGATACCGGAACGCTCAACTACGCTGCGGGTCATGGCCTCACGTTCGATGCCTACTACACGAGCCATCAGCGCATCGTCGTCACCGCGCTCAACGCCTACGGGCCCTGTATGTTGAACTCGGAAGAGTGCGTCGGTGGCACGTCCAACCCCTCGAGCATCAACGCGGTGTTCTGGGGCGTTGGTGGTGCCTACACGTTCGGTCCGCATACGGCGTACGAACCGCCGATGTTCAAGGCCACGTTCGACATCAACTACTACCCCCGTCCGGCCAACGGCAATTGCGGCACCGCACTTGCACAGCCGGCGTGTAACAGCAACGGCATCAACGGCTACGTGGGAAGTGGCGCGGTCTATCCGTGGTCGCTGACGATGTTCCCGTTCTCCGCCGTGCACCTGCTGCAGCCGGGTACGATCCCGTTCATCGGGTACTCGGACAGCCCGATCTGGTTCCATGCGGAAAACTCGCCTGAAGCCTTCAACAACGTTGTTGCCGGCATCGTGCAAGTTCTGCCCCACGGACTCTCGCTGAGCTACACCTACCTGAAGCTCAACGGCCGTCTCTCGAGCGACACGGTCCCGCCGCCGGATTCGATCCGCTCGGCAACCAGCTTGCTCAAACTGACGTACGACCTGCACTTCTAGATACGAAGCGCAAACAACAAAAGAAGCCTCGATCGCAAGATCGAGGCTTCTTTTTGCTTTGTCAGGTTTACCTTGTCATCCCAAGCAAGGCGCAAAGCGCGGTAGTCGCTAAAGGAGGCCGGCTTCGCGAGCGCGCGATATTGCTTCGACGCGATTGCGTGCGTCGAGCTTTTGCATCAGGTTGCGTAAGTAAGCTTTGACCGTGTTCGGACTGAGGTTCATCGCCTCGGCGATCTCGAGATTGGTCTCGCCGATAGCGACGCGGCGCAGCACGTCGTATTCGCGCCGGCCAACCATCGTGCGCGCGCGATTGGGGAAGGTGCTGTGCACCGTAACCAGCTCTTCACCCTGCATCGCCCCGAGGATCACCGCGCAGAGATCGGTACGCGCAGCGTCTTTGGCGACGATACCGCACGCGCCCGCTTCGAGCGCGGCGCAGACCGCCGGATGATCGGGATAGGCGGTAAAGATCACGATGCGCGCATGCGGAACGCAGCGGCGCAGCAGCGCGATCAACTCGGGCGCGAGCATGTCGGGAAGGCGCAGATCGCACAGGATGACGTCGGGTGCCACCGATGCGGCGAGCTCGAGGGCGGCTTTGCCGCTCGGCGCATAGCCGACGAGTTCGATCCGGCGCGTCGAGGTCGCGAGTAGCGCGACGCCGTCGCGCACGACCGGATGGTCGTCGACCACCAGCAACCGAATCGGCGCGAGTGTGACCGGCGCTCTCAACTGCGTACCCACACGCGAAAGGTCGTTCCGCCGTCGGGATTGTCGGTGAGCTGCAGCGTCCCGCCGACGCCGGCGAGCGCGTGTTCGATCGCGTCGAGCCCGAAGCCGTGGTCGCGCGCGGGAACGTGCACCGGCTCGCATCCGGCACCGACGCCGTCGTCCGTGATCGCAAGCGTTACGCCCTTGCCTTGCGTACCGAGCGTTACCACAACCGAGGTCGCTTGCGCGTGCTTTTCAACGTTGAGCAACCCTTCTTTGGCGGCGGCAATCAACACGCGTGCCGGCGAGTCGCCCAACTTAGGCAACACGTCGAGCATCACGAGATTGGCCTTGATCGCGGTGCGCACTTCGAAATGATGGATGACCGCCTGCAGCGCGGAACCGAGCGCGAGCTGATCGGTCGGCGTCGCCAACGCGCGGAGTGAATCGCGCAACATCGTCGCCGCCTCTTTGGCCTGCGACTCGATCGTATCGAGCCGGGCGCGCAACTCACCGTCATGCACCGTGTCGTTGACACTGCGCACGCCGGCGGTGATTGCGAAAAGCATCGCGCCGACGGTGTCGTGGAGATCCAGCGCCATGCGTTGGCGCTCTTCTTGAATCGCGGCCGCGGAGCGGCGCTGAGCTTGCGCAGCGACGTTGAGTGCCTGCGCCGTTCGCGTCGCAACCGTTTCGATGATGCGCGCGGCGCCGTCGCCGAAGGTCGTGCCGGCGCGCGAGCCGCCCATCAGGACGCCTTCGAGAACACCCTCGTACTGAATCGGGGTTCCGATGATCCCTTGCATGCGTTCGGCGACGATCGTGCGATCGTAATGATGCGTGATCTCGCGCGATGCCAGGTACTCGTCGACGGTGCAGGTCCGCCCCAGGGCAAAGACTTTGCCGCCGAGTCCCCGTCCGCGCTGCAACGCCATATCTTCAATCCGGGAGAGCATATGCGCGCCGTAGCGAATAACGACGGTATCTGCATCTTTACGCTCGGCGAACCAAGCACAATTGAACCCAAATTCTTCCGTGAGGATCCGCGTCGCCTCATGCAGGATCGCCTCCCGATCGAGAACGGAGACTAATCGTGCGACTTCGCGTTCCAGGTGAGCGAGTTCGTCCGCAGCTAAACGGATGCGGGAATGGATCCCATGCGTCACTCGGTCCATGGAGTGTGGTTCGGCTTCGCCCGGATGAAACTATGTCCTTTTGGGTGTAATCGATGTGGCGCTTCGTTTGCGATACTGTTCTGCAGCGTGCGCCGCGTTCGGCGCAGAAGAGAGGACTTTGCTTATGATTTTGCATCGCATCACGCGGGCCGCAGCGTGCTGCGCGCTCGCGTTTGCGCTTGGTGGCGCAAACCTTGCGCCCGTCGCTGCAGCTGGATCGGATGTCAAGGTGGCCTTGGTCACCTCGAAGACCGGACCGCTCGGAGCGTACGGCAACGAGTTTCTTCGCGGCTTCCAGGTCGGGTTGAACTACGCGACGCACGGCACCGGCGTAGCGGGTGGACACAAGATCGTCTACTCCGACTACGATGACGCGGGCGACGCTGCCAAGGCCATCGCGACAACCAAAGACCTGATCGGCCAAGGGTACAAGATCATCGCCGGAACCGCGATATCCGGTATCGCCGTCCAAATCGCGCCGCTCGCGCAAGAGAACAACATCCTCTACATGCCGCTCGCGGCAACCGACGCGCTCACCGGCCTCAATCGGAATACGGTGCGCGTAGGTCGTGAAAGCATTCAAGATCTCTTGACCGTCGGCACCATCCTTGGCTCGAATCTGCGCGGCAAACGCATTTTGGTGCTCGCGCAAGACTCGGCCTTCGGTCAAGGCAACGCTGCGGGGGCTCGCTTGGTACTGGGCAGCGAAGGCGCGACCGTCGACAGTCTGCTGGTACCGCTTTCGGCCAACGACTTCAGCCCGTTCGCGCAGAAGATCCTCGATGCCAAACCCGACCTTCTCTACATTGCATGGGCCGGCGCAAGCGGCGTCGCGCTGCTGCAGGCGCTCGAAAGCGCGGGCGTGATGAACGCCACCAATGCCGTCACCGGGTTGGATCAGCGCGCCGCGTTTCCGCTCTTCGCAAAGGCTGGACCGAAGACCAACTACATCGCGCTCTACCTGCCTGAGTGTTCGAAGAGCGCGCCGAACGAGTTCTTGATCAACGCCGATCAGAAGGACTTGGGTAAGATGCCCGAAGACTTCGAAAACGACGGCTTCGTCGCCGCAGAGATGATCGTGCACGCGGTAGAGACCGCCAACGGCGACGATGTGCCGAAGATGATCTCCGCGCTCGAGGGCTACAAGTTCGTCGGACCCAAGGGCCCCGAACAAGTTCGCGCAGCCGATCACGCCCTGCTCGAACCGATGTTCATCGCTAAGCTCGAGACCAAAGGCACGAACGTGTACCCCGTGTGCTTGCGTACGCTTCCGCCTAGCGCGGTCGCGCCGCCGGTAAAGCCCTTCAAGCAATGAGACACTAAAGGAAACGTGAATCAAACCTGCGCCATTCGGACCGAGAATCTCAGTTACCGCATCGGCGGTGTCTCCATCGTCGAAGATGTGTCGCTCGAGATCGCAGACGGTGAATTCGTTGTCGTCATCGGCCCCAATGGCGCAGGTAAAACCACCCTGGTCAACCTGCTCTCCGGCATCGCGCAGCCCAGTGCCGGAACGATCGCGCTCTACGGGCGCGATATCACGCACGCGCCGCCCTACGAGCGCGCGCGGCTCGGGTTAGGACGAACCTTTCAAACCTCGACCGTCTTCCTTGCGCTTAGCGCGCTCGAAAACGTTCGCCTCGCGACACAAGCCCATCTCGGTGGATCCGGCGCCGTCTGGCGCTTGGCCGATTCTAATACCGCGGCGCTCGCGCGTTCGCGCGACGCGCTAGCAGCCGTCGGCCTCTCCGAGCGCATGCACGCTCCGGCAGCGTCGCTCTCGCACGGCGAGAAACGCAAACTCGACTTAGCAATTCTTCTTTGTCTCGAGCCGCGGGTGATCGTGCTCGACGAGCCCACCGCCGGCATGGCCGTCGAAGACGTACCGGAGATTCTCGGCCTCGTCTCGGCGATGCATCGCGAGCGTGGCGCAACGGTGATCATGGTGGAGCATCGTCTCGATTTGGTGTCGCAGTATGCCGACCGCATGGCGGTGATGCATCACGGCGCGTTGCTCGCGATCGATACGCCCCAGCGCGTCATCGCTAACGAAACCGTGCAGACCGCCTATCTTGGAGATCCGCTGTGAGCGCGAGCCCCCTGCTCGAAGTTCGCGATCTGCACGCTCGCATCGGCCAGTCGCATATTCTGCATGGCGTTTCGTTCAGCGTGCGCAGCGGCGGCGTCACCGGTCTGCTCGGCCGCAACGGCGTTGGGAAGACCACCACGCTACGCGGCATTCTCGGTTTGACCGACCGGACGGGCACGATCGAGATGGAGGGAAGCCCTATTGGCTCGCTGCGCACCGACGCGATCATTCGTCGCGGCATCGCCTACGTGCCCGAAGATCGCGACGTTTTCGCCGGCCTTACGGTCGAGGAAAACCTGCGCTTGGCGGAGCGCCCGGACAACGAACTGCGCTACGATCTCATTTACGATCTCTTTCCGGAGCTCAAAACGCGCGCGAAGCAGCGCGCCGGCACACTTTCGGGCGGCCAACAGCAGATGGTCGCGATTGCGCGCGCGCTGCTCAATGGGGGCAACCGTCTCCTACTGGTCGACGAACCGACCAAAGGGCTTTCGCCACTCGTCGTGCGCAACGTGGTGGAAGCGCTACAGCGTGCCGCGCAAGTCGTGACGATTTTGCTCGTCGAACAAAACCTCAGCGTTGCGCACAAGCTCGCTCGCGATGCGATCGTGCTCGATCAGGGCCGCGTCGGGTATGTCGGCACGGTCGAAGAGCTGATGGGTGATCCGGCACTCGCGCGCAAGCATCTCGGACTCAC
>Ga0210385_10001208_pt1 | contig 16327 bp, 14 predicted proteins | sample IncBWH26OmetaG_FD_160107 | JGI IMG/M metagenome (GOLD analysis project Ga0210385, IMG submission 160107) | Forest soil microbial communities from Barre Woods Harvard Forest LTER site, Petersham, Massachusetts, United States - Inc-BW-H-26-O ...
TGAGTCGGTTATAACGGCGGACATACCCTGTGTCGTGCTGCCGCAGGTAGGATAGTTAGCAAAGGTATTAGCTCCCAGGCGCAATCCGCCGTCAATTACCGCACCGCTCGCTGATTCGTCGCCGGGATAGCTGTAGTCAAGATCTTGACCACCTACTGTCGTAGACGTGATCGTGTTACTGACCCCCGAACAGCGTGAGCCCCTAATGCGACCGGTCAAGTGGATATATCCTACGTCGTCAGACCCTGACTCAGAGATCACCAGGCACTCAGATAGAGTGGGGCCGCCATTAAATTGTATGTTGTTGAGTTCGACGCCACGGGCATTCTTGACTTCGATAAAGTTCATCGAGCTGGATGCGCCGGTGTAAGATTCGAGGTAAAAATTATCGAAGGTGATATTGTCGATCAGGCCATGGCTGTTGGTACCCCCGCTCGTGCCATCAATGTCAATCAGGCAGCCGTAGCCGCTCGGACATCCACCAGTTTTTCCGATGCTATCTACCGATGACCCTCCCGAGAACAAAATGTTCGCGCCCGTGCCGCCACCGCTTCCTGAACTCATAATTGCGACAGGTGCGAAACACCCATTACCTGAGCCGAAGAATGCGTCGTTTTCAAACACCAGTGCGTTGTTGTCGCCGGTTGAGGCATCCTGGAGCAGCAGTCCGTAGCTACTCGTCACGCACCCGACTGCGCTGTCGCGGACAATCCCTTTCCCTTCGACCGCTACAATCCATAGCGATCCCTTCGAGACCTGGGCGTTGTCATTCGGCGTAATATTCATGCCCATCACTGTAAAGTCGTTCTGTGATCCACTTTTATCGGCGTTGCTGACCAGCGAAGTCCCGACAAAAGTAGACGACGACGTAACCGAGCAACCTCCGTTGTTGTAGGTTACCGGGCCTTTGTTTGTGCAGATCAGTGAGCCCCATTGGGCAATGTCAATGCAGTCGGCACCGGCTGTGGTTCCTGTGCATTCTAGAACGGCGCCGCGATTTTCCACATACATCGGTATCGTGCTCGAACCAATCGTGGTGGTAGACGGGACGGTGATAATGCTCGTAGAGGGGTCGAGTACGATCCTGCATGGGGCTGCAGACCCACAAGCCGTAACGAGCGTTTGTAATGTGGGAGAAGAGAAGGCTGACGAGTGTATTTCGGTAGCCACTGGGATCAAGGTAGAGCCCGATCCCGTGTAGATAGGCAAGTTGCCAGGCGATTGCGCTTCGCACAGATAGGCCCATGCCAGTAACACAAAAACGACTCTCATCACGTGAGGGACTCTCGAATAGTTGTTCATCGTCTTCACCAATTTGCTCAGCTCAACTTATAATCGGGCAGTTTCGATTAGTCAAGTCCGAAATTGTAAATTAATTTCGCTGCCGTAATGGCGGGTGAAGGCCGAACGCAGGCAACGACACGCCGCACTGGCCTGTGCGCCTTGCAGGGGCGACAGCCGGTGCGAGCATCTTTGGCAAGTGTCTTCTTGGGACGGAGTCGCGGGAGGGTCATTGAGAATTCTGCGATGGCGGGCAGGAGACTGAAACTCTCTATCGCGCAGAACGGCCACCAACCCGCCTGTGCGCTCCATTGCCGATCTGTTACCGTATCAGCCGGCTCTGTTTGTGGTATAGCAGGTCGGGTAGCGTTCGTATTGGGACTGGTTCTGCACAATAACGATCAAGAGTCCGCGCAGGCTGCCGATAAGAGGTCAGAGGGTGAATCATGGGTCCGGTCTCCTCAAGCGCCGGCGTAGCAAGCTTACTTCAGATTCTTTCCGCTTCCGGTTCGCCGGTTGTGTCTTCGCCTGCGCTCATGTCCGATTTGGAGAACGCCTCTCCGGAAGACATCATTCAAATCAGCATCTCGGCCATCCAACTGCAGGGTATGGACACCTTGCTGGGGATCGCATCGGGTGACACGTCCGACGGGTCCGCGCTGAGCAGCATCATTCGAAATATGACAGCTTCGCAGACCCTGCTGAGGCGGCTTCCGCGAGCCAATCGACCGCCGGTCAGGTCGCCAGCAGCGAGGCAAGTTTGCAAGCCGCGGACGCTCAAGGTCTCTTCGACCCGGAATTGAGCAACACTTCAGACCTGCTGCTTGATATTACGGGCTGACACGCTGGCTACGGCTAGCGATAGCTAGGCGGAGGCTGCCAGCGCTTCTTCCTTCGTTGCGGCGGCCGGCGCGGCTTGCCGACGCCATGCATGGGCGCACAGCGTAATTCCTCGAATAGTGCAGACTACCGTCAGCGCAAAGAAGAGTCCGAATACGATGTGCAGAACCATGCAGCAGCAATAACCTAAAGCAACGGCTGCGCCGAAGGCCACCTGTGCGGAAGGCTTCATCGGCGTGGTTCCGGGATCGGTCAACATATAGAACGTGAACAGAATGAAGGCAACGCCAGTCATCGGCAGTAACGCGCCAATTAGAGAAGCACCTAAAAATAAATGCCGCAGCATTGCCTGCAAAAAGAAACAAGACACCCAACTCATAATAAGCGGAATTTTGCGCGTAAAGCGCCAGTTGAGAAAGGTTCCGGAAAACACAATAATGGACGGAATAAGCCAACGGCCGACGGGAGGCAAATTTTCGGTAAAATGATAAGGCGGCGCGATTCCCACCCAGGGAAATAACAACAACGTTATTGTAATTCCTAAGTTGGAGGGATTAAATAAGTGGCGAGTTCCCCGGCCCACAGTCACTCGGAAGATCGACTTAGAAGCTATGGCGGCGGCCGATGCAAATGCAATAACCCACAGCCGATCATTCGCATATAACAACATGGCGACAGCCAGACCGGTGATATGCGCCGACAACAGAAAATTGACGAGCGGCAGGAAGCCACCCGCATAGGCGGGTTCCCGTCGATTCGTGCGGGCGTCGAGCCATTCCAGGCCAAGTTCGGTCCCGTAAGCGGCGGCAAGCGAGACGCATAACTGGGCCCACGATTCCTCAAAGCCGAACCAGAAGTGGCCGAGCAGATTGAAGATGGATATCGCAACCGCAAAGCGCCGGAGCCCGGCGAGCCGGGTTTCTCTTGACCAGGAAGCCTCAGTTGGCATCTTCCAAATCCTCCGTGTGCCAGCCTGGCCGTAGCGCGAGACGTTTTTCATGAATGCCGCCCAAATCGCGCCAGCGGACGGTCACATTCAGGGCCGTGTCCGGGGGAACCTGTCCCAGTCCAAAGTGCAAATCGGGGCTGCGTTTCCCCGAATGGCCGCTGCCGCCATCCACCTGGGCGCTCATGGTATGTCCGCCGGGGAGTTGCACAACAGCCGAGGCGCCGATGGCGGGACGATTGTGGATGCGCAGCCTGAGTCCCAGGAATTGGCCGGCGTGGGGGCTCTCATTGTGAACGAAGAAGGACGGCTCCCATTGATTAGCGACCGCATAGTCCAATCGGCCATCGCCATCTACATCGGCAACTGCTATCCCGCGGCTGACATGCGTTTGGCCGAGGCCGACGTCCGCCGCCAAATCGTAGTAGCGGCCATCGGAGGCGCGCACGAAGAACGGATTATGATCGTGTCCACTTAGATCGTCCCCGGCCCCGAAGTGATGCCAGTTAGCGGGATTCGATAGCAGCTCATCGTTGCCCATGGCGATTTCGTGTAACTCCGGCCAGCGGTTGACATTGCCCCGCAGGAAGCCGACGGCCTGCAAAGCTTCCGGAACTCCGTCGTTATTCAGGTCGACAAGACGGCAATCCCAGCCCCAGCCGCCAGCACGCGATAATCCCAGCGGCTCGCTACGATCCACATACGGAGCGACGCCTTTCTTCATGCGATCTATCTGTCCGGTGCTCACAAAGAGCAGATTACTTTCCTCGAGCGCATAAGAAGCGGAGATGTTACTCACGAAGATATCGGGGAAACCATCGCCGTTTATATCTCCGAAATCGACACCCATCCCTTTGAACGAATCATGCCCGAGTACCTTCGACTCCGGGGTGCTGAAATCCTTGGCTCCCTCCAAAAGCTCGAATTTGAGCTTTCCCGGGGTAGATAAATTATGGAGCAGGCGATCGGGCCCGAAGTCATTGGCGAAATAGAGTTCGGGCAGGAGATCTCCATCCAGGTCTTGAGCGCCTACCGCCAGCGTCCAGCCGTGGTTGAGACTGTCGGGCAGCAGGCCTTTGACCTCTTTGAAGCAGAAAGATCCGTCGGCGGCGCCCGACCACAGGAAGATGTGCTTCTCGCCGCTGTTGAGTGCACGCGACATCGAATGTTGCATGAATTCATGTTGCGCGCTGGTCGTATCCAGGATGTGAGCACCGTCCTGGAAGTAGTTCGCCACGATTAAATCCGGGTGGCCGTCGCCGTCCAGATCGGCGAAAGTAGCTGCATTAGTAAACCATCGTTCGTTCGGAACAATCTCCGTGACGGTAAAAGTCCGATCGGCATTTTGCAAGAATGCGAGCGGGGTGCGACCCCAGTAATAAACCAGCAGATCCATGCGGCCGTCCTCATTCATATCTCCCGGCAGGCAGCCCATGGGAGCCATGGTTGAACGATCGAACAGCCGGGGTCCGGGATCGAGGGTGAACGGCTTATACCGCGGCCCGGTGCCCGGAACGGGGGCGACAATGACCTGATCGGTGCGCACGTCAACGTAACAGAGATCGTTCGGCAGTCCGTCGCCATCAATATCGGCGAGCGCCACGCCTGCACCGACTGTGGAAATCCAGCCCGCAATGTGTTGAATGCTAGGGTTCACAGGCCGAACGCTCCGAATTTCGGGGCCGGGAACCACCGGCAGCGGTGTTTGAACGAAGCGGAATTGCGCGGCTAGCCGGGCACGCTCGGTGCTCGAAATTGTCGGCAGCCGAGCGGCCAGATACAGAGCGAAGATCAGGCCGCACGCAACCGCGCGCTTGAAATATCTGCGAACAAACGGGTCGAGCATCTGAGTTGCCTGATGCCTCCTGGAGGGCAAAATGTGGGCCGTGGAGAAATTCTGACTCAGTTTAGGCCGAGTGTCAAGAAATAGCGGGGATTTTACCGACAATCCGCGCCAAACGCCGTTAATGGTGCTGGATATCTAGTCCTTTGGCCATGGTCTTGACGAGCGTTGCGTTGGAATCGTCGTCCTTCAAGGCCCAACCGAAGGCGCCTCCAAGACCGCCGGCTCGCAGCTTGGCGTAAGCCACCTTGTAGGTGACGGTTGCCGGGTCATCGTAGGTCCAGAAGGTCAAAGAAACCGGGCTGTAGAGCCAGTCCGCCAGCGAGAAATAATCGCGGTGCCACGCGAAGCCGTCTGTGCCGGGGAATTGCTCGAGCGTTCTGAAGGTGGCGACGCCGTCGGTTGCAAGCGTGTCGCCGGCCGGAGAGGGCGCGGGGCCGGTAGAAGACTGATAAAGCCCATAACGCACACCGGGGACGCCAGTCCAGCCTCGACCGTAAAAGGGAATGCCCAGCAGCATCTTGCCGGCCGGAACCCCGGCGTGAAGATAGGCGGTAATGGTTGAATCGACATTCAGCCCTTGTCCCGCGGCGGGATCGAGCGGAGAATCAAGGAGCGGCGCGGCGTGATTCGTCGTGGTTTCCCACGTTCCGTGGTAATCGTACGTTTCCATATTGAGGAAGTCGAGCTGCGCGGCGACGGCGGCGAGTTGCATATTGGAGTAATTTTGGGAGCCCGCCGGTGCGGCGATACTCAGCAGGTAATGCTTGTGATTGGCACGGCCGAGAGTGTCCAGTTGGGACCGGAATTCAGCCAGCAGAGCAGTGAAGTTCAGTTTGTCGGCCGCGGTTGGGAACTCCCAATCGACGTCGATGCCGTCGAACAGAGTGCCGGTTGAGATGCCCTGCGCGACGTTGCCGTTGACGAACATATCGATGCAGGAAGCGGCGAGCTGCTGGCGGCCGGCGGCAGTAGCGGCGGCAGTCGAAAAATTCGTCGTGTTAGCAGCAGACGCTCCCCCTATGGAAATCATCACCTTCAGGCTGGGATGCAGCTGCTTGAGTTGTTGCAGCGCGGCAAAATTTCCATAGAGCGGCCCGCTGTAGGGCTGCCCGTTGACGGAGGGAAGATAAGGCGACTGATAGTCAGCCCAGGAATCGGCGATCGCGCATTGGCCGGTGGTGGAGACGTTCGCGAAGGCGTAGAGCAGATGCGTCAAGTCGGACGCAGCACCACTGTTTTGTACGTCCGCGATATTGTAATCTGCGCCGTAGATGCTCCATTCCTCGAAGTAAGCGCCGAGCAACTTAGGAGTTTGCCCCCCAAGATCGGCGGCCGCGAGCGGCAGGCCATAGGTAAGCAGCAACGCGGTGCAGATGACGATGGGAAGAGTCCGCCATCTGCCGATGAGACGGGATTGAGTCATAAGGTAAGCCGTTGATTATACATCGATGAGAAACGCGCTTCTCAGCGTCTCAGATAGTCGTCGGTCTTGGCGAGCCAATCGGCGCGGGGTGGCGTGAAGATGTCAATCCCCACAAAGTCTTCGAGTGCCAGGGCGGAGTGCGGCATGTGCGGAGGGATGCACAGGATTTCACCTTCGCGGAGGACGATCTCACGGCCGTCGATTGTGAATTGAAGCGCACCGGATTTTACGGTTGAGATCTGCTCGTGGAAATGGCTGTGCATGGGAACAACGCAGCCTTTCTTGAGAAGGACACGCGCAACCATGATCTGATCGCCTACGATGAGTTGGCGGTCGAAAAGTGGGTTCACGGTCTCGACCGGGATGTCATCCCAGCGGAGGTGCTTGACTTCCGGCAGGGCGGGATCGCTCATGCTGGATAGTTTAAACGAGGGCTGATGATTCGACTTGCGCGGGAATCCGACGCCGATCGGATGCTTGAGATCTACGCGCCGATTGTTCGCGCCACGGCAATTTCGTTCGAGCTTGTGCCGCCCACCAGCACGGAGATGCGGGAGCGTATTCGAAATATTCTGGCGAGTCATGCGTGGCTGGTGTGCGAGGAGGCGCAGGCGATCTGCGGATACGCTTATGCAAGCAAGTTTCGGCCGCGCGAAGCTTACCGATGGGCGGCCGAGGTTACGGTTTACGTGCGGCCGGCTCGACAGCGGAGAGGCATCGGCAGAGCGCTCTACCGTTCCCTCTTCGATGTCATGCGCCTGCAGGGTTTTTGTAGGGCGATTGCGGTGATCGCACTGCCGAACGAGGCAAGCGTGCGGCTGCACGAACGGTTAGGGTTCAAATCGATCGGTGTCTTTGAGCGGGCCGGATATAAGCTCGGGCGTTGGCACGATGTGGGCTGGTGGCAACTGCAGTTACAGGAGCATCCTTTGAATCCGGGAGCCCCGCGAAGTGTCGCCGAGTTAGTTGGCACTGCGGAGTGGGAGCGGGCGCTTGGCGCCAAACTTACTGAATCGGCCTGACCGGCCGGGCGGTTCTTAGCATCGGAAGGTGGAGCTGATTTCGCACTGCCTGCAGAATGTCACTCGCGTCTTTATGCAGGGCGGCAGAGCGCGGGTCCGGTTGGGGCGAGCAACTTACATCCGGCGAGCGGTCTCCATTAAACTCGACATACAGGCTGGAGCCGAAAGAGGCGCTCTTCATGCAATGTTGCACCGGTAGCGCGCTCAATGGACCCGCGGCTTTGACATCGCGCATGAGCGTTTCGCAGAGCTGCTCGCTGAGCTTGGTCGCCTGCGGTTGGCTGCCGCGCAGCTCGACTACGGCGTTGCCGGCTTGATCGACCGTGATGGTCACACCCGGCCGATTGGTGGAACCGGAATCGATAATCGATATCTGCGGGGCTTTGGCTGGCAGAACCATAGGCAGACAGAGCAGAACGAGAACGCGTGCAAAGAGAGTTTGCACAATTTCATTATCTGCCCGTTCAGACCACGCCGTCCAGCGCAGCGGTAACTGCGGCTTCTACGTGGAGGGCGAGAGTATTGAACATCGGAACATCGGGCCGGTCTTGTTGATCGATCAGCAGCGGGATTTCCGTGCAGCCCAAGATGACGCCTTGGGCGCCGCGCGCACGGAGCGCGTCGATGGCATTCAGATAAGCCGCTTTGCTGGAGGCGGTGAAAACTCCGCGGCAAAGCTCATCGAAGATAATGCGATCGAGTTCATCCTGTTCGGGTTCGGGCGGGACGAGGATTTCAATCCCGAACTTGTCACGATAACGGCGCTGCAGATAATCCAAAGACATGACGGGCTTGGTGCCGAGCAGGGCGACACGGGGGAGGCCGGCGGCACAGATCGCTTGGGCAGTGGGATCGGCGATGTGCAGGAAGGGAATGCCGACCGATGCAGCGATGCGGTCAGCGACGCGGTGCAGGGTGTTAGAAACGCAGAGGAGCAGGTCCGCTCCGGCGCGCTCCAGGCGCTGAGCTTTGTCGGCAAGATACTCAGCGGCTTCTTCCCAAAGGTTGTTGCGAACGAAGTGCTCACTGGTGGCGAAATCCATCGAGTAAATAAGGATCTGGCCGGTATGCCAGCCGCCGAGGCGCGCGTTTACCGCTTTGTTGATGCGGCTGTAGTATTCGGCCGTCGCTTGATCGCTGCTGCCGCCGAGAATGCCGATGGTTTTCATACCGCTAGGCCCACGATACGATAGGCGCGTATTTCCATGATGAGATTCAAGCCTGCAGTTCTTCTTTTTCTTGCGTTCGCAGCGGCTGGCAGCGCGGCAGAGGAGCATTGGGTCGCCACGTGGGCGGCTAGCCCATCGCCGCAGATGGGCGACGAAGCGAAGATGCGTGCCGAAAAGCTGCAATTTCAAAATCAAACGTTGCGCGAAATCGTTCACACGAGCGTCGGAGGCAGCACAGTGCGCGTTCGGCTCTCAAATGCTTATGGGAAGGCGGCGGTCGAGATTGCTGCCGCGCACATTGCGTTGCGCTCGCGCGAGTCCGAGATAGTGGCGGGCTCGGATCGCAGTCTGACGTTTAGCGGACGGCCCAGCGTTTCGATTCCGCCCGATGCGTTGGTGTTGAGCGATCCGGTAAAGCTGAACGCGCATGCGGCGAGCGATCTGGCGATCAGCGTTTTTGTTTCGAAGGCGAGCGCCGGAGCGGGAATTCACTATTCCGCTCAACAGACCTCTTATATCGGAGAGGGCGACCGGGCGCGCGCGACGTCTTTGAGCGGGGCGGAGACGATCACGTCGTGGGTCTTTCTGACGGGCGTGGACGTGCTGGCGCCTGATTCGGCAGAAACGGTGGTTGCGTTTGGCGATTCGATCACGGATGGCGCACGTTCGACTGTAGACGCCAACCGGCGCTGGCCCAACATTCTGGCGGATCGTTTGCTTGCGCAGCACGGCAGGAAAGAAATTGCGGTGGTGGATGCGGGAATCGGCGGGAATCGGATTCTGCACGACGCGGCGACCAATGTTCAATTCGGCGTGAATGCCTTGGCGCGCTTCGACCGCGACGTGCTGGCGCAACCGGGCGTTCGGTATGTGATCGTGCTGGAGGGCATTAACGATATCGGCCACGCGGGGACATCGGCGCCTGATTCGGAAACGGTGAGCGCGGAGGAAATTATCGCGGGGCTCAAGCAGATGGTGGAACGGGCGCACGAGCACGGCGTGAAAATCTTCGGCGGAACGCTGACGCCGTTTGCAGGGACGGTATTTCCCGGCTATTACACGGCCGAAAAAGGATGTGAAGCGGAAGGCTGTGAATGAGTGGGTTCGAACGAGCAAGGCGTTCGATGGCGTGGTTGATTTCGACAAGGCCATTCGCGACCCGAGCGACCCGGACCGCATGCTTGCGGTGTACGACGGAGGCGACCACCTGCATCCGAGCGACGCGGGATACAAGGCAATGGCGGACGCGATCGAGCTGTCGCTGTTCCGTTGACGCGGAGCAGTGCAGCGACTCGCAAATTTGCATATAATGCTGCCGGGGGATTCGCAGCATGAACGAACAAGAGAACATTGCGTTGATTCAGCGGATGTATGAAGCCTTCGGGCGTGGAGACATCCGGACCATCGTGGAAAACCTCACGGACGATGTGGAGTGGATCGCAGAAGGCCCTTCCTCGGTCGCCTATTTTGGCAAAATGAACGGCCCGGCGGAGGTGCAAGCGAAGTTTTTCGGCGGGATTGCGTCGACACAGGAAGACATGAAGCTCACGACAGAGGACTTCCTTGCGCAAGGCGATGGAGTAGCGATGTTCGGACGGTACAGCGCGCGGGTGAAGGCAACAGGGAAGCAGTTTGACGCGGCGCTAGGGCACTTATTCAGGATTCGCGACGGTAAGGTTTCGAAATTTGTGAACCTGGGCGATACGGCGGCGGTGGCGGCAGCTTACGGCGGCACGGCGGCATCGAGCGCGGCGTGAGATAGCTTTGGAAAGAGTCCCGCGAAGCATGCCGGCTCCCGCGTCTGCTAGATTTGTCGGGATATGCCTTCGAAGTTTGATCGGCTCGAATTCGCTCTCCACTCGCTGGAGAATGAACTGAAGCGCCTAAGAGGATTGATCCGACGGGAAAAAGAGAAGGAACGCAAAGCCGGAGGGTAGCGGCAAAACGAGCTAGTAAGAAAACCGCTCCCTCAGCGGGCAAACGACGCCGTGCAGGAACCAAGAAAGCTGCCCCGAGACGTGTGGCGGGAGACCGGACGACCGATAACTACTGATCGAGTAAGATGAACAGCCTCCTTTCACTTATATCGGGACAGTTCACCAGGACGCTCATTCTAAGCACGTTCTTTCCAGTGCTTTTGTTTCTAGCGTTTGGAATCCTGACCGTGGCGCCGCTGCTGCCGGACGGACTACCACTCACGACGCTTCGGAACTTCGATACGCAATGGGTCGTGTTCGCCATTACCGGTGTTGCTGTGGTCCTGACCGTATTCCTCTACAACCTGAATACCGCAATTATCCGCTTTCTGGAGGGTTATAACTGGATCGAATCGAAGATTGGGGCAGCGCGCAAAAAAACTTGGGAGGCGCGTTGCAGGCAAATTGAAAATTTGATTCCGCGCTTGCGGCTCTTACGGAATGCGTGGATCAGCATCGATCCAACGCATTCGAACATAGAGAAATTGCAGCGGAAGCTCAACACACTCGGAATTCAGCTTAACTTTGAATACCCAAGCCCGTGCAACTTGGCCCTGCCAACGCGATTCGGCAATGTGATTCGTAGCTTTGAATCCTACCCTTCGCGGCATTATGGATTAGATGCAAACGAGTTTTGGCCTCGCATTGTCAGCGTGGCAAGCAAAGAAAGCTTAGACGTTGCGGAGGAAGAGAGGAGTTCAGTTGACTTCTTCGCGAACTGTGCTGTTCTGAGCGCGCTGCTCGCGGCGGTTTTGTTCGTGGCCGGTTGCAGCGTCACCGACTCGGAGACGCCTGTGGGAACGCTTATCCGATGGCCTCTCGAAACTTTAGCCGCGGTTCTGTCCGCAGTTCTCTTCTATCAAGGTTCGATCGGCAAAGTTACGGGCTGGGGCGCTCAGGTGCGCTCGATTTACGATCTGTATCGCTGGGACTTGCTCAAGAGACTGGGCTACCAGCAGATCGCCTCTACCAAACCCGATGAACGCGCGCTATGGGGAAGTGTCTCCAAACAATTTATCTATGGTGATCCGCCGACGGGGTCTCCGCTCCCATATGTTGAGGAAAAAGAGAGCACTTGTATAAAGACCGAACCGGCGGACGTGCAGTTGGAGGTAACAGCGGGAGTAGGAGAGTGGCTATTTGGGAATCGAAGATACGTTTATCGAGTAGTAAACAAGGATTTGCTGGGGCGAACCGCGGAACAGATCACATGGATTGAGACGCCGCCCGAAGGCATGGCGTATGTCTGGGACTCGGCGAAGAAGAACGGGGGACAAGTCGAAGTAACCGGGAAGAATCCATACTCAGTTAGCTTAGGTCCGCTACGGGCTAATGAGAGCGTCGAATTTTCGTATGTGGCGATGAAGAATACGGAGTGAAATAGGAGCAACGGCAATATGGGAACTAATCCGATTGGACCCCATGGGCCGCAGGGACCCTGCGAGAAAGTTGATGAACCCGTGACACCCAAGGGAGGCGCCGCCGCAAATCCCAAGAAGCGGGAGGAAGAAAGCGGGAAGGCAGGGTCGGATCCGTCCGGGCCGGCGATCGGTCCGACTGGTCCTTCGTTAAGGGGTGACCGGACGACTGGAAACTATTAAGGCCGATGCCGGAGGAAGCATCGGCGCATTCTGCCGATTTAATTCGGAAGTTTTCGAAAAGCATACCAGGCGAGCGTCTCGCGGCCGAGGGGCTGACGAGCGACGACGACCTATGGAGCCGCCTGGGCGATACGGAGAAGGGCGGTCTCGACGGCTTAGCGAAGCGACTTGGCGTCAGCAAGGAGTGGCTGCTTGAGACAATTACGTCCGCAACGCTTCAAGTTGCCAGAGAACACGATCCGAACTGGCTCGAGCGTTACTGGTTTGATGGCCTGGTGGCGATTGGCTTGGCCGCCGTTCTTGTCTTAATCGGGAGCATGATTGCGCGCCTGGTGGGAAGCACAACCGCTACGCAGATTGTCGCGGCTAGGGATCTCCGCGCATTTGAGCCGATCCGGCGCTCCGATCTGCAAATTCGGACTGACAAGCCGCAGAGGCATGCGCTCATTTCCTTCGATGACGCAGTGGACAGATACGTGACGCACGAGGTGACTAAAGGACAGGTCTTGCGGAGCGGCGATGTCAGCGCGGGAAGGCTGCCTGCGTTGAGTGGCCGCAGCTTGCTGCGCGTCGCGATCAAGCCTGCGGGAACGGTCGGCACGTGGAACTTGCCAATTGAGGTGATGCTCCTGGTCTCTCCGCGGCAACAGAGCAGTGCAAAGCCGCTGGTCCTTCCGGGTGTTTATCTCCTCGCTGCACAGGATTCGGGCGACTCGACACTCACTTGGATCGCCGTCGATTTCCATTGCCTTCCTGAGCTGACGGCGGCGCTCGGCTCTTCCGATATCTTCGTGACGAAAGAAGTGCGCTAGATTGCGCTAGGCGATGGCGGCTTCGAGGTCGCGCGCTTGCTCGGCTGCAGTGTCGAGCTGCAATTGGCGCGCTTGCGTATTCTGGTTGAATTTCACCGAGACCAGTTTCGAAATGCCGGGCTCCTGCATGGTGACGCCGTAGAGCGCCTGCGCGGCTTCCATGGTGCGCTTAGCGTGAGTAATAACGATGAACTGAGTCTGATCCGCCATGTCGCGCAGCAGACGAGTGAGGCGCTCGATGTTCGGCTCATCGAGGGGAGCGTCGACCTCGTCGAGAATGCAGAAGGGGCTGGGCGTGTACTGAAAGATCGCCATAAGGAGAGCCATGGCGGTGAGGGATTTCTCGCCGCCCGAGAGCAACAGGATGCTTTGCAGTTTCTTGCCGGGAGGGGAGGCGACAATGTCGATGCCCGATTCAGCAACGTTCTCCTCATCGTTGAGACGCATCTCGCCAATGCCGCCGCCGAAAAGGGTCGTGAACATCGCGCGGAAGTTGGCGTTGATCGCGTGGAAGGCCTCCGAGAAGCGCTTGCGCGATTCCCCGTCGATTTCGTGAATGAGCTTTTCGGTATCGCGAATAGAATCGAGCAGGTCCTGGCGCTGGGCGCTCAAGAAATCCTGGCGCTGCTGCGCTTCTTCGTATTCTTCGAGGGCTTGGGAATTGACCGGACCGAGGGCCTCGATTTTGCGGCGCACTTCCGCGTGCTTGGCCTCCACCTCCGCAAGCGTGGCATCGTCGGCGACCGTTTCGGCGCCTTCGACGAGTTCCGCCAGCGTGGTGTCAAGCTCGTTTTGACAAGTCTCTTCCAGGTGCTTCAGATCAGATTCGGCGCGGGCGAGGGAGACCTGCAGCTCTGAGCGGCGCTCTTGCAACGCTTGCGCGCGTTGACGCAGTTCCTTTAGCTCCTCGTCGGCGGCCGCGAGGCGGGCGCGCAACTCAGCTTCGCGAGCGGCCAACTGGCTCACGGTGGCTTCTGTGGCCGCGATGGAATTCTTCAGCTCCGCGCTCCTGGTTTCGAGCCGGGCGTTGCTCGCGACCAGATGGCCGCGTTCGGCGCCCAGGCGCTCTGTTTCCTGTGCAAGGTGCGCCTGCCGTTGGGCGGCCTCATGAACCTGGGATTCGAGCCGCGAGCAATGGCCGGCGAGGGAACGGCGACGCTCTTCCAGGCTGGCGAGCTCAGCACGAACAGTCGAGTGCTCCTCGGCAGCGCGCGAGACCTCCGATTGCAGCCCAGTGAGTTGCTCGCGGGCGGATTCGAGCGCGTGCTCTTCGCTGGAGCGCCGCTCTTCGCAGAGCGCCAGCGCATCACGATCGCGCCCGGCGTTTTCTTTGAGCTGAACACGGTCCTTTGAAAGCTTGTCCAATTCGAGCCGCGCCCGGGCGAGGCGCGACTGCGAGCGCTGAAATTCTTCGGCGAGCTGGCGGGTCTGATGATCGAGTGCGAGCACGTCTTTCTCTTGCGTTTGCTGTTGAGTGCGCAGCTGCTCGAGTTGCTCGGCGAGCCTGGCGATGTTGCGCTCGAGCTCGGCGAGAGCTGTCTGCGCCGACTCCAGATCATTGCGCTTCTGCTTCTCTAATTGCGAGAGGTCGCGCAGTTCACGCTTGAGTGCAAGAGGCCCGGCCCCGCTTTTCTTGCCGCCGCTGACGGACTGGCCGTGATAGTTGACGCCGTCGGTTGAAAGGAACCAACAGTGCGGGAAGCGGACAGCCATTTGGCGCGCTGTGGCACGGTCCGCGGTGACGTAGCAGTAGGAAATGCGCGGCAGCAAATTCAAGGGAAGGCTGGCAAGGCCGTTCGTGAAGCGAAGAGCATCGGTGAGCCGGGTGAGCGTGCCGTCCTCGGCGGCCGGGCGAGGGAGCTCGCCGGTGGAGCTGGCGGCCTCAGGCGTATTTTCGACCAGGAACGTAGCGCGTCCGTCTACTTCGCCGCGCATCAACTCAATGCCGCGATCGGCATCCCGCCAATCGCGAACGACGACGTATTCGAGTTCCTCGTGCAGGAACTCCTCCGCTGCTTTTTCAAGGTGCGGGTCTACCTCCAAGAAATCGGCGAGCACGCCGACGGGTTGCAGATCCTGCGCCTTGCCACGCTCGACAGCGGTAAACAGGCGCTTGACGGTTTCCGTGGTGTAGCTGCGATGGAGGATCACTTCTTGAAGCGAATCTTTGCGAGCTTTGATTCGGGAGTATTCGCTTTGCAAGCGATCGAGAGCCTGCCGGCTTTCATTCAGTGTGGCGCGCTTGGCCTGCAGGTCCTGCTGCAAGGTGTTGCGCTGATCGGTGAGGGCAATCAGCTCGGCCTGACGCGCAGCGAGACGCTCAGTAACCTGGGACTTCTCCTGTTCCAAACGCGCAAGGTCGTTTTCAGACTGCTGCTCCTCGGTAGTCGCGCGGGCGGTGTCGCGATCCATTGACGCAAGCTGAGCGTCAACATGAGCCATGCGGTTTTTCAGCCCGGACGACTCGCCGAGCAGAACAATGACCTTTTGGCGCGCCGCTTCTAGCAGGCGCTCGTGTTCGGCAAGGCGCTCTTGCGCCTGTTGGCGCTCTGCAGCTTTGGCATCCAGCCGCTGACGGGCACCGGTACAATCGTTCGCCAGTGTCTCGAGTTCGGCTGTCTGGCGCTGCAACTCCGCAAGGCGCTGTTGTTGTTGGCTGTCGAGAACTTGCGCCTCTTCGACGCCCGCCTGGAGACGTTGATCAATTTGGTTAATCTGCTTTAGCTGGTATTCGAGTTGGCCGCGGGCGCGCTCGGCTTCGAGCTGCAGATCCGCGAACTGCTGGCGGGTGGCCGTGAGCTGCTCTTCGTTGGCATAGGAAGCATCGAGAAGGTTAGCGTGTTCGGTCTCGCGGTTCGCTATTGTGGCCTGCGCCTCTTCCAAGGCAGCGGAAGCAAGGTTCAGTTCGATTGCGACTTTGGCGGTTTCGCGCTCGAGCATGCGGAAGCGCGCGGCGAGCACCTGGCGGAGATAGGCGGTGGCTTCTGCTTTCAGCTCCGCGTACCGCCGGGTTTTGGCGGCCTGGCGTTTCAGCGAGTTCACCTGGCGCGTGACTTCTTCGAGAATGTCGAAGACGCGAGAGAGATTCTGCTTGGCATTCTCGAGTTTGGCTTCGGCGAGGCGCTTGCGCGTCTTGAATTTAGTGATGCCGGCCGCTTCTTCGATGACGTTGCGCCGGTCTTGGGGCTTATTGCTGAGAATTTGCCCGATGCGGCCCTGCTCGATGATGGCGTAGCTTTCGGGACCCAGGCCGGTGCCGAGGAACAGATCCTGGATGTCGCGCAGGCGGGCCGCACGGCCATTGATCAGGTATTCGCTTTCGCCAGAGCGATAGAGGCGGCGCGTGATGGTGATCTCGCCGGTGCGCTCAGCGGTTTTGACAGCTTCGGTCTTGAGCGGCGGATGTTCGGA
>Ga0210385_10001209_pt1 | contig 16325 bp, 11 predicted proteins | sample IncBWH26OmetaG_FD_160107 | JGI IMG/M metagenome (GOLD analysis project Ga0210385, IMG submission 160107) | Forest soil microbial communities from Barre Woods Harvard Forest LTER site, Petersham, Massachusetts, United States - Inc-BW-H-26-O ...
CTATTTAATTCAATATTTATATTTATTAAATTTTATAAAATTGTAACTTAAGATTATAATTTAATTTTACATATTTTAATTAATTAAAATATAAAGAAATTTAAAATATCTAATCGTTTATAAATATAAATAAAGATGATAATTATAACTACCTATGAATACAAATAATTTAATATTAAGTCTATTAAATGTATTAATTAATTTATTAGATGTATTATTAGTAATATTACCTATATTATTATCTGTAGCTTTTATGACTATAATAGAAAGAAAACAATTAGCAGCTCATCAAAGAAGAGTTGGTCCTAATACTACAGGATATTTTGGTTTATTACAACCATTTAGTGATGCTCTAAAATTAATAGTTAAAGAAACTGTAATACCTTCTCAATCTAATAAAATATTATTTTATTTAGCACCTGTATTTTCATTAATATTTAGTTTATTAGGGTGAGGTATAATTCCTTTTGGACAAGGGTTAGCATTATCAGATTTTTCATTAGGAATATTATATACTGTAGCTTTATCTTCATTAGGAGTATATGGGGTATTATTTGCTGGTTGATCAGCTAATTCTACTTATGCTTTTTTAGGTTCTTTAAGAAGTACTGCTGCTATGATTAGTTATGAATTAATATTAAGTTCTGCTATATTAATTATAATAATTTTAACTGGTTCATTTAATTTTACAGCTATTATTGAAAATCAACAAGCTATTTGATATTTAGTACCATTATTTCCAATATTTATATTTTATTTTATATCTATATTAGCTGAAACATCTAGAACACCTTTTGATTTACAAGAGGCTGAATCTGAATTAGTTGCTGGTTTCTTTACTGAACATTCTAGTGTTCCTTTTGTTTTTTTCTTTTTAGCTGAATATGCTTCAATTGTTTTATTTAGTTGTATTACTTCTATTTTATTTTTAGGAGGATATCATATGCCTGAATTATTTATTAATAATTCTTTAATTAATTTACAATCTATAATATTAGGATTAAAAACTTGTATATTCTGTTTTATGTTCGTATGATTTAGAGCCACTTTACCTAGAATGAGATATGATGCTTTAATTGATTTATGTTGATTAAATTTATTACCTATATGTGTAGCTTTTATTATTTTAGTACCTAGCATTTTAATAGCATTTAACATCTCACCTTATTAATTTATTATCTACAAATTATTTTATTAATTTTTATTTTCTTACCCCCTTTATTAAAAGGTAATAAATTGAAAACAAAAATATTCGATTTATACTTCGATTTTTAATGAATTTATTAGATTAGTTCAGATTTTAAATGTTTTAAATTATTAAAAATAAAAATCAATATAGTTAGCTTTTTGTTTTTAGAATAAAAATATTTTTTTTTGAGCTTTAAAGATAGTTTTAAAATAAAACATTTACTTAAAAGAGATGTTAAAGATTGCAATTATTGCATATAAAATATAACAATAAAATAAAATATTAATTTATTGTTTAAATAATATAAGAATTTAATTTTGGTTCTGATTGAACGTTGTTCAGTAGTTTAAGACATGCAAATCATTATTACCGAGAATAATAATATATAATTAATAATTATATAAATATAGTAAGGTAATAAGGTGTAAAGGTGAGGATAAATAAATAAGTTACTTTATAATTTCCATAAATAGGAAATAATTTTAATTATTAAAAAACAAAATTTTGTCTTTTTTTAATAGTTAAAATAAATTAAATACTTTATTTAATTTATACTAAAGGAAATTTTCTGTTATAAAATACTATTTCTTTTGATTAGGTAGTTGGTAGGGTAAAAGCCTACCAAGCCGACGATCAATAGCTAAGTTTGAAAGAACAAATGGCCACATTGGGAATGAAATCTCCCAAGTAGTTTAATACTACCAGCAGTCGAGAATATTAGTCAATGCTCGAAAGAGTGAACTAGCTAACTGAAATCAATTAAAATTGATAACATAAGGGAAAATAATGATATTACCTTATTATTAGTGTCGTCCAAAACTGGTGCCAGAAGACTCGGTAAGGCCAGAGACACAAACGTTAATCGTCTTAATCAGGCGTAAAGGGTTTGTAGGCGGCTTTTAATTTACTTATAAATCTTATAAAATAAGTTAAGAATAAAAGCTAGAATCAAATAGAGGATATATCAAATAATGCTTAGAGTAGGTCTGATATCCTTAGATACTAAGTAGAATATTAAAGGCGAAAGCTTTTTTCCATAAATGATTGACGCTCAGAAACGAAGGTGAGGATAGGAAATAGGATTAGATACCCAAAATACCCCTCTCTGTCAACGATGAATGGTAATTATTAATAATAAATTTATTATTAATGGCAATGTTAACACGATAACCATTCCGCCTTGTGAGTACAACTGCAAAGTTGAAAACAAAAAAATTAGTCGGTTTCGGAGCAAACGAAGTGAAGCATGTTATTTAATACGATAATCCGCGTAAAACCTTACCAGTTCTTGAATAAAAACTTTTATATTTAATATATTTTTTTTTTATAAAATATATAAAGGGATGTTAAAATTTTAAAAAAAAAATTTATATATTTTTAATAATAATTAAACATTTAATACAGGTGTTGCATGGCTGTCTTCAGTCCGTATCGTGAGAACTGAGGTTAATTCCGCTAACGGACGAAATCCCTATTGTTAATTAAAAATATTCATTACATACTTAACAATTAATGAAACTTATAGAGTTTCATTTGGGGCTAAGACAAGTCGTTATGGCCCTTATGAACTGGGCTATAGACGTGCCACAAAAACTTTTACAAAGTGATGCTAAACTTTTTCCTTAAAGAATTTAAATTCTTTTTTATAAGGATAAAAATTTTTTTATTTTATTTAATTTAATTTTCTATAAAGAAAGTTAAATTTGGAAAGTAGGAAGAGCTAAACATTAAAAAAAGTTAAAATATAAATTTAGACGGATTGTTCTCTGCAATTCGGGAACATGAAGAAGGAATTTCGAGTAATCGTTGATAATTAGCGCAACGGTGAAACTAGCATCCGTGATGAACTAACTGTCTGTCGCTGGGAAGAAGCTTATATTGATGGAAATAGAAATATAATTATAAACTTTTCATAGTTAAATTTCGTTTTATATATATTATAAAATTAAATAGTTATTTTGTTATTTTAATATTATAACGGCTATGTTAAACTAATTAGTTTTTATTAATTCAATTGAGTAACATCTCAAAAGTCATAGCAAGGTAGCCGTACTGGAAAGTGCTGCTGGAAAATAAATTAATTTTACCCCCTTTTCATTATAATATTATAGTAAGAGATTAGTTGAGTGGTTTAACAGCATATTTACACTATGCAGACAGAGTTTCGATTACTCTATCTCTTATTTTTTTTATCTCGGTTATAAAAATATTTTTTTTTTTAGAGATTTATTTTTATTGAATATTCTTAAATTATATTATAAATTATGTAATATTTGATATAACACTTATTTATTGCGAGTGTGCCGAAATTTGGTAGCCGGGTAAATCTTAGGAATTTATGAGTTTATATTCGTAAGAGTTCAAGTCTCTTTACTCGTATAATATTTATATAGATAAACATATATAAAAAATCTAATTAAATTAAAAAATAATATTAACTAATATTCTATTAAAATTAAAAACAAACAAGTTAAGTGAAATAAAATTATATTAAATTCTTTATTACATTAGCTAAATATTATATCCTTTTTATGAAAATATGCTTTAATTACATCATAATCTAAAGTTTGATACAAAATTATAATTCTGTAACATCTTTAGCTAAATTGGAAAAGCGTTTGCATTCGGAGCAAATAATTATTGGTTCAAATCCAATAGGATGTAATAAAGTTAACTTTATATAATTAACAAATTTATTTGTTTTTTAGTTTAATAAAAAATTTAATTAATTTTGAATAATATATGATAAAGTAAAAAAACAAATTAAAAGTAATGATGTTTATTAGTATCATGATTCTTATAGTGGCAATAGCCCTACCTTCAATAAATAGAAATATTTCGCCAAATTTATATTTAAGAATATCTTCATTATTATTACTTTATACTGGAGCATTAGCTTTTAATGCTTTTTATATTCAGTCAATTGGATCAGGTATAGGAATATTTAATGGTTTATTTCAAATTACTTTATTTACACAATTATTTGACATAGTTATAGTATTAACAGGTTCTGTGATACTAATAGCTTGACCTTTAATAAATCACAAATTTATAGATAATAATCTAGAATTAAATGAAAAAGGTCATAATATATTATCTATTAATAATTATAGAATAAAATATTCAATAATAGTATTAATATCTATTTTAGGTTCTTTATTATTAGTATCTTCTTCTAATTTAATAACAATATATTTAAGTTTAGAATTACAATCTTTTGGAGTATATATATTAGCTTCTTTATATAGACATTCAGAATTAGCAATATCTGCAGGTTTAAAATATTTTTTATTAGGTAGTTTAGCTTCTTGTATAATATTATTAGGTTGTGGATTAATATATGCTTTCACAGGATTAACTAATTTAGATTCGATATATAGTATGATATCAGTAGTTGATAACAATAATATTTTATTAGGTTTTAGTTTAGGTTTAATATTAATCTTTATAGGATTATTATTTAAAATAGCTGCAGCACCTTTACATAATTGAGCACCAGATGTTTATGCAGATAGTGCTACAATAATAACAACATGATTAACTATTATGCCTAAAATATCTATTTTATTAATATTATTTGAAATACAAACTCATATTAATTTAATAGATAATATTAATATAATATTAGAATTAAATCCTTTAAATAAGTTAATAAATAGTAATATATTAAGTTTTAATAATAATTATTTATGAAGTAAAAATTTATTATTAATAAGTTCATTATTATCATTATTAATAGGTACAATATTAGGATTAGCTCAATCAAAAATAAAAAGATTATTGGCTTATAGTACTATATCACATGTAGGATTTATTTTATTAGCTTTAGCTATTAATTCAGAACAATCTATAGAAGCTTTAATATTTTATATTATACAATATACTATTACAAATTTAAATACTTTTTTAATAATAATATTATTTGGATATATAATAAAAAATTCTTATAGAGATTTAATACAAAGTATAATGGTTGAAGATGAAACAGGAACAGAAAATGATATTAATAATATTTCAGAATTAAAAAGTCAATTTTTCTTAAATCCTGTATTATCAATAAGTTTAACAATTTGTTTATTCAGTATGGCTGGTATACCTCCTTTAATTGGATTTTTCTCTAAACAATTTGTATTATATTCAGCAATTCAAAATGGATATTACTTTATGTCTATAATTGCTATTGTTGTAAGTATGATAAGTGCTTCTTATTATTTAAAAATAATAAAAATATTATTTACAAAAGAAGAAAATATATCTGAGTATAGTGATAAAGAATTAAAAATAATTAATAATTTAAATTCTAATTCAGAAATAGAAATAAGTAGTACTAATAGTTTTATTATATCTACTTTAACATTATCTATTTTATTATTTGTTCTTAAACCATCAATTTTATTAAATAGTACAACAATACTTTCTTTATCTTTATTTAATTTTTAATGAATAATTTATTAATGTTATTTATTTTTGTTCCTATTTTAGCTTTTGTTTTATTATTTCTAAATTTCTTATTTTCAGTACATAGACCCGATGAATCTAAAATATCAGCTTATGAATGTGGATATTCAGCTATCAGAAAACAAAATAGAACTGATTTCCAAATTCAATTTTATGTAGTAGCTATGTTATTTTTAATTTTTGATTTAGAAATATTATTATTATTTCCTATAGCTGTTACTTTATATAAAGTAAGTACTTTTGGATTTAGTATAGCTTTAATTTTCTTTGTTGTTTTAACAATAGGATTTATCTTAGAAATTGGTTCTGGAGCTATCTCTATTACTACAAAAAACAAAAAATAATAGTAATAAATAATTAATTCTATATTTATTATTATTTTCAATTTAAAATTTTATTTATAATTCTATTTTTTTGGTTTTACCCCCCTTTATTATTTAAATTTAATTCTATGAAGATCTTGGATTATATAATATATTTCTTTATATTAATTCAAGTTAAAATGAAAATTTAATTCATTTTTTAGAATTAATAATAAATTTTATTATTTATATTTAAGTTTTAGTTATTTATTGATAGTAATATTATTATTTTTATTAAAGTAACATTATTTAATAAATAACTATTTCAATTTTAAAAACAAAAATATTCAAATAAATAAGAACTTAAAAGAAAAGAATATAAATTAAAGGGGAAATCTGATAATTGGTAATCAATTGTATTTGCATTACAAAAATGATAGTTCAAGTCTATCTTTCTCCATAATTCATTTATTTGAATATTTTTGTTTTTGTCTTTTATTATATTTACTATAGTTATTGACTATTAATTTAATTAAAAAGAATTTAAATTATAAGCCTCGATTGCTTAGTGGTCAAAGCGCTATTCTGAAGATATAGAAATGTGAGTTCAATTCTCTCTCGGGGCAAATTGCTATTAATTATATTATTATAAAACAAAAACAAAAACAAAAAACAAAACAATTTTTCTTTTTTTTTGTTTTGTTTGTTTATAAGCCTGAATAGTTTAATTGGTAAAACGAATTCCTTGTAAGACTTTGATATTGGTTCGATTCCAGTTTTTGGCATTATTAATTTAAATAATTATTTTTAATTATTATTAAATAGAAAAAAAAAATAATATGAGTTGTAGTTTAATTTGGAAAAACATCATTTTTTGGTAATGAATAATATCAGTTCGAATCTGGTTGACTCAGTCGGTTATATAAATAATTTTATTATATAATTTAAATTATAATTAATTAGAATAATTATAAGAAAGCAGAACTCGAGTGGTTGAGTGTCTCCCTTTTAAGGAGAAAGTTCTGGTTCAAGTCCAGGTGCTTTCAATTCTTAATATATAATATATCTTAAAATTAGATTTAATCAAAAGGATATAAAATTTTATATATTTAAGAATTCATTTTTAATAATTATTTAGTTTTTGTTTTTTTATAACAGAATGATTAAAAACAAAAACTAAATTAAATATAAAATAAGGGCAGGTGATCCGATTGGTAATGGTGATTCTCTGTAAAAGAATTGGTTAACGCCGTAAAAGGTTCGATTCCTTTACTGCTCAATATAAAAATTAAAAATGGTAGATGACAAATAGGTCAGTCGCTCCTTTTGGGTAGGAGACATACAGCATGTTCGAATCGTGCCTACCATAAAATTTGTTTTTATGTTAAAATATTAAGAATTTAACTTAATATAAATAAACATAAAATATTTTGGTGTTATGGCAGAGAGGTTATTGCGGAGTACTGTTAATACTTTATTCATAGGTTCGATTCCTATTAACGCCTGTAGTGTTTTAAGTTATTATATTCATTAAATTAATATTAATTTATTTTTTAATATAAAAGTATATAAATTACTAAAAAGTAAAAATTAAAAGAGTAATAAGTAAGCGAACATGTTGAAATTGGTAAACAATCTCTTCTTAAGCAGGAGTGGAAGTAATTCCTTAAGAGTTCAAGTCTCTTTGTTCGTATACGTTTTACAACAATAGTGTTCAATATAATCTAATTATATTTAGACAGTTTAGTGTAACGGTTCGCACGCTAATCTCATTAGTTAGTAGAAGGGTTCAATTCCCATTCTGTCTTTGTTAATGTCAACTTGTTTTATATTTATAAATATTTCAATTTAAAGATTTAAATTTAAATCTTTATTTAAAGATTAATGAATCTAATAAACATAATTTCAGAATTTAAGTGTTTTATAAATGAATTATTCGAAAATTTTTTAATTTATATTTAATTATAATAAGGTCTTTTAGTATAATGGTCGTACAGCTACCCTTCAAGTAGCTAGTGTCAGTTCGAATCTGGTAAAGGCTAGGTTATATATATATTTACTTTATTTTAAGATAAAAGGTGATATAATATATAATAATTAAACATATTAAATTTAATACCTTTTTTTTCTTTAATAAATTTATATGTAAATTTCAATATATAAAAGTATATTTATTAAAAAAAAGGTATTAAAACAAAAATTTTTTTATAACTTAAATTTATAATTTCTTTAAATAAAGTATTTAAGAAATTAATAACAAATTATTGTTAATCGTTATTAAATAAAATAAAAAAAAATAAATTTAATACTAATTTTAGAAACCCCAAATAGACATAAAATGTTACATAATTATAATTTAATAATAAATTCACCATTAGAACAATTTGAAGTTAGTAGTTTAATAAGTGTTATAGCACCTATATTTGGTTACATAAATATAACTTTAAGTAATTTAGGGTTATATTCTATATTAATATTATTTATAATATTAAGTTTACATATAATAAGTAATAATGAAAATAAAATATTACCATCAAAATGAAGTATAGCTATTGAAAGTATTTTTACAACAATTAATACAATGGTAAGAGAACAATTAGGTAAAGAAATTTATTTACCTTTTATTTATTCATTATTTTTCTTTATATTAATAAGTAATTTAATAGGTAATATACCTTATTCATATACTATAACAACTTCAGTAATCGTAACAATAGGATTATCATTTACAATATTAACAGGTGTAACTATACTTGGATTATATATTCATAGATTACATTTTTTCTCATATTTTGTTCCATCTGGTACTCCTTTAGCTTTAGTTCCCTTATTAGTATTAATAGAAACTGTTTCTTATTTAGCTAGAGCTTTATCATTAGGTATAAGGTTATTTGCTAATATGGTTGCTGGACATTCTTTATTAAAAATATTATCTACTTTCTTATATCAAATGTTTAGTAGTAGTTTCATTATAGCTATATTCACTTTAATCCCATTTGCATTCTTCTTAGCATTATGTGGTTTAGAAGTTGCTGTATCTATTATTCAAGCTTATGTATTTGTATTATTAGTAATATCATATATTAAAGATGCTATTTATTTACACTAATTATTGTTAATTAAAAAACATAAAAAAATAATTCTAAATTATTATAATAATAATTTATTTATATAGATTATTTTGTTTATCTAATAATTAATTGTTAATTTAATTAGCAAAATTTTATAAAAAATTTACCCCCTTTAATTATAAGAACAAAAAAATTAAAATTAAAAAAACAACAAATATAAATAAGGAATAGTTTACATTGGAAAGTTAAAACGATTGCTAATTGTTCGGGAAGACCCTTAGGTGTTCGAATCACCTCTATTCCGTAAATGATAAATTTGTTTTTTTAAATTTTTGTTAAAAGAATCAAAAATAGAGGAGTAAATAAGATAAGTGAGGATTTTATATGAATTGACGATTATATTCAACTAATGCTAAAGAAATTGGAACTCTTTATTTAGTATTTGCAATATTTGCAGGTATGATAGCTACAGGGTTTTCAGTATTAATTAGATTAGAGTTATCTTCACCTGGTGTTCAATTTCTTCAAGGAGATCATCAATTATTTAATGTAATTATAACTGCTCATGGAATATTAATGTTATTTTTTATGGTTATGCCTGCATTCATTGGAGGTTTTGGTAATTACTTTTTACCTATTCATATAGGTGCACCTGATATGGCTTTTCCAAGATTAAATAATATAAGTTTCTGATTATTACCTCCTTCTTTAATTTTATTATTACTTAGTGCATTAGTAGAAAATGGAGCAGGTACAGGATGAACAATTTATCCACCATTATCAGGAATTCAATCTCATTCAGGTGGTTCTGTTGATTTAGCTATATTTAGTTTACATTTAACAGGAGTATCTTCGTTATTAGGAGCTATTAATTTTATTACTACTGTATTAAATATGAGAACTAATGGTATGAGTTTACATAAATTACCATTATTTGTTTGAAGTATATTTGTAACTGCTATTTTATTATTATTAGCTTTACCTGTATTAGCTGGTGGAATAACTATGTTATTAACAGATAGAAATTTTAATACTAGTTTCTATGATCCAGCAGGAGGAGGTGATCCAATATTATTCCAACATTTATTTTGATTCTTTGGACATCCTGAAGTATATATTTTAATTATACCAGGTTTTGGTGTAATTAGTCAAGTAATCTCTACATTTTCAGGTAAACCTATTTTTGGTTATTTAGGAATGGTATATGCTATGTTCTCTATTGGAATATTAGGATTTTTAGTATGATCTCATCATATGTTCAGTGTAGGTTTAGATGTAGATACAAGAGCTTATTTCACTGCAGCTACAATGGTGATTGCTGTACCTACAGGTATTAAAATATTCTCTTGAATTGCTACTTTATATGGTGGTAGTTTAAGATTAACAACACCTTTATTATTTACAATAGGGTTTTTAGCCTTATTCACAATTGGAGGTGTAACTGGGGTAGTTTTAGCTAATGCTTCATTAGATTTAGCATTACATGATAGAATTAAAAAAGATTCTCATTATATCCATAAATTTTGAGTAGGTTTAATGGATGGAAATGGAAGTATTCAAGTTAATCACTGAAGACATAAAAGTCTTCAATACAGATTAGTTATTAAATTAAAATATTATATTGAAAATTTATCAATGTTAAATTTAATAAAATATCACATCGGAGGAAATGTGAGAGCAATTGAAGATAATAAATTTATTATTTGAGTTGTAAACGATAGAAAACAAATTCAAAGAATAATTGAAATATTTGTTTCTTACCCTCCCATGACTTCAAGATTAAGAGCTCAATTAGCATTTATGTTAGAATGTTTCCAACAAAATAATGTTGTATGATATTTAAATGCTAGAAGTAAAAAATATCTTAATCCTAAACTAGATAATATTAAAATTGATAATAATTATTTTTATGCTTGATTATCTGGATTTATAGAAGCAGAAGGTTGTTTTTCAATAAGAAATAAATCTAATAGTCATTCATTTTCTATTGCTCTAAACAACGATAAATACATCTTAGAAGCAATTAAATTTAATTTTGATATTAAAAATGAAATTAGAAAAATTAATAATAAATTTTGATTTATTGAAATTTATAGAAAGTTAATTTTAATAAAAATTATTAATCATTGCATTAACTATCCTTTGTTAGGAGAAAAAATACTTTCATTTACTAAATTTAGAGATCTTTTTAAATAAGTGTCATGTGGTCTTACCACTGTGATAAAAAAACAAAAAATAAAATTATAAGGGAAAAAAAAGGACATAAAATAACAAAAACAAAACAACAATGACAATCTAAGTAACTAAACTATCTAAAAATTTAGATATTAAAAATTAACTAATTTAAACCTAAAATAAGATAAAATAAGATTTAAATTAATAATTACATTTTAGTATAGTATAAAATTATAAAAACAAAACAAAAACAAATGAATAGTAACTTATTATTTGACAATACTTTAACATATTATGGTATTTTAATCGGCTGTGGTGTTATCTTAGGCTGTTCTTTCTCTTTATATCAATTAATTAGAAGTAATTATACTGCTATTCCTTCTGAAAATATAGAAGGTTTAACAAACGAAGAGATAGAAGCTATAGTTAACGAAAATGCAGTAACAAAAATAAATAACGAAAATATAGATTCTATAATTGACAGTGATTCTGAATCTGAGTATAATACAGATGTAGATTTTGATTATCAAAGTACATCTGATACTGAAAGTACATCAGATGATGATATAGCAGATCTAGATTTATTTTACATGCCAAATGTAGATTTTAATGTATGTTCAATTCAGGAATTAAAATTTTTTGAGATAACTAGCATATATGCTAAACAAATTGCTGCAAATAATGTAACTGACGAAGAAGTAATGCAATTAATCTGTTATTTATCAGAGGAAGAATTAATGACAAATAAAGTTAATGACTTTATTCTTCATATTATAACAATTATGTAATATTTGATATAAGATTAATCACTTTATCCTTTATATTATATTAAATACAAATATGTAATATTTGATAAGTTTAAATATAAATTATTTATAAAATTTTACCCCCCTTTTTAAGTAAAATTTTTATTAAAAGAGTAAACAAGAAAAAATATATAAATTTATTATTAAATGTGGTTTTGTTTACATTTTCCCTTATAAATTAAATTTATCGGTGATATTAAAACACAAAATTTTGTGTTTTAATATTGCTAACGGTGAAACCTTTAAAATGGAAATAATGCAATTTCTATGCTACAAATTTTAAAGGTAATACCGTGGAAACCAAACTATAAATAAATATTATTTGTAGCAGTAGGATCCGTAGAGACTATACGTGGTAGTCGAACGTTAATTAAGTTTAATAATTAGATAAGATATAGTCCGATCCTCATTGTAAAATGAGTATAAGTTTATAAAGACTTATTATGTTGTAGCTCATTTCCATTATGTTTTATCAATGGGAGCTGTATTTGCAATATTTGCAGGTTTTTATTTCTGAATTCCTAAAATAACAGGAAAATCATATAATGAATTATTAGGAAAAATTCATTTTTGAACATTATTTATAGGAGTAAATACTACTTTCTTTCCTCAACACTTTTTAGGTTTAGCGGGTATAATAAATAAAAAATACTTTAATAAAATAAGAAATACATTTAAATTAACTTTAATTCTCTTAACTTTTTGTTACTTAAATTCTTTAGAATTTAATACTTTAGTAGAGAATGTTTTACCTTTATCTATTTCTCTAAAATATAGAAAAATTAAAAATATAAATTTTCCTAAGGGTCCTCATAAAAATCCCCAATGATTAAATAAACCTGTAAGAGTTTACATGAATCCTAATTATAATAGAAATTTAATAGGTTTTGAGAATAAAAAACACTCAATAATTTATCAATGATCAAACCTTATAACAGGAAAATCATATGTAGGTAGTGCTTGAAACGGTTCCACTAGACTATTGAGTTATTGAACACCTAGTATATTAAAAAGAAATTATCCTATCTATAACCATATTAATTATTACGGTATTCATAATTTTGCTTTAGCTATTTTAGAAGATTTGGGATGTTCAGGTTCAGTAACTAAAGAATATATACTTTCTAGAGAACAGTATTATCTAGATATGTTATTCGAAAATTATCCTAATTTAGCTCTTAATTTATCTAAAACAGCCGGTTCAACAAAAGGTTATAAACATAAACCTGAATTTAGTTTAAGTAGAAAAGGTCATTTAAATCCAATGTATGGTCTAGAAAAATCTAAAGAATTTTTAGAAATGCAACTTAAAGATAAAAAGGGCTTTAATAATCCTTTATTTGGTAAAATTAAATCTCCTTCTACTTTGGCTAAAATTACTAAAATTGTTTATGTTTATAATTACTTAGATTTGTCTCTAATAGGGGAATTTTCAACAGTAAATTGTTCTAGAAAATTTAAAATGGGAAAAGATACATTAACTAAATATATTAAAAGTGGTTTACCTTATAAAGGTAGAATATTTAGTAGAGAAAAATTTAATTCAGAAAATAAGAATAAAAAATTTAAATAAATATTACCCCCATTTTTTTTAATTCTCTTAGTTTAACGATAGAACGACATTATTGTCATATGTTTATTTTGGTTTGATTCCAAAAGAGAATTATGGGTGGTTGTGGGAGAGGGAATAATAGAAACTGTAGTTGAGTAAAATCAGCTATGGTTAAATTCGTTTTACACCGATAGTGTTCAATATGAAGAATTTATCTTCATCTTAGGATTAATAAAACTTGATCTAATAGTTCTAAGTAAGATCAAGATACCGTATATCTGAGCATGATTCTCTGGATATATATTAGACGCTATCATTAAATTAAAATTTATTTTAGTAATGTTATTTAATTATATTTTTGATAATGATTTAAATTTTTATGTAGTATTCGCAGCTACTGCTGGGTTTATAGGATATTCATTTGTTTCTTCTTATTTAGATTCTTTTTATATCGATAAAGGTGTTCAAACATCTACATGAGAAGATTATTCAGATAGACCAAGTCAAATTGTTTCTGACAGTTTAACTTCAATAGATGCAATAACACCAAGATTTTCTCCTATAGATTATACTAATACAGGAACTCAAACTTTAGCTGGAGATACAAGTACTGTAACAACTATATTACCTATACCACCAGTTAATATAGAAATAGTACCTAATCCTGAAATTATTGCAAGTGTAATAAAATCTACTGATATTGTGTTAATGGGCTCTGATATAGGTGGAAGAGCTATACAATTAGCAGATATGTTAGGTTTAGCTTTCATGTAATTATCTCAAATATTAGATTTACTCTAGATTTGAATTTAACTTATTTTACCCCCTTTTCCTCATTAATTTAAACATAAATAACTTAAATATGTTATTCAATCAATGTCTCATTTTATTTGCTTAACAGCAGAGACAGTTCTCTTAAATTACGAGATCCTAAATTATATATATTTTTTAATGATCTTATTCAATAACTTAACTATTATTTACTTAACTATTAATGAAATTGTTAGTTCTGATTTATGGATTTTTTTAATCTATGAAATTATCGTATTGGGTGCAATAATATCTTTGGCTAGAAGAGCTGGAGATAAAATTCTAAAAGGATTACAAGGTGCAGCAGCTACTACTATTATTGCTAGAGGTGCTTACGATACATATAATGCATTAAAAAGGGATAAATCAAACAGCAGTGGAAATAATTCTGGAAATAATAATACTGATAAAACTCCTAAAACTAATCAAGAAACTAAAAAAAAAATATCTTTATTTATGAAACATAATGCAAAATAATTATAGACACTCATTTTCTTTTCTTTTTATATTAAATTTCTTAAATATATCCGTACCTGAAAATGCTGAACCAGTTATTAATTACTCATTTGGAGTATTTATTTTATCTTTATTAGTCTTTTTCAATATCCTTAATGCCTTTCTATCTCTTTTCTCACTTTATATGATAAATAAATATAATGTGGATGAAAATTTAAAAAATTATCCTTGATTAAAAAAAATCGTTAGATATTATGAAAATAGTTCATTAGTTTTTATATCAATAGAAATTGGTATGGCACTAATATTTACATTAGTAATTATTTTTAGTAGTTTATTTTTTTTAGGGATTAGCTTTTATTAAACTATTTTACCCCCTTTAATTGATTATCTTGTTAAAAGAGTAGACAAGATTATTTATTAGTCTTATTTACATATTTTCTTATTTTATTAAAGTATTTTGTCATGCCCCAAAAACGTACAAATTGATTAATGTATGTTTTTGAAAATTGGGTGAATTGCAAGAAAAGCCTAACAATAGGTCAACTTGCAGCTTATCTTATTACGAAGGATATAATATATATATTATTATATTGTAATAAGCGAGTTCAACGATTAACGAGTGAGTAACTTCAACAATAATCTCGATACAAGCGCCCAACAATTATAATCGTATAATTGATGACATAATCTGAACCTAATGGTAACATTAGGAAATAGGGTTTAAATTCCCCTATGCTAACAAATTGATGCCTAGAAGAATACCAGATTATCCGGATGCCTTTAGTGGTTGAAATCAAATTTCAAGTTTTGGATCAATGATTTCAATTATGGCTACTGTATTATTTGGTTATATTATTTATGATATATTTGCTAATGGAACCTCAGTTAATACTAATCCTTGAAATATACCTTCTTATTTCACATCTACAGATCAATTTAAAAATGAAACAGATACAGCTACTACTTTAGAATGATCATTAGTGAGTCCTATCCCATTACATGCTTTCAAAATGTTACCTGTTCAATCTTAATTTGATAGATTAGATTTATTTTTACTTTAACTTGTTATTTCTAATTGTTTATTAAATTAACAGTTCATTATTATACAAATTTTACCCCCTTTAATTATTTAATTATAAGAACACAAAATATCTATAATATAAAAAAGACTGTAGCATAATTGGTAATGCAGTTCGCTCATAATGGATATTATAAGGGTTCAATTCCCTTCGGTCTTATTTTTAAATATTTTTTATTATATTATTAATAATATAAATATATAGGGTACTTGGTCGAGTCAGGTTTATGGCGCTCGTTTTGAAAACGAGTACTTGAATAAAGTCGTGAGTTCAAATCTCACAGTGTCCGTCGATTAATTTAAATAAATTTAATTAAATTATAGAATAAAATAGATAATATCTCTTAAAAGAAGAGGGAAAATTTTATAACCTCAATAGAAATATTATATATTGCTTTTTTTTTAATTAAAACATAAAAATATAA
>Ga0210385_10001211_pt1 | contig 16309 bp, 14 predicted proteins | sample IncBWH26OmetaG_FD_160107 | JGI IMG/M metagenome (GOLD analysis project Ga0210385, IMG submission 160107) | Forest soil microbial communities from Barre Woods Harvard Forest LTER site, Petersham, Massachusetts, United States - Inc-BW-H-26-O ...
GCTTCTCGGCGTTGAAGCGAACCCGCTTGCCGCGACGGCTCGGCTGCAACCCTTCCGCCGCCAGCATCACGCCGGCCTTGCACAGCTCGTCGTTGAATCGACCCATGGCGGCGAGCAATCCCTGACTGGGCATGACGCCCGCCTCGCTGCTGGCGGTGGCTTTGACCATAACCAGGACTTTCATAGTTCTATCCTCGTAAAATCAAGGTATTACAGGGGTACGACGAAGCGCGTCGACGGATTTCGACAACGGCGCAAAGAAAATCTCGCCTGCGTCCAGGCAATTCATGGCGCGCCGTTCGTGAATGGTGAATTGCTGAGGCAGTGGGGTTTCGCACCCTTGGAACTGACGGCGGAGGTTAGCTATCCTCAACGATCCATTCGGCATTGAGAGTTATCCCTATGCATGTACGTTTTGTCCGCCTGATGCGTTCCCTGGTGCACGCCGGCCTGCTGATGATTGCCGTGAACGCCCTGGCGGGAACCGTGTCCGGTCCGGTTGTGGTTCTGCCGAACAGCTACTACCTGCAGCCCGACCAGGCAGGACAGACAAAGCTGGTGAAACACGACGGTACCCGCCTGCTGCCGGGCACCATCGCAGCCTATGCCGTCAATGGCCAGATCGTCGTGGGCGCCATCGGCAAGGTGCCGGATGCGCACCATCAGTTCACCAACGACCTGGACTTCACGGGAACACCCGACACGCGCTATTTCATTCTCGACACGACCACCGGCAAGCTCGAAACGGACCTGGACGAGGCGGCCTGGCACAAGCGGCTTCAGGAGCTCACCCAGCGATCCGACATTCATATCTATCCGCCCTTGCCGTGGCAGAATTGAACGCCGTCCAAGCGTTTTCGAGGGGGAGGTTCCATGAACGTCAGCCTGAATCACTGGCTGCGCCGGGCGTCGCCCGCGCTGGCCGCGGCAGCCCTGGCATGGCTGGCGACGGCCGCCCCGGCACAGACTGCCGCCCCGCTACCGCCGAACGTCGGCAGCAATGATTGCGACCGGGCCTGTCTGCAGGGTTTGGCGGAGCAATTCATCCAGGCACTGATCGCCCACGATCCAGGCAAGGTTCCGCTCGCCAAGGGGGTGCGCTATTCCGAGAACAGCGTGCCGTTGCCGATCCCGGACGGCTTCTGGAAGAACGCCACGGACGTACGGCCCTACCGTCTGTACATCGCCGACCCCGATTGGGGAACCATAGGCTTCTATGCCCGGATGCTCGAAAACGGCGCGCCCGTGATCCTCAGCGCGCGACTGCGGGTCTACAACCGTGAGCTCACCGAGATCGAGACCGTCGTGACCTCGGAGCGGGGCCGCCCCGATCCCTCGGGTGCCGCCGCGCCGCCCCCCGACTATCTGGGTGACAAGCCGCGCCCCGAGTTCACGCAGGCGGTGCCACCCCCTCAACGTCGCTCGCGCGAAGAGCTGATGAAGATCGTCAATACCTACTTCACGGGCATCGAGAACAATACCGGTGACAAGCCACCGATTTTCTCCTCGCACTGCCAGCGGCTGGAGGATGGCCGCCCGACCTCGAATGTTCCCGTCGCACCCGGCCGGGAGCCGGGCGGCATCAATATGAGCTGCGCGGCGGACCTTGCGATGGGCTATCACCGCAACGACAACCGCATCCGCAGCCGACGCATCATGGCGGTCGATCTGGAGCACCAGGTGGTGATGACCAGCGTCTACTTCGATCACGAGAACGATGCCTCGATCCGCAGCTATACCCTCAAGAACGGCAAGACCGTGACCGTTCCCGATACCTCGCCTTCAACCCTGCAGGCACATGAGACGTTCTCCATCGACAAGGAGGGGATCAGTCAGGTCGAGGCGGTGTTCACCAGTGTCACTTACGGAACGCGGCCGTACTTCGACACGGGGTTCCACATGACGAGTGCCCAATCCATCAAGGACGGCTTCGACGACTACCAGCACTGATCACAGGCCGGCGATGACTGCCCAGCAGGCAAAGGCGCTGTTGAGCGTCGTGCAGTACTGATAGATGCCATAGATTCGACCGGCGATTCCGGCCAGCTTGTTGCTGACCGCCGCAGTGGGAGTCCCCGCCGGGATCGAGGCGACAATCTGCGGTTCAGAGGCATTGCGGATCGAAAGCCACGCCGGCTTCGGTGCGGCAAGACCGCTGATGGCAAAGAACAGGAACGCATCGTCGGTATCGTTCATGGTGCCGAGCCCCTGCAGGCCCTCCAGGTCGTGACTGTCGTCCACCGTCAGGTAATCCGCCGACACGACCGCCATCGATTGGGCGCCCGGCACGTTGGTGCTGCCTGCGACGTAGATGTTCGGCGGTGACTGGTTGGGCCGGACGAATCCATAGCCGCTCTCGTCAGTCAATTCACTGTGGCACTGTGCGAGGCCGGCGAGCGACAGCGGGGTGAGGTGTGCGACTGCATAGTCGACGTACTGCGGGTTGACGGACGCCGCGTTGGTGAGCTCGGCATGATCCTGGCTCAGGACGTTGATCTGCGGATCATTCGGATATTGATGTTCACAGTGGAATCGTGCCGCGTTGGTGATGACCACGTCGCCGCAATTCAACGTGGCGCCGATCGCACCAGCGGTACCGGTGCTGATCACCAGGCTCGGGGCGAGTTCCGTGATCAGCTGCTGCAGTACCGGCACGAAGGGCAGCTGAGCGCCGTTTTGCTTGGGATGCAGCTCCGTCTTGTACAGGGCCACCGTCTTGGCGCCGATCTTCACGGCCGAGAGATATCCGAAGAGGCCCTGTCGCAAAGCCTTGTCGTCGCCGATGTTGCCGATCATCGACTTGAATTTCGCAAAATTGTGGGCGTAGCCGCACCACTGCTTTTGTCGGGCCGGGTCCCAGGCGTTGTTGCCGGAAAAAACCTCGAGCAGCGCCTGCGTTTCCTGATCGGTATACAGAACGATGAGGACATCGACCTTGGCGTTCAGCGGGCCGTCAATGACGGCGCCCGGGCGATAACTGCCCAGCTTTGCGGGGGTCGGCGCGAGCCCCGGGGGCCACACCGGCGCGATGTCCACCACCACCGTCGATTCCTGCAGCGCCGCGACCGCGAAGGGATCATGGACATCGACCCCGCGAAAGGTTCCTGATTTGAAGACTTTCTTGGGCCACGGGGCGCCCGGCGCGGGCGCCGCTGCGCGCGCGCGGCTCGCGGCGCTCTGCGCGGCGTTCTGAAGGCTGGTCTGAAGCGCCATGCCTTTGACGCTGCCGAGGCCGGTGCAGCCGTCCCATCCCGCCGTGACCGGGTAGCCGACGACCCGACCGTAGGAATTGTTCAACGGTCCTGCGGGACCTGCGATGTCGCGAAACGCGCCGCCGGCTGCGGCGTAGATCTGCGGATTGATGAACCCGACCGAACGGCTCAGATTCGCGTTGATGCGGGCGATGAGTCCGGCATACAGCGGCGCGACGGCGCTGGTGCCACCTACCGGGCCGCGCTGACCCTGGATGTACTGGATGTAGCCGCTGTTCTCGCTGGCATTGCCGGCGACATCGGGAACGCCGCGACCGGTCTTGCTGCTGACGATATTCTTGGGCAGCGCCGCGTTTTGCTGAAAGGCCGGCACGGCAAAGCGATCGCTGATGCCACCCCCTGTGGCACCCGGACTGTGCGCGCCGCCGTCGCTGAGATCATTCCAGGCATATTCCTCGAAGCTGCTGCCCTGGATGTTGCCGACCGTGGTGCCGCCGCAGGCCGTGACCCAGGGCTCGCTCGCCGGATAACTCACCTGCGCCTTGGTCTTGTTCTCGATGAATGCGCCGCTGTCGCCGGAGGACACCAGCACCGTGATTGCAAGATTCGCGGCGTCCTGAAACAGCGCATCAAGCTGGGTGTATTCGCTCGCCGAAAAGGCCGCGGCGGCGGGTGCGTCCGGACCCCAGCCGTAGCTGATGGAGATGATGCCCGGTACCGGGTCACCCGCGTCCGGGTGAATCATCCTTTGTAATGCATGAATGATGGCCTGGACAGTGCCGCCGGTGAAGTAAACGGCGATGGTCGCGCCCTGCGCGATGGCGCCGGCGACCGTGATATCCAGGCCGGTCTCACCGTCCGACACGCCGGAGTTGCCGACCCCGTCGATGGCGACGTCGATCAAGGTCGGAAGCTTCAGATCGCCACCAAAGGCCTGAATCGAATCCTGAATGTCCTGCAGCGAATATCCGGCGGCGCCCCCCGCATCCATTTCATACAGGCCGATGGTCTGGCCCGCGCCGTCGCCGGGCGGGAACTGGTACAGCGAGGCGATTTGCTGTGGCGTGACGGATTGGGTATTCGGCGGATCTGCGCTCACCGTGGCCCGCCTGGCGGTGAAATGTTGGGCGGGGACCTTGCGGTTCGTCAGGCCCACCACCGCCACGATGATCCCCGCGAGCCTGCGCGGCACCGATACCGGTCCGTCGTGGCTGCGATAGTCGCCGCCCGCGAAGCGATAGTTGTGCAACTTCAATGCGAACGATTTGTTTACCTGCGCAACCGATCCGCGCACGAGCACCGCGCGACGCGCCTTGTGGCTGCTCAATACCGTGAGACCCTGGGCGCGCGCGAAATCGGCGACCGTCTTCAGATCCTTGGGATCCGCCCCGCCGGTATTCGCAAAACCTGTCCGCGAGGGCGGGGTGTGCAGCGTACCGGCACTCTTACAGAAATCCGCCAGCACCTTCAGTGCGCGGCCGGCGCCACGCCGGCGCCGAAGCAGCAGCGTAACGGTGAGTTCCTCGCCCGGATCAGTCGCGCCGAGTTTCCGATGGGGTTTCGGGTGCGGGTGTCGACTGCCCGCAAGAGTTGAATAGCCGCGCGGCATGGAGTTACCTCGATTGATGCGGCGCAGTATAGCCCGGTCCCGCCTTGCGCCAAGGCGCCATGCTGGCGAACACCCCATCCCGGTAGATCAGCGCGTGCATGAGCGCGGCGCCAAAGTGCGCCAGGAAGGTGGCAAAGAGCACATAGGCCAGCACCGTATGAGTCCGGCGCAGCAAAGCGTAGAGCATCGGCTCATGGGGCAGGATGGGTGGCAGGTGAATGCCGGCGAACAGCACGATGGGATAGCGCGCGGCCGAGAGCATGGCCCAGCCCACCAGCGGCATGAGCATCATCAGCGCGTACAGCACCACCTGCGAGGCCCTGGCGGCGAAACGTTCCAGAGAGTTCAGGTGCGCAGGCAGTGCCGGACCGGGGTTGAGGAGACGGTTGATCAGCCGTATCACCACCAGAACCAGAATGGCGATCCCCAACGGTCGGTGAACGGCGAGGAGTGGGTGGTAGCGCGTCGACACCGTCGACACCATGCCGACGCCGACGAACAACATGGTCAATACCATTGCCGCCATCAGCCAGTGAAGCAGGCGCGTGAAAGCCGTGAATTGCCCCGGCGTGCTCATGGCCGTACCGCGCTCGGCGGCTTCGTCTCCGCGACCCGTCGCGTAAACGAGCGCGAATAGGCGGCCGAGCGCGCACTGAGCAGGGGGTCATCGGAGGGCTCTATGCCCACGGGCAGCACCAGCGGATCGAAATTGATGTCCCGGCAGGCGCCCTGGTCCTCGCCTTCGGCATGCTCGATGGTCAGCGTACCCACATCCAGCTGCGGGCGCTCCAGCGGCCACGCCACTGTCGCGTCGTCGGTCGGATCGCCGGGTTGCGCAATCGTGATCATGAGATGCCATTGCAACGGCTCGTGTTGCAGGGCCGTGATCAGGGCATCGAACAGGTAGTTCTTGGCTCGTGCACCCGCGTCGGCGGGGTCGTCGGGCGCGAACGGCTCATTGGGGACCATCGCCCAGCGCACGCTGCTGACGGCACCTGTCGCCGCAACCAGTCGAAAGGCATCGAGGCTGTTGTAGCGGGAGTTGGCGAAGCCGGTCGAATTGACCTGGCTGCCGATGATTTTGAGGGCGCGCGCCGTTTCCGGATGCTGCGCGAGGAATTCGGCCATTCGGCCTGCATCGGGTTTGCCGGTGAGCGGGTCTGGTCGTGAGGCCACGAGCTGCTCATAGAATGCGCGCGGCGTGCGCAGGGGAAAGACAGGTATGGCGTTCATCCCGGTGCGCCATTCTTCGCCGTCGGGCAGCGTGAATCGCAGGGCGAGACTGCGCACTGCGCCTGCGGTGTCGGCCGCAAACGGCTGACCGCCCGCGAGGGCGAAGCGGCCGACGACGGGCACGCGTCCCGCGGCGAACACCAACGCCTTGGAATATTGCGCGCCGGCGCCGTTGCCATCAAAGAAGCCCGTGACGCACACGCCCTTGGCATGGTTGCGGCGAAAGCCCGGGTGCGGGCCGTTGGCCGCTTCGAACGCGTCAATCAGGCGCTGCGGACTCAGTCGCCGGGGTGTCAGCCAGCCGCCGACGTAGCCAAAGGCGAGCGCCACGGCGGCGACCGCGGCGCCGATAAGGATGAATTTGGATCGATCGCACATTTGCGGTTGCAGGCCGAACTATAATCGCTGCTCACTTACGACAGAGAATCCCATGCTATTGCGCAGATTGCGAGCCGCATTGCGGCAGGCCGCCGATCCGCTCAAGGCGCCGGTCATGCAGGCGTACATGAAGTCGGCAATGCCGTATCACGGCGTGCCCTCGCCGCTGCTGCGGCAGATTTGCCGCAAGACCTTCACGGCCGTAGCGCTGCCTTCGGCGCTCGAATGGCAGGGCCTGGTGCTCGATCTGTGGCGCCCGGCGAAGTTCCGTGAGGAGCGCTATGCCGCGATGCTGCTGGCCGGTGATAAGCGCGCACAGCCGTTTCAAACACCGGCGGCGATGAAGCTCTACGAGGAACTGATCGTCACCGGAGCCTGGTGGGACTATGTCGATGACATCGCCTCACATCGCGTCGGAGGCATTCTGCGCAACCATCCCAAATCGATGCGCACCAAAATGCTGTCCTGGAGCAGATCGACGAACCTGTGGAAACGGCGCACGGCGATCATCTGCCAGCTCAGGTTCAAGCAGGACACGGACCTTGAGTTGCTGTACGCCTGCATCGAGCCGTCGCTGGGCTCGAGCGAGTTCTTCCTGCGCAAGGCAATTGGCTGGGCGCTGCGGCAACACGCATGGACCGATCCGGGGGAGGTCCAAAGGTACGTGCGGCGCAACCGCGATCGCCTGAGCGGCTTGAGCATCAGGGAGGCCCTGAAGAACGTCGGCTGAGCGACTGTCATCCCCCCGGGGCCCAAGGACGTTGTTCATCAGGAGTTGACGACCCGATTTGATGCAAACCCGCACCCTCAGAGGACTTTACCTGGCGGCATCCGCTGCCCTGACCCTGGCCGGGTGCGCCGCCTCACCCCCCGGGGCCCCGCACGCGTCATATTCCCCGGATATCCCCTGGCTCGAGCGGCTCAGCTTCGGGGTCAATTCGCAGGTTCTGGCGCAGTATCAGAAGCTCGGCCGAAGCGGTTTCCTGGAGTCGCAGCTGCAACCGACGGACGAGCGGCTGCCCGATCCGGTGGCCCGAGAACTTGCCCAGCTGCCCACCGCCCCGATCGATGCCGAGCATCTTTTCGTGGGCATCACGCTCGAGCAGAGACGGATCAACGCGCTGCCGGAGGGAGCGGAAAAGCAGGACGCACGCAAAAGGCTGAATGATCAGGGCAACCAGGCCGCCTATGAGGCCAGGCGGCGCGAGCTGCTGCGTGCCCTGTATTCCCCGGCGCAGCTCAAAGAGCAGATGGTCTGGTTCTGGCTCAACCACTTCAGCGTCTTTGAACAGAAGGGCAATGTGCGCTGGATGCTCGCTGACTACAGCGAACGGGCGATCCGGCCGCATGCGCTCGGCCATTTCCGCGATCTGGTCATGGCCACCCTGCGGCATCCGGCGATGCTGCAGTACCTCGACAATGCACAGAATGCGGTCGGGCACATCAATGAAAACTACGCCCGCGAACTCATGGAGCTGCACACCCTGGGCGTCGACGGCGGCTACAGCCAGCATGACGTGCAGGAGCTCGCGCGGGTGCTGACCGGGGTCGGAGTCGCGGGCCCCGAGCCGCCGAAGGTGAGGGCGGAGCTGCGCAGTTTGTATCGACGCGAGGGTGGCTTCGAATTCAATCCGGGGCGCCATGACTTCGGCAGCAAGGTACTGCTGGGCCATACCCTGACTCAGGCGGGGATGGCCGAAGTAGCCGAGGCCGTCACGCTGCTGGTGCACCAGCCGGCCTGCGCACGCTTCGTGTCGCGCAAGCTCGCCGTCTACTTCGTCGGCGATGATCCACCCGCGGGGCTGGTCGAGCGCATGGCGCAGACGTTCCAGCAGACCGATGGTGACATCGCGGCGGTACTGCGCACGCTCTTCACCTCACGCGAGCTTGCCGCGCAGGCAGGCCGCAAATTCAAAGACCCCATGCAGTACGTGGTATCGGCGCTGCGCATGGCCTATGACACCCGGCTGATCCAGAACACCCATCCGGTGACCGGATGGCTCGGCGCGCTGGGAGAGCCGGAATTCGGGCATCAGACACCCGACGGCTACTCGCTGCAGGACACCGCCTGGTCGAGTTCCGGGCAGATGAGCCGCCGGTTCGAGATCGCGCGTGCCATCGGCTCCGGCAGTGCCGGACTGTTCGATCCGGATGACGGCAGCAAGGCACCGCCCGCTGGCGGATTCCCGCTGCTCACGACGCCGGTGTACTACGGCATCGTCGAACCGACGCTGTCGATGCGGACGCATGACGCGTTGCAGAGTGCCCGTTCGCAGCAGGAATGGAACCTGTACCTGCTGGCCTCGCCCGACTTTAACTATCGTTGATCCGGACCCGGGAGCCCGCACCATGAACCGCCGACACTTTCTGCGTACCGGGCTGGCCGCCGCGCCCGCGTTGACTCTTGCCGGCAGACTGTTCGCCGCGCCCGCAAGCTCGCCGCGCTTCCTGTGCGTATTTCTGCGCGGCGGCTACGACTGCGCGAATTTCCTGATCCCCTGGTCCAGCAACTTTTACTACGACAGCCGACCGAAGATCGCCATCGCGAAGCCGGATCCGGCGATTCTGGATGGCGCGCTGGCGCTGGATTCGGACTGGGCACTGGCCCCTGCGGCACGCGATTCACTGGGGCAGCTGTATCAGCAGCGCCAGGCGTTGTTCGTCCCCTTCGCCGGCACCGATGATCTCTCGCGCAGCCATTTCGAAACCCAGGACAGCATCGAGCTCGGTCAGCCCGTGCAGGGTCAGCGTGACTTCGGCTCGGGCTTTCTGGCGCGGCTCGCGACCACCTTGACGGGCGCGACTCCGATCGCATTCACGGATTCTCTGCCGCTGGCGTTCAAAGGCGACGCCGGCATTGCGAGCATGTCCATGCAGCGGGTCGGCAAGTCACCCTTTGATGACACGCAGACCGCGACGCTGCGCGGGATGTACGTCGGTAGCCATTTGGAATCAGCGGTGACTGAGGGTCTGGAACTGCAGCAGCAGATGGCGCAGGCCATGCAGGAGGAGATGCAGGCCGCGAACCGCGGCGCCATCACCACCAAGGGATTCGAGCTGACGGCTGAGCGCATGGCGCGCCTGATGCGCACCCAGTACCGCCTGGGATTTGTGGATGTCGGAGGCTGGGATACCCACGTCAATGAGGGTGGGGCGCGTGGCGCCCTGGCGACCAATCTGACCAGCCTCTCGGTCGGTCTTGCCACCTTCGCGCAGTCGCTGGGCGATGAATGGAACAATACGGTGGTGTTCGTGCTGTCAGAGTTCGGCCGCACCTTCCGTGAAAATGGCAACGCCGGCACGGACCATGGGCATGGCAGCGTGTACTGGGTGCTCGGGGGTCGCATCAATGGCGGGCGAATCGCCGGTGCGCAGGTGCGCGTGGCGAAGGACACTCTGTTCCAGAACCGGGACTATCCCGTGCTCAACGACTACCGCAGCGTCCTGGCGGGGATCTTCGGCGGCATGTGGGGCCTGAGCCCGCAGCAGCTGCAGGTCATCTTTCCGGGAGCCCCGCCGCTTGATCTTCAGGTGATCTGAAACGGCGCGAGTCCGGCGATCAGCGCCGCGGTCCCGCCACGTCCCCCGGCTTGTCGTCGAAGATGCTTGCCGGGGCGCCCTGATTGCTCAGGATTGCCTTGCGCCGCAGGAATCGCATGATGGAGTCCGGTCCGGTACGCGAGCCGCCGAGTCCGGAGACCCCGAAACTGTGGGTGCCGATCTTGCGCAGCTTCGCGAAGGTGAGGAAGGTGTCCTGGACGAAGACGCTGCCGGCATTCACCTGTTCGGCGATCCTTTGGCCTTCGGCCTCGGTGCCGGTGATCACTGAGGCCGTGAGCCCGAATTCGGTGTCGTTGGCAAGGGCAATCGCCTCCTCGATGGTGTCGAAGCGCATCACGGGCAGGATGGGACCGAAGGTCTCTTCACGCATCAGGCGCATGGTGTGATCGACTTCGGTGACGACCGTGGGGCGCATGTACAACCCACCTCCCAAGGATTCGGTCACGCCACCGGTTTGAATCCTGGCGCCCTTGGCCACGGCGTCCGCCAGATGCGACTCAACGATCTGGGGCTGGCGGACGAAGATGAACGGACCGATATGGCCATCGAGGGGATTGCGGTCATTCAGCGTCACCTTCCTGGCCTTGGCGATGAGCGCCTCGACGAACTGATCATGGATCGAGTGGTGCACGTAGACGCGCTCCACCGAATAGCAGACCTGTCCGGTCGCATAGACCCCGCCACGCAGCACGGCGGTGGTTGCGCGATCGATGTCGGCGTCCGCGGTAACGATGGCCGGATCCTTGCCGCCGAGCTCCAGAAAGCAGGGGATCAGGCGCTCCGCACAGGCGAGCGCCACTTTGCGGCCGTTCGGCACGCTGCCCGTGAAACACACCAGATCCACATTCGCCACGACGTCCTGGCCGGTGCGCCCATCACCGAGCACGACGTCGAACACTTCGGCCAGTTCGGGCACGCGGCTCACGGTGTGCATGAGCGGCGTCACGAAGCGGGGCGTCACTTCGCTCGGCTTCAGCAGCACCGCCGAACCTGCGAACAGGGCCGGTACCGCATCCAGCAGCGACAGCATCATCGGCGCATTCCACGGACTGATGACGCCCACCAGCGGATAGGGCACCAGCTGTGAGCGGATGCTCACCGTCGGCATGGTCAGCGACTGGCCGCCGACATGGGCGCGCGTCAGCACGCCTTCCGCGTCCTCGCACCAGCCATTGATGTTGGCGACGGCGATGAAGGCCGTAAATTGGGAGGTGTGGCAGCCACCGGTGTCGGCGCCATCCGCCGCTCCGATCTGTTTGGCGTGGGCGATGAGTTCTGCGACCCAGCGGCGCATGATGCCGATGCGCTCGGTGATGGGGCGTGCGGCCCACACTTTCTGGTTGCGGCGCAAGCGGGCCGCCTTGTGCGCAATCTCTTCGGCGCTCGCCGCCGCGAAGGTGAACTCCGTGTCACCCGTGCGCGGGTTGCGCACCGGGATCGACCGCATTTCAGTGTCCGCCATACGACCCCCTACAAAATCCTATCGACCGGGCTTGAAGCTCGGCGGCAATGATGGCGGCGGCGGGCCGCTCCCGCCGGGCCGGGCCACGAGTTTGAGCTCGCCCTTCCAGGGAACATCCGCCTGCGAACGCCAGGCATTGATGAACAAGGTCTTGAAGACCCAGCGGCCGTCGCGCTTGACGCACAGGTCCTCGCGGGTGCCGATGCCGAACAGGAAATTGGTGCCGTAGTCGACATTGAACTGCGCGATCTGAAAGAAGCAGCGGACCTTCACGGAGGCGTCGGGCTGGGTCTCCATGATGTAATGATTGAACAGGTGCTGCCGCCCGAACCACCAGTGCTGGCGGTCGTTCCACAGTTCGCGCATGTTCGCCAGAATCGCGGCGTGGCCCTTGACCTTGCCCTGCCACAGATGATCGAACTCGGCATCCTCGGCGAAGGCCGAGAGCAGCATGTCGGCGTCTGCGAGGTCCAGGCCCCAGGCATAGCGCGCATAGGTTTCGATGATGGCGGCGCGGTCATCGGCGGACACGTGGGTGCCGTTCGTCTGTGCCATATTTTCAGCTCCGGTTCGCGATCTTCTGTTTCAGGAAGGCATAGATACCCTGCTCGGTCATCTGCCGGGCGTTGGCGAGCTCGCCATCCTTCGTGGCATAGATCACCTTGCTCCCGGCGCCCACCACCACCACGGCTGGAATGCCCTTGGCGATGGGATTGCCGAAACGATCGGCCAGCGCGAGATTCTTGTCGAAGTTGCCGACGTCGATCTTCACCACTTCGAACTGGCTGTCGATCAGGTGCCGGCTGCTGCCATGCATGGCCTTGTCCAGCGCGCGGCAGTCCTCACACCAGTTGGCGCCGAACACCAGCAGGACTTGCTTGTGATCCGCCGGCGCCGCGGCGATCGCACGCTGCACGTCGGCGGCGGCGTCGGCCTTCTCGTCATACGGCCAGGGTGCCGCGTGGGCCAGCGTCGCGAGCGAAGTGACGGCGAGCAGCAACAGGATCTTGTTCACGGGCCTCTCCCTACCGGCAATTGCCACGGCTTGCGCCATAATGCCAATAAGTTACTGCGGTGCAAGGCCGGCAGGGCGGGTAAGATTCGTCCCCAAGAGCCTAATCTGCAGCAGGCAGTCGAAAGGGGGAAGCGTGAGAACAGGCTATTCAATACTTCTGGCGGCGGCCGTAGTGTGTTGCGCCGCAGCCCAGGGCGCCTGGGCGCAGAGCGCGGCGGATTGCGACCATCTGGCCGGCCTTAAATTGCCGGACACCATGAGCCTTGCCGCTGAGGTCGTCGCTGCCGGACAGTTCACTCCGCCCGCGCCGCCGGCACCCCCCGCGGCCCCCGCGAATGACCAGGCGGCCCGCGCGGCTGCCGCGGGCCGCGCGGCACAAGCGGCGCTGTATGGGAGTCTGCCGGCCTTCTGTCGTGTGTCCGGAGTGATCAAGCCGGCCGTGCGCTTCGAGGTATGGCTGCCCATGCAGGACTGGAACGGCAGGTTCCAAGGTACCGGAAATGGCGGCTACAACGGGGCCATCGTCTATACCGCGCTGGTTGCCGGCCTGCAGAAACACTTCGCCACGGCCAATACCGACATGGGGCACCCGGCCACATCGCCGGATCCGGCCAGCTGGGCGCTGCATCACCCGGAACTGGTCGTCGATCAGGGGTATCGCGCGCAGCATGAGACGGCGGTCAAGGCCAAAGCCATCGTTGCGGCCTTTTACAACAAGCAGCCGAGCCGCTCGTATTTCGTGGGCTGTTCCTCCGGGGGCTGGGAAGCCTTGACCGAGGCGCACCGCTATCCGCATGACTACGACGGCATCATTGCCGGCGCGCCGGCCTCCGAGGTGGTGCATCTGCATGCCGGGCAGATCTGGGGCTATCTGGCCGCGCAGCAGATCGATGCGGACAAGATCCCGATGATTTCCGCGGCCGTGCTGGCGAAGTGCGACGCCCGGGATGGCGTCAAGGACGGCCTGATCTCCGATCCGCTCGGCTGTGATTTCAAGCCGGCGGAACTGGCTTGCAAGAGCGGGCAGGACCCGAAGACCTGTCTGACGCCCGTGGAGGTCACGGCATTGCAGAAGATCTACGCCGGCGCCCACAACTCATCGGGGGCGCTCGTGTACCCGGGCTGGCCGCGCGGCATGGAGTTTGCGCTGGCGCAGGCGCGCAGCGACGGCGTCGCGGCACTGGGTGCGGGCACTTTCCGTGACATGGTGTTCGACAATCCGCAGTGGGATTATCACACCATCGATTACGACCGCGACGTCAAGGCGGCCGACGACAAGATCGGCGCGGTCATGAATGACGGCAGCCCCGACCTCAAGGAGTTCCGCAAGGCCGGCGGCAAACTCATCCTCTGGCATGGCTGGTCGGACCCTTTGATCTCGCCCCTGCACACGGTCGCCTATTACGGCAAGCTGGCCGCCTATCTCGCGCCGGCGGGCATTCCCATGGACACGGCGGTCGCGCAGGTTTCGGACTTCGCCCGGCTGTTCCTGGCGCCCGGCGTCATGCACTGCGGGCGCGGACCCGGGCCCGACACCTTCGATTCGATTGGCGCGATCCAGGCGTGGGTGGAAAACGGCACGGCGCCGGACAGCCTGATTGCCTCGCACATGAACGGCGGCAAAGCCGATCGCACCCGGCCGCTGTGCGCGTATCCGCACAAGGCGGTCTACGACGGCAAGGGTGACAGCAACGACGCGGCCAGTTTCAGCTGCCGGTAATGCGTTCCCGGCTCCCCCTGGGACTGATGTGCCTGCTGGCCACCGTGCTGGTGCAGGGCTGCGCGCCGCGGGCTCGGCAATCCCAGGAGCCTGCGCCGCTGTCGAGCCAGCTGCTCGCCACGATCACGGCGCAGACCCAGATGTCGAGCGTCGGGGCGCGACAGCCCGATGTGCAGATCGTCGAGTACATGGACTACAACTGTCCGTACTGTCGTGCGATGGCACCGGACCTGCACCAGCTGCTGCAGTCGGATGCGCACCTGCAGATCATCTACAAGGAATGGCCGATCCTGGGTGATACATCGATCTACGCCGCCCGCTCGGCGCTGGCGGCGAGCTGGCAGGGTAAGTACCTCACTGCCCATGATGCGTTGATCGGCACGACCCGCGATCTGGATCAGACCTCGGACGTCGATGCGGTGCTGCGCGCGGCCGGCCTTGATCTGACCCGCCTGGCGGCGGATCGCGACCGTCACGCGTCGCAGATCAGCGCCCTGCTGGCGCGCAGTGAGACGGAAACGCAGACGGCCGGCATCAAGGGAACCCCGGCGCTGCTGGTGGGACGACGACTGGTTGCGAGGTCAGTCAGTCTGTCGCAGCTGCAGAGCCTCGTTGCCGAGGCTCGGGCCGACCACCGCTAGCTGCGGGGCCGCTTCGCGACGGGCGTTGCCGCGCAGACTTCTTCGGTCAACTCAATCCCCGGCCGCTTCACATAGTCCGCCTGACCCGACCAGCTTTGAGTGAAGGTCTTGGGATCATCGATGGTGTAGCGCAAATGCAGATGCTTGCCATCGGCGCTCAACTCGTAGCGCTCGGTGAGATGCAGCGCGTCGGAGTGCGGCAACCCCGAATTGTCCAGCAGCGTGCTGTCATCGAAGCCATTGCTGTCGATGACCAGAGCGTTGCCATCCCACTTCGCGACCGAGTAGCCCAGGTAGTGCGGATCCGCATCCGTCGGCAGGGCCTCATCGAGGTACGCGCGACGCGGCAGCCGATTGAGCTGGTGGACGAAGTAGATCACTTTGGGTTTCTGCAGGATCTCGAAGGGCTCGCTGATCAGCATCAGCCGCGGCAGTCCGGGCGGCAGGCAGTGGGTCATCCCATCGAACGAGTAGTCGCCCTTGGCGGCCGCGGTACGATGGGCGTCATAGACTGCCTTGGCCGCCGGCGTCAGCGGCGGCGCATGACCGTCCACGGTCTTCGCCGCCCCCACGTGGGCCGAAATGAACCATACGCCGCTCAGATCCGGCGGAGCCGCGACAGCCTGCAGACTCGCAAGGCTCAGCGCCGTGGTCGCAAACAGCATTCCGAGGCGGCTCATTTGGCCACCGTGACGCCATCGACCGGGGCGTTGCGGTTGTTCTCTTCGCACACGTATTCCTGTGGCCGCACATCCGGCCGCCAGTGGTAGATGCGGCGATAGCTGTAGGGATGTTCGAGCGTCACCGGGTCCTCGACCGTCATGATGAGCTCGAGGCTCTGACCGTTATCGAGCTTGCGAAAGCGCTCGATGACATGTTCCTGGGTGGAATGGCTGCTGCCTTCGTCATCGATGAAGGTCTTGTCGTTGAGGCCGATGGTATCGACCACCAGGGTGTCCCCCTCCCAATGTCCGACCGAATCCCCGAGGTAGGTGTGGGCGACGTTCTTGGGGTGATCCCGGTTCAGCCAGATGCGCCGCAGGTTGTGGGCGACTTCATGCAGGAAGGTGATCCGCTCGGGGGTCTGCACGATTTCGATGGGATAGGGGCTCTCCATGACGCGCGGCATGCCATGGGGCAGGCATTGCGTGGACGCATCGGCTTCGGGTGTACCGCGGTTCTTGGCCCGAATCCGCCGCTCGAGGATGGCCATGTATTCGGGTTTCAGGGGCGGGGCGACTCCGGGCTCGGGGCCCAGCAGGTACTGGTAGCCCGACAGCCACCACACACCATTGAGATCGTGCGGATCGGGGTTGCCGGCCGGGGCGCCGGGGGGTGCCTTGTCGGCGCCCCGCAGACCCGGCGTCAGCGCCAGGGTCGGATCGCCGCTGTCGTGCAGGGTCTTCGGCTGCGGGGCTCCAAACGTCGCCGTGGCGACCAGGAGGGCTGAAATCAACAGTGAGGAGATAGTTGTTTTA
>Ga0210385_10001212_pt1 | contig 16304 bp, 12 predicted proteins | sample IncBWH26OmetaG_FD_160107 | JGI IMG/M metagenome (GOLD analysis project Ga0210385, IMG submission 160107) | Forest soil microbial communities from Barre Woods Harvard Forest LTER site, Petersham, Massachusetts, United States - Inc-BW-H-26-O ...
GTCGCGTGTAGCCCTGGGTTATCAGTGGCGCGGGCGCGGCCTGATCGTCGGTTTGGTTACTGCATGCCTGCTCAGCACCATGGCCGGCTCAGCTGCTGGTATCGGTATCCGGGCTCGCGTGCAGGCGACTCAGCAGCTCGCGGTCCTTCTCACGGCGCATCGTGCTTACTGGCACCCCGAAGCCCGATCCCGTCAAGTTGCGCTCGTAGCTGCCCATAGGCCGATCACTGGTGAGCGGACCACCCTGCCTGTAATCGGATACTCAACCGGCCCTGGTGAGGTGAGGTGGCTGGAGGTCATGCTTCCCGGTCGCCCTGATGGCTTGACTGGCTGGATCGCCGCTCAAGGTACTCGCAGGCGCGTGACCGGCTGGCATATCGTGGTCGACCTTGCGAGGCGTAGCGTGAGTGTCTACCACGACGGGCGCGTTGCAAGGACCTTTCAAGCGGTGGTGGGAAAGCCCTCGACGCCGACCCCAACCGGCCGATTCTTTGTTGAGGAGACAGTACAGATGGCCCCTGGCCAAGCAGGGGGGCCCTTCGCGTTGGCTCTCAGCGCTCGTTCGAACGTTCTGCGGGAATTCGAAGGTGGCCCGGGCCAGATCGCGCTGCACGGACGCAACAACCTGGGAGGAGTGTTGGGTACCGCTGCCTCGCATGGTTGCGTCCGCCTGTCCACAGTGAGCATCGACTGGCTGGCCGCTCGTATTGGCCCAGGGACACCCACAACGATCTACGCGGGGTGAGCCGCAGCAGCGTAATTGCTCTCGAGCTATGAGGCACGCTCTTGCTTTGATCGTGGCCGAGGCTGATCGGTCTAGGGTTAGATGAATGCCTACTGATCGGCTGAGCGTAGTGCTGAGGGAGATTGTGGAGGCCGACGTAGACGGCTCAACTTCGCTCGTCGATCGTGTATGCAGTGCGGCGGTGAGCTTGCTCTCGCTCAGAGGTGCGGGACTTTCGCTGATGGTGGACGGAGAGTTGCGTGGGACTGCTGGGGTATCTGAGCCGGGCATCGCGATGGTGCAGGAATTGCAGCTCACGCTGGGCGAGGGGCCATGCGTGGATGCGTGGAGGAGTCGGGCCCCCGTGTTGGAGGCGAACCTTGCCGATCCTGTAGTCGTGCGCTGGCCGGCGTTCGCCCGGGCCGGCGTCGATGCCGGTGTGCTGGCGGTGTTTGCTTTTCCGCTCCACCTCGGAGCCATCCGGATTGGGGTGTTGGTGCTCTATCGCGGCCACTCGGGCATGTTGAACGGAGACGAGATGGCATACGGACTGGTGCTGGCCGATATGGCCACGAAGGTGCTTCTTGCCCTACAGGCCGGAGCCCCCGCAGACGTACTACACGAGGTCTTGGCGAGTGAGCCTTCGCACTGGGCGGAGGTCCATCAGGCGACTGGGATGGTTTCTGTTCAGCTTGGTGTCTCTTTGGATGAGGCCTTCGTCCGTCTGCGCGCTCACGCGTTCGCCGAAGGGCTCCCGCTGCGAACCGTCGCCCGCGAGATCGTTACACGACGACGCCGCCTTCGGGAGTCGACGTGACGCACGATCACGACCTTAATTTCCGTCTAGTGGCAACATTCGCGTTCGCAGCCGAAGATATTGAGATCGGATCATGGCACGCGAGCACCGCATAGTTGAGACGTTCGTCGAGTTGGCCGACACGATGGTCGACGACTTCGACGTGATCGAGTTCCTGCACCGTTTGGCAGAGAGGTGCGTCGAGTTGCTGGACTGCGCCGAGGCGGGGCTGCTACTTGTCGACGCCGCCGGCGTGTTGCGGGTGATGGCCTCTTCGAGCGAGCGCTCTGACGCGTTGGACCTGTTGCAGTCCCAGAACGAGGAGGGACCGTGCTTCGAGTGCTACCAGCGCGGAGCACCTGTGTCCAGCGAGGATCTCACGGGCGATGCCGAGCGTTGGCCGACATTCGCGCCAATGGCGCTGCAGAAGGGCTTTCGCTCAGTACAGGCGATACCGATGAGAGTGCGTGGCGAGACGATCGGGGCGTTGAACCTGTTTCGCGCGAAGACAGGGCGTTTGGTCGAGCAGGACTTACCGCTAGGGCAGGGGATGGCTGATATCGCCGCAATCGCGCTGCTGCAGGAGCGCACAGTACGCGAGGCGCACGGCGTGGTGGAGCAGCTTCAGGGCGCGCTCAGCAGTCGAGTGATGATCGAGCAGGCCAAGGGTGTGCTCGCCGAGCGCGCACATATCGGAGTGGACGATGCGTTCGCTCTCCTACGCGCTCATGCTCGCGAGCACAACCTTCGCCTCAGCAACGTTGCTCGCGACCTCATCGACGGACACCTCGACGCTGCCTCGCTCTGTAGCCCTGCGTACGGCGCCTCAACGTCCAAGCGCTGACGCTCCGTCTTTCAAAGAGTTAAGGCGTTTTGGGCGCGGGGTGGACTATCCGGCGTTTGACCGACTGCGGAACTCAAGCCAGCATTCCCTGACAGTGGTGGTGCCCATGCTAACCGGGGACTATCCAATTGGCAGAATTTATCGATCTGCTAAAATCCCTGCCTGGATATGCTATGATTTTGACGTCAGCTGTCTGATCTGCTGACGCGTCGCTCCAGACCCCGGTGGCGTTGCTAGCCACGGGACCCTAATTTCTGGAGCGTAATGCTTGTAGATCAGATCCAACCCGTCGCGCCGGATGCAGTGGTTGCACCCGGGCCGAACGCTCGTAAGGACCTTCTGGTCTCGCCCTCGCCCTTCACCGCCTTTGCGCACCTCGAAGGTGACGGAGCCATCGTAATGCTCAAGGGCGAACTGGATATGGCGAGCATCGCAATCTTGATCGATTCAATCTTGATCGACTGTTTCGTGGGGGTTGCGTTTGCGGTGGAGGAGGTGGTGCTCGATTTCGCCGAACTCGATTTCATCGACGGGTCCGGACTGCATGCGATCGCGGCTGCCGCCCTACAAGTGACTGCGTATGGGGGCTCCATGAGTATCCGCTCGCCGCGCCCGCAAGTCCAGCGACTGCTCGACCTCGTTGACTTCAAGCAAATCATGACCATCGAGCCATGAATACCCTCGCAAGGAAGTGGAAGACTTCTACCTTTTCCACGGCGAACGACAACACTCTCTTCGCTGCGGTCGCCGCACTAAATGAAGAGGCCGTCGTGGAGACCTATGACCGGCACGTCAATGCTCTCGGTAGTCTCGCGCTGCTCATCTCTGGGGATGTGGAGCTCGCCAAGGATGCTGTCGTTGGGGCTTTCATCGCTCTCTGGCGAGCACCCACCAGTATTGACTTGGAGGAGCAGACCCTCCGCGCCGCATTGGCTGGCAACGTCTATACCCACTGCACGCACGAGCGCAAGACGCGAGGTGGACCTGGACAGCAAGCGGAAATCTGCTGGAGTTCACAGCCCGCAGCCCTAGCAAACCTCTTTCTCCCATCCCGCATTCAGCGGGATCTACTGGGCCTGATCCTGCTCGGTGAGCATAGTCACAGACAGGCGGCGCGTCGGGTTGGCCTCAGCGAGGACATCGCAGCAGAGATGATCACTATTGCAATTGAGCACCGGCAGCTCCAGCGACTGCTCGACCTCGTGGACTTTCAGCAGATCGTCGCCGTCTAGCCACGATCTGCTCTATACCACCGGTTTGACGTGGAGTATTGAAGGCGGGTGGCCGTCAAGTCGCCCCACAACGGGGGTGCCTGAGTCGAGAAGGTCTGCTCTCGTGTCAACATATATCGGCACAGAAACGCAGTACCTTGACGTGCATAGCGAGAGTCGGTATTAGTTGAGTTGTTGGATTACAATAGATGCGACGGCGGGCTGCGCACCTCCGGCGAGCGGTGTGATCGTGAGAGCCGGCGTGTTCCCCGCCGGGCTGCGAAGCTCAAGCGTCGAATTCGGGACATTGGTGGTGACCAGCGTATCGCCGGTAATCTGGCTCGTACCGGTCGCTCGACCATACACGGTATAGGGCAGTTCGACCATTGCGCTCCCGGAGTCGAGAGCAATGACCAACTGGCCCGGCTCGGTCACGGACACTGAGAAATCCACGCTGTATGTTCCGAGGCTGGACAGCACGAATTCGGCCGAATTGAGTCTCGTGATGCCGCCCACAGTAGGCCCATCGTGGGGGAACTGGACTGGAGTCCCGGCTGCGACCGTCGCCGAGTTGTCAGGTGGCATGAGGGCATAGAACTCAGCGTATGCCGGCGGGCTGGATGAGCCTTCGGCGCCCGCAGGTCCCCGAGATCCCATTTCGCCTTTGGGTCCTTCAGATCCGGTGGGACCTGCGACGCCGGCTGCTCCGGCTAGCCCCGCGGTGCCTTTTTCGCCCATTGGTCCAGCTAGCCCTTCAGGTCCAGCGGGTCCTGTTAGGCCGACAGGTCCTGTTAGGCCTGTCGGGCCGGCCGGCCCTGGAAGGCCGGTTGCTCCGACAGGGCCCGTGGATCCCGGTGCGCCCGTGGAGCCGGTGGGACCGGATGGTCCCGTGGCCCCCGGGAGTCCCGGTAGTCCTGTGAATCCGATCGGTCCGGTGGTGCCTGGGAGACCGGTCAGCCCAGGAAGCCCAGGGAGTCCGGATGACCCTGTTGGTCCGGGTGTTCCTGCGGGCCCTATCGGCCCCGTAGGGCCTGTGCTGCCGAGTAGGCCCTGTGAGCCTTGGGGACCGCCAGGCCCGGGTAGACCCGCGAAACCTGTCGGGCCACGAACGCCTGAGTGTCCCCGTGGCCCTCGCGGCCCAGAAGGTCCTCGCGCTCGGCTTGGGCACAGAGGCGGGTGTGGAGATTCGACCCGCCCCGTAAACGCAGCCTTATTGCAGGATCGAGGGGAAGCTGACCGGGCTACCGCGATGCCCGGAATCTCAGCTGGGAGTCCTGAGAGTCCCAACACACAGATAGCCACCAGCATTCTAGGAAAAGGTCGGTGAGTCAGCCAACTCGAAAGCTTCGCAGTAGTCCGACGCGTGATGTTGACCCGCATGGGGGGATGCGTTATCCTTGCTGGGGTTTCCCTCCAATTTGCTGAACGGTCTTGATATATAGAATTTGTCACGAGGTTTATGCAGTCGAGAATGCATCTCAACCGGCGCGGAATGACAGGAGTGGATACGCAATCTGAGGAAACCACAGGACCGCTTGGTGGTGGCCAGCTCTTGGCGGCGATCTCAACGAGCATCGTCGGTACTCTGCGTGAGCACTATGGGCGGGGGCCAATGAGGGCCAAGACGTATGTGCTTGACGACATCATTGTCGTTGTCATGCGCGGAAGCGGCTTCACGGCGCTTGAGCAGACGATCATGGACAGTGGTGAGCCTGATCGCGTCATCGCAATGCGCGAGGACTTCCAACGCGTCATGGCCAAACGGTACAAGGAGACGATTCAAGAGCTCACCGGACGCAAAGTTGTGGCATTCCTGAGCCAGGCCCATGTGGAGCCCGACATCACGATGGAGATTTTCTTCGTGGACGGGCCACTCGAGGGTTTCGGAGCAGTCGAGATAACAGAACCCGAATAGCAGGCCCAGCCGCATCGCGAATGCTCCGGTGGTCATTCTGTTCAGTGCGCCCTGGCCTCGGACACTGGCCGGGGCTTGCCGAGGTAGTAGCCTTGGGCGTAGTCGACGCCGTGCTCCTTCAATACCTGGACCGTCTCACTGTCACCGACGAACTCAGCGATCGTGTGCTTTCCGAGTCCCTTCGACATCTGCACGATCGAGTCAAGGATCAACTGATCGGTGCTGCTGGATGGCAGGTTGCGGATGAACTCACCGTCGATCTTTACGTAGTCGAAAGGAATGTGCTTGAGGTAGTAAAAGGAGCCGAATCCGGCGCCGAAGTCATCGAGCGCAAAGCCGCACCCTAGGGCCCTCAGCTTGGTCGCAAAGCCGCGCGCACGGTCCATATTCGCGATCGCAGCGGTCTCGGTCACCTCGAGTATGAGATTCGCCGGGTCGATCGCTCTATCTTCGAGGCCTTGCTCGATCAGCGCGAGCAGCTCGGGATCTCCAACGGATCGGCCGGAGAGATTGACCTCGAGGCGCACCTCGCATCCTGCGTCACTCTGCTCAGCGATCAACTGCATTGCCTGGCTCAGGACCCAGCGATCGATGTCCAAGATGAGTCCTGAGCGCTCCGCTGTGTACAGGAACTGTGCTGGCAAGATCAGCTCGCCTCCGTCGCCGGGTAGCCGCAGCAACAGCTCCCATTGGGAGATGCTGTCACTGGCGAGATTCACGATCGGCTGGCAATAGAGCTCAAACAGGCCATCCTGAACCGCGCGCCTGACACGCTCGGCCCAGGTGACTCTCGATCTCATTCGCTCTTTGGTGGCTGTGCTTGCTACGGCGACCCGGTCCTTGCCGGCTTCCTTGGCGGCGTACATCGCGACGTCGGCATCAATCAGGATGTCGTCGGGTGTCAGATCCTCACCAGGCTCCTGGAAACCTGTGATCCCCACACTAACCGTCACGCGTCGGCCTTCGCCGAGCGACACCACACATCCATCTCTTACCGCCTCGAGCAGGCTCTCGGATACCGTTTCGGCCTCGCTCACGGCTGTGTGAGGCAACAGGACGGCGAACTCATCGCCTCCGAGGCGAGCAAAGATGTCCGTCTCGCGAAGCCGTTTGCGCACGACACGTGCGAGATCGCTGATGACCTCGTCGCCGATGCTGTGCCCAAGCGTGTCGTTTACGTACTTGAAGTCATCGAGGTCGAGAAACAGCACCGCGCCTCCCTCGCCGTAACGTCGCGCGTAGGCAATCTGCTGCGCAAGCTCACGGACGAAGCCGCGACGATTCAGTAGTCCGGTGAGGGGATCGTGCTCCACGAGATAGCCCAACTCGCCCTCGTAGCGCTTGCGCTCCTCGATGTCCTGCAATTGACGGATGCAGTAGAGCGGACCCCCGGCCGCGTCACGTACCAGCGAGGCATTGACCGTGACCCACACCGCATGACGTTCGGCGTGGAGTAGACGCTGCTCGAGCTGAAAGCCGTCAACCTCGCCCTGGTTGAGCCTCGTCATCGCCGCGATATCGGTCGATAGGTCGTCGGGGTGTAGAAGCGCATGGATGCCCGTCAGTTGGAGCTCCTCAGAGGAATACCCAGTCAACTCACAAAGTGCCCGGTTGACCCGCAAGAAGCGGCCCTCGATCTCCGGGTCGATGCTGGTCAGTGCAATACCAATCGGAGCATCCTCAAACGCGCTACGCAGGTACGCTTCTACATCAGGTGTCGAGCGCGCGCCAGCGCCATCGCTCGTCTGACGTGAGCCAGACGTTGGGGTCGCCAACCGAGTAAATCCAGTGCGAGCAACTGATTCATCTACCGACCCAACGCGACTCTGTGGCATGACCAAGACCTCCGTAGGCACACAAACTTGCCGGCGAGGCGCGGTCCGCGAAAGGAGCAGTCACAAACGTGTCTGCCTGCACGTCCAGCAACCAACAGCACATAACCAAACCACTATTAGCATGAATGGAAATACGCTAACGTCGAAGGGTAGCACACTCAGCAACCTATAAACATGGGCAAGCGATGGTGACGTCGAAAGAAGTTAAGTCAGCGCGATCATTTCTTTCGATAATCGGGATAATTCGATTATTAACACAATATGGTGGATAGGTATCGGTTGCACGGTCATCTCTCATGAGGGCCAGCAATGGTTCGGATCTCCACCGTCGAGCCAAGAAATTCCTTGATTGATCTCCCTAGTGGTCCATCCCGTAAATCCACTGGTGTTTCCCGGCGTCTGCACGCGCCTGACGGCCCACGGTGTCCGCACACGTACTACCAGTACGCGCGCGGACACCTGAACCGTCAGATCACGCGCATACAACCGGCAAACCCACAGCGAATTCACGGGATGGACCACTAGGACGACCAGAACGGAGCAAGATTGGGGCGGTTGGGATCTAGGCTCAGGCGGCTCATAGTTGGATTTACTGGGATTATTCTGTATGTCTATATGTCGAGTTGCTTAGATTCAGCTAAGGTTGAGCCAATCAACCGTCGGGCTATAAGTAGGTCGTAGAGACCGGGGAGCCATCCCTGTCTATCGCGGTGACGAAGCCGCAGTGAGGAGACGCCTATGTTCCTTGGCGTCCCACAGAAGCAAGGGTTGCTTTTTCGTGACTCTCTCGGAGCAAGCCGGCGTCCAATCGTGCGGACCGGTGGCAAAGCCTTTCGAGTATGGCTTGTTCTGCTCGGACTGGTATCCGTCTTTATTTTCACGAGCGGCGCACTCGCTGCCGGGGCGGCACGGAGTTTTCGATCGGCAGCCAGTCATCATGTGCTGAGCGACTCGACAATCGCCAACACCAGTCGCCATGCCTAAGCCGCTCGATACAACGACAGAGACCCTTGTTGGCGCCGCGCAAGCGCCACCACATAGTGGCATACACGGCGGCAGGCGACGACGCGGGTGGATGCTGGTTGCTGGAGTGATCCTCGTGCTTGGTTTGGCGGTCTCTCTTGGCAGCGCGCAGCTATGGCGCTCGAATGTGCGCACGCACGAGAAGCAGACGTTCCAGACGACCGCGACCGATGTCAGCGAGACACTGGAGATGCAACTGCGCCGCGATACTGACTTTCTCACGACGCTACGCACCGTTGTAGCAATGCAGCCCAGGGTGAGTGCCGGCAGGTTCAATGAGTGGTTCAACGGACTGGAAGGCCGCCGGCGACAGGTGGGAGGCCTTGGCACACTGCTCGTCAGGTCGGTGCCGGCGGGCGCGCTCGCGGCTTTTCAGGCACGGCGTGACGCTGAGCCGGCATTTCGTGCGCTTGTGGGACGGAGGGTCGAGCCCGTCGTTGCGGACGGACGGGGTCGTTACTGCTTGCTTTCGGCTGGCAGCGTGAACACCGCGTACAGTCCGGGTATAGCGCGGCTGTTGCAGGGAGATTGGTGCAACGCAAGCTCCCCGATCGGTGGATATCCGGCGGGCGGAACCTCCCAAGCGGATCTCATGCGGTCAATCGCTGATAGCGGGCTGTTCCTTGTATATCCGGTGAGGGCAGACGGAGTGAGCACCTTCTTCATCGAAGGCGCGTCCTATAGACGCGGCGCAAAACTTACGAGCGTCGCACAGCGCCGTGCGGCTCTCATCGGCTGGGTTTCAAGCTCGTTCGACATCCATGCTCTTATTCGGTCTGCCATAGGCGAGCATCGCGGTCTTAGCGTGACGCTGTACCACAGCAATCCCGGTCGACGCCCTGAGCTCATGGGCCGTGCGGGCGCCCCATCGACCACTAAACCGTTTACCTACGACGCGAGGTTGCAGATCGATGGCACATGGAACGCCGAGGTGACTGGAGCCAGTGCGGCGAGCGGACTGTCCGCAAAGACACAGGGACTATTGGTGTTGCTGTCCGGCGCAATAGTGAGTGTGCTCTTGTGTGCGCTGGTGCTGGTGCTCACGCGCTCACGCGAGCGCGCTCTTGTAATGGTCAACGAGAAGACCGGCCAGCTTCGCCATCAGGCGTTGCACGACGCCCTCACAGGTCTACCCAACCGTGTCCTTGCGCTCGACAGAGCCGAGCAGATGCTCGCCCGTGCCAGACGCCAGAATATTCCAGTGGCGGCGCTATACGTCGACATCGACGGCTTCAAGCAGGTCAACGACACCTTCGGACATGCAGCGGGCGATGAGCTTTTGCAGGTCGTCGCCACGAGATTGACGGGTGTCGTCCGCGAGGGGGACACGGCAGCCCGCCTGAGCGGCGACGAGTTCGTCGTCCTCGTAGAGGGCTCGACGCTCGACGCGGGCGCTGAGCTCGTCGCCGAGCGCCTGTTGGAAGTGCTGCGTCAACCATACGACATAGAAAGGAGCGGAGAGCTCGGTCGCCAGCTTTCGATCACTCCGAGCATCGGCGTCGCCTCGGGCCTGAGGGGCAACGCCATCGAGCTGCTGCGTGACGCCGACCTCGCTCTGTATGAAGCCAAGGCCGCCGGCAGGAACTGTTATGTGTTGTTCGAGTCCGGTATGCAAACCGCCGCGCAGGACAAGCTCACGCTCGAGATGGAACTCGCCGAAGCACTTGAGGGCAAACAGCTGTTTCTGCTCTACCAGCCCACATTCGATCTGCAGTCAGAAAGCGTGATCGGTGTCGAGGCCCTGATCCGCTGGCGTCACCCCACACGCGATGTCATTCCACCCATCGAGTTCATCCCGATCGCCGAGGACAGTGGACTGATCGTGCCAATCGGCCGATGGGTGCTCCAAGAGGCATGCCGCCAGGCCGCTACATGGCACGAGGAGGGACACCGAATCGGCATGTCGGTGAACGTCTCCGGACGCCAACTCGACCACGACAAATTGATCGATGACGTGCGTCTGGCACTCGAGCACAGCGGACTCGACCCGAGCGCGTTGACGCTCGAGATCACCGAGACCACGCTGATGCGCGACGCCGAGGCCACCGCCCGACGCCTAAGGGAGCTCAAGCAACTCGGAGTTCGCATCGCGGTCGACGACTTCGGCACCGGCTACAGCTCACTGGCCTATCTACGTCAGTTCCCGGTTGACGCCCTGAAGATCGATCGCTCCTTCATCGGCGGTATCGCTGCCTCGAAGGAGGCGACGGCCCTGATCCGCACACTCGTGCAACTCGGCAAGGCACTCCAGATCGAGACGCTCGCTGAGGGCATCGAGGATCAGGTTCAGCTCGAGACCCTGCAGCGCGAACACTGCGACCACGGGCAAGGCTTCCTGTTCTCGCGTCCACTCGACGTCAGCGCAGTCGAAGCATTCCTCCAATCGAGCAACACCTTGACACAGCCACTGCCCACTCACTAGGGTCGACAGACCCCTTGGGCGGTCCTATTCCTGCTCCCCTGGCCAACTGGCAGGTGAACCTCAGAGGCCGACGACCGGCGGCCGCAGGCGCCTAGCCATTTCTGAGCTCCAGCGACCGCTCATCGCGGGCGGTGGTCGCGCAGCCCAGCCGCTCTCCCCAGATCGATCGACAAGCCAAAGGACTCAGGCCACTCCCGGCGTGAAGCAAGTTGCGAGGCACTCCACGCCCGTACCGGCCTCCAAGGTGAGCATGCCCTGGGTATGGCGCTCGTGCTCGACCAGCTTGTATGCGCCCGGGCATTCGACGCTCAGCGTCCTCTCCTCGGTAGGGTCGCCCTCGCTGCCGGCCGCGCTGACCGTCACCGTGCCAGAACCGTCGAGCACGGCCCAAACACTGCCGGCTTCATAGGGGCCCGACCATGCGCCCGCCTGCTCCGCGGTCTGGGGCAGCAGCTGGGCATCGGGTGCGTCCTCTGGGCGCAGCGGCTCGAGCGGCTCGCGCTCCACACCCAGTAGCTCTTGTATAGCCAGCTCGGTCTCTATGTAGGCGCCCTCGCCGTAGTGATACTCGAATAGGCGCGCATGCCCGTCGAACAGATAGCGCGCTGGCCAGCCGCGGTTCTCGTACTCCTGCCACACCTCGAACTCGCTGTCGATCAGAACGGGGTGGGCGATCTCCAGGCGCTCGACGGCGTCGCGGACGGCCTGCTCGGGGTGGGACGGCGCGAAGCCGGGGCAGTGAACGCCGACTACACGCAACCCGTCGCTTGCATAGCGCTCGTGCCACGCCTTCACGTATGGGAGCGTCCTGATCGAGTTGGGCCGGCAGAAATCCCAGAACTCGACCAGCATCGGCTGCCCCCGCTTGAGGGTGCTTACCTGGGCTCCGTGGGTGTTGGCCCACGGCAGCTTTGTGGGAAACAGCGGCGCAACGATTGTGTCGACTGGAGCGCGCAAGTCGCTGCGCGCTAGCCGATGCTTCCGACCATCTCCAGCTGGATCAGCCGGTTGAGCTCGACCGCGTACTCCATCGGCAGCTCCTTCGTCACCGGCTCGATGAAGCCGTTGACGATCATCGCGGCGGCCTCATCCTCGGTGAAGCCGCGCGAGCCCATGTAGAACAGTTGGTCGTCGGAGATGCGCCCGACCGTCGCCTCGTGTGCCACGGCCACGTTGGGGTTCTGGATCTGGATGTCAGGCCAAGTGTCAGAGCGCGATTCGCCGTCCATCATCAGCCCATCGCACTGCACGCGCGACTTCGAGCCGGCACTGTTGGCGCCCATCTTCACAAGCCCCCTGTAGCCCATGATCCCGCCGTCCTTGGAGATCGACTTGGCGAGGATGTTGGAGGTGGTGTTGGGTGCCAGGTGCACGACCTTTGCGCCCGTGTCCTTGTGCACGCCCTTGCCGGCCACACCGACGTTGAGGTGGTCGGCGCGCGCGCCCTCGCCCATCAGGAACGAACCTGGGTAGAGCATCACGTACTTGGCCCCCATCGAGCCGCCGACCCACTCGACCGTGCCCTCGGCGTCGACCACAGCGCGCTTGGTGTTGAGGTTGTAGACGTCCTTCGACCAGTTCTGCACGGTCGTATAGCGGGCCTTGGCGCCCTCGTGCACGAAGATCTCGACGACTGCGGAGTGCATCGAGTTGACGCTGTATGTCTGCGCGGTGCAACCCTCGATGTAGTTCACATCCGAGCCCTCGTCGGCGATGATCAGCGTGTGCTCGAAGGTGCCCTCACCGGCGCCCTCCATGCGGAAGTAGGCCTGCAAGGGCAGATCCACCTTGACGCCCTTTGGCACGTACAGGAACGAGCCGCCCGACCACACCGCACCGTGCAGCGCCGAGAACTTGTTGTCCTGCGGCGGCACGCACTTGTTCATGAAGTACTTCTGCACCAAATCCGGGTACTTCGTGATGGCGGTGTCCATCGAGCAGAAGAGGATGCCGAGCTTTGCGTACTCTTCCTTGAGGCCCTCGTATACCGGCTCCTGGCGCCACACGCCGACGACGCCTGCCAGTTGCTCGCGCTCGGCCTGGGGGATGCCAAGATCTTCATAGGTTTTCTTCATCTCCTCGGGCACGTCGTCCCAAGAGTTGAAGCGCCCGGCGGTCGGGGGGGAGTAGAGCACCAGCTCATCCAAGTTGAGCCCGCTCAAGTCTGGGCCCCACGTCGGGATCGGCTTGCGTTCGTAGATTTCAAGCGACTTGACGCGCTTCTCGGCCATCCAGGCGGGCTCGCCCTTGACCTTCGAGAGCTCGCGCACCACCTCGCGCGAGATGCCTTGGCGCGCGAGTAGCTGGCCCTGCTCGTCCTCGACGATCGGGCTGGGCTTTGCGATCTTGGTGCGGTCTAGCGTCGCCATAGGGCTCCCTTTGTGAATCCTGTGCTGTGGACTAGGAATTGTATCGAGCCGGTCATGCCGATCCCACCGGCCAGCTGTTATCGCCGGTGACAGCGCCCTTCACGACCTTCAATCCGAGCAGCGCGCACTTGCGTCGCGTCGCCGAAACGGGAATACCCAGGAGGTCGATCGCCCAGTCGGCGTCGAGCTCAGCCACCTCGTCGAGCTCCATCCCCATCAGCTCCTCGGAGGCGATCGACGCCGAGGCCTGGGAGATCGCACAGCCGTGGCCGTGGAAGCGCAAGTCCTCGATCTTCCCGTCCTTCACACGGATGTGCACACCCAGCTCGTCGCCGCACAACGGGTTGTGCTCCAGTCCCTCCATGTCGTGCGGATCCAGCTCGCCGAAGTTGCGCGGGCGCTTGTAGTGGTCGAGGATGTAGTCGCGGTACAGGTCGTCCATCACAAACCAAAGACCTTCAGGCCGGCGAGCAGCGAGTCAATCAAGGCATCCACGTCACTCACCTCGTTGTACACGCCCACGCTCGCGCGCGCGGTCGCGCCCACGCCGAGGCAGCGCATCAGCGGTTGCGCGCAATGATGCCCGGCACGGATACATACCCCGCCGCGGTTGGCCAGCTCGGCGATGTCGTGCGCGTGCATGCCCTCGATCGTGAACGACACGAGCCCGCCGCGATTCTCGGCCTCGGGCGGGCCGACGAAGCGCAGGCCCGGGACCTCCTGGAGGCGATCGAGCAGGTACCCGGTCAGCTCGCGCTCGTGCTCGCGCACCCGTTCCATCCCGAGCTCGGTCAGATAGTCGACTGCTGCCCCAAGTCCAACGGCCTCGGCGATCGGGGGCGTGCCCGCCTCGAACTTGTAAGGCAGCTCATTCCAGGTGGCGCCGTCGAAGTCCACCGAGGCGATCATGTCGCCGCCGGTCAGGAACGGCTGCATCTGATCCAGGATCTCCGCACGAGCATGCAGCACGCCGATACCGGTCGGGCCGAGCGCCTTGTGGCCGGTCCAGGCGTAGAAGTCGGCGTCCAGAGTGCTCAGGTCCACCGGCATGTGTGGCACCGCCTGGGCGCCGTCGACCAGCGAGGTCGCGCCCGCGGCGCGGATGCGCGCTGTCATCTCCGCTACCGGCACGATCGTCCCGAGCACGTTCGACACATGCGTAAATGCGACAAGCTTCACGTCGCCCTTCGATAGCTCCCGGTCGAGCTGGTCGAGCGATAGCTCGCCGCGCTCGTCGACCTCCAGGTAGCGCAACTGCGCGCCGCGTTCGCGGCACAGCACCTGCCACGGCACGATGTTGGCGTGGTGCTCCATCTGAGTGATGAGCACCGCGTCGCCGGGACCGACCTTGGCGCGACCCCAGGCGTAGGCCACGAGGTTGATCGCCTCGGTCACGTTCTTGGTGAAGATCGTCGTGCGCGGCTCCCAACCGACGAAGCCGGCAACCTTCTCGCGGGCGCCGTCGTAGGCGGCGTCCGACTCCTGTGCGAGCGCGTACACGCCGCGGTGTACGTTCGCGTTGCGCTCGCTCAGGTAAGAGGAGATCGTGTCGATGACGACGGCCGGCTTCTGCGAGGTCGCTCCCGAGTCGAGGTAGACGAGCGGCTGCCCGTCGAACCGCCGCGAGAAGATCGGGAAGTCGCCGCGGATGTTCAGCGCCAAATCGGGATGCCCCCCGCGTGCGTGCGGGGCATTGGCATTTTTTACATGCTCGGTCGCGGAGACTGTCATCGCGCCACCAAGCTCCTCATCGCGCCGTCGCGTACGCCTCGATGTCCTCTCGCGCTGCCGCGAGCTTCGTCGCGATCTTCGCGCGCACCAGCTCTTCCAGCGGCTCGTCCTCCAGCTGGCCCAGCACAGGCTCGAAGAAGCCCTCGACGAGCAAGCGCACGGCCGAGGGGCGATCCAGGCCACGGCTTGCCATGTAGAAGATCGAGTCCTCGTCCAGCTCGCCCACGGTCCCACCGTGGGATGCAGACACGTCGTCGGCCGAGACGAGCACCGAGGGGATCGCATCCAGGCGTGCCTTGGGAGAGAGCATCATCGTGTGGATCTGCAAGTAGGTGTGCGTTTGCTGCGCACCGGGGTCGATCTGGATCAAGCCCTCGAAGCTCGCTCTGCTCGAGCCCGTGGCGGCGCCACGCCAGTGCACGTCCCCACCGGAGGGACCCGTCTCGTGCAGGTCCACTGCGAAGGTGTCCAGATGCTCCTGTGCCTCGGTGAAGAACAACCCACGGAACGCCATGTCCCCGCCCGGCTCGCTCACCGCCAGCTCGAGGTGGTGGCGCACAAGATGGCCACCCAGCAGCGCCGGCAGCCAATGGCAGTACGCGTCGCGGCCCACTCCCACGAAGCGCGTGGAGGCGTCGAACACGTCGCCTGAGCCCCAATCCTGCACCTGCGCGAGGCGGCAGCGGGCGTTGTCCTGCAGATACAACTCAAACGCTCCCGCGTGTAGCGACTGCCCCTCATCGAAGTCCGCCGCGAGGTCGTGCTCGTGCACCTTGAAGTCGCTCCCGCGACCCCCGATCACAAGCGTGCGACCGTACTGCGCCACGCCCGCTCCGCCGATCGCATACACGATCTCGAACGGGTCCTCCACGCGCAGGTTCTCGGGAACGTACAGGAACGCGCCACCGGTCCAGAACGCCGCGTTGGCGGCCTCCAGCTTGTGACGGTCGATCGTCAAACGCTTGGAGTACCACTGCGCGAACAGCTCGCGGTGCAGCTCGGCGGCCTGCTCCAGCGAGCAGAGGACCACGCCCTGCTCGGCAAGCCGCTGGTCGAGCTCCATGTGCACCATCGCGTTGTCAAGCTGCACGATCCGCCCAGCCCGCGGGCGCTCGGGGATCGCGCTCGCCACAAACGGCGGCACACCCTCCTCGTGGCTGCGCTCGGTGTCCTCGCGCGGTACGAGCAGCTGCTCGTCGAGCTCCGCGAAGCTTGTCGTCCAGAAGCCCGAGCGGCGCCACACAGGCAGCTCACTGTCCTCGAACGCACGCAACGCCGACTCGCGCAGCTCGGCAAGCGAGCGGCCGGCGCCCGCCCCGGCGCCTGCCAGGGCGTGGTACAGACTTGCCTCGCGGTGGCGCCCCGCCTTGACCGTCACCCCGTCGACGACGCGCGCGCGTTCGCCGGTGGTCGCCGCTCCGTTGGTGTCGCCGG